>Ga0307510_10004185_pt1 | contig 16952 bp, 14 predicted proteins | sample 12_EM_MG_FD_207224 | JGI IMG/M metagenome (GOLD analysis project Ga0307510, IMG submission 207224) | Populus trichocarpa ectomycorrhiza microbial communities from riparian zone in the Pacific Northwest, United States - 12_EM | ecosystem: Host-associated > Plants > Roots > Unclassified | place...
AAATCACTTCACATATATCGCGTGGCTCTTCCTTTCTCGGATTAGCTACTGACACCTTTCTCTATCGCTCCTCTAGACCCGGATCTGCCCCTCGAAACTCTCTCGCGGGATTTACTACCCCGCTTCAGCGGTCCGCCGCGAAGGCCTGTGTATCGATTGCCATGGAGTTGAGGTTGTGCACTGCACTGGTTGTGTTGTGAGCGGATTTAGAAGTCCGACTCGTGGGAGACAGAGACAGAGCCCAGCATAATCTGAGATCATATCCGTTATTCGCCGTACTGTATCGGCTTTTGTGTGATTGAGGTCATGACGACGGAAAGCTCCGACTCTTGCGTACTTGAGTAGTTGTCCCTTTGACCGAAACTAGATGAGACACGAATCATGGCGATCCCGAGTGGTGTTCAAATTAGCCCGCCCGTGGATCGATGTACAGCACTCCCGATTACAGTGGTGTATTGCCGCGCCTGTGGGCAATTCGTGGTGATGCCTGGTGATGCTGGTGATAAATATTCGACGAATCATTGATTTTACCCTACTAAAGCTCTCCTAATTTCCTCCCGTCATGCCAGGAGATCGATCCTCCAATGTTTACCGCGTGCACCTCTCATCTATATCACGGATGTGTATTGTTGAATCCAGACCCTGTGAAGATGATCTACGACCATCTCAATCGGCGATGTTGGTTACACGAATGAAAGGGTTTTCTATCGTATGTTCAATGTGACTCGTCACTCTTCCGTGGAACCATACCTCGGATGACAGACTCGGTGAACCAGATCATTACAGGCCTCTGGACTGCGGTAAATTTGTCAATAGCCATGAAACACCGTTCGTCAAAGGGCGCCATCACACCTCAAATGTTTCCTCAGAAAATGACATTGATAATCCGTTGGTTCAAGATCCCCGCGAGTAGGTGGTAGTCTTGTCCCAGAAAGCCAAAATCTGTAAGCGGACAGAGGGCGCTCAGTCTGATGAACGTGAAGACTGAGGTTTTACTAGCAACACAGACACAGTATAAGTACTCAAGGAGCAATCAGCGACGAAAGTAATAAACGCAAGTAAAGGTAAATGCGGTAATCACAAGCTAAAAAGTCCACATGGAACGCTACAACATATGTCTCTACGATAAGTGTCAATGTGTGTCAAAGATAAGAAGAGAGCGTCCCATCGAGGGCCACAATGCGCCAAGTGCGCGATTGATTGCATTACCTCCGACAAAATCAACCTACATTTCCGCAGTGCCAAAGGTATCACGTGTACGTGCAGTAGTCCCGGTGCGCTCTTGTCCATTCAAGTTCCTCACGACGGCCACGGAGGAGATATCATCCGCCCAAAGGTGTTCGAGGACTACATCCGCGATAATGTGGCGAGCTGGTTCGACTGGTCGCAGAAGAACGGACTTGACGTCGAGCGCATGGAAGACCTGATTCTCATCGATCTCATCACTGGGTGTACATTGGTCACTTCATGGGCTGCCGCTCTGGGGCTGCCAAAGTTTCCCTGGTCGAAAGGCCCCATGAGAACGGGATGAGGTTTGGGTTCAACGACATCCGAGGAGACGTAGCACGACCTGCAGTCGTTTCGACCCCGTCCGTCCCCTTTGTTACGTTTTATTGTCACGCATTGATTTCTTCAATTTCATATTGAAGGAGAAATCCAGGCCCGACTGAGGATCAGTGCGTCTTCATCAGGGGCCTCCGAGCAAAGCGCCGTTTCTCCCTGACCAAACCCATGGGGGCTGTGGCAGAACCCCTTCCTGACGGTTCTGACAACCGTCGTGAGGATGAGATCCATAGTACCGGACGCTCTGAGAGTAGATAGTCCGAATCTTCCAGTGGCAAGGCGGTAGAGAGGGTTATGACGCCTTGATCTGGGATCGCGACCCGCTCATCGGCGTGTCGGAATATATCATGCAGGTTCGTCTATATGGGTATACTCTCTCACTACAAGTCAGGCTCCGTAAGAACTGCCCCGAGGGTGCCATAGCCTGCCTATGATGATAATCTTCAGCCCATCGAAAATGTGGTACGTCCGAACCAAACTCCTCCTCCCCAAAGTCCACTCGTTACGCCTGCTATTAGGAAACCCTCACTGCGGATGCACTTGCGCGAAAATCAAGTCCCTCAGCTCATTGAAAATGGAGGTATGTTACGTCCTGTACTACTGCAAAGAACGCGGAGGGCGCTAAGTAAGAGTATTGGTTTCAACAGCCGCAATTCTACGCGACCTGCGTGGAGCTGCGCCACCGGCCCCTGAAGAGAAAATGTCCTAATGACGACGACATGGGAAGGCCAGTCCCACTCATCGTACACCCCGTATTGACGAACTACCTTCTCGAACTCGACATCGGCGGGTCTGTCGACCCCCACCACCTTCCCAAAGAAGACTAAACATCCCCCGCTGTACACCCACCCGCGTCGTTTCTTAAGCTTGAGAATCGCCAAGGTCATCCTGTATTTATCAGCATCCAGGCCTCTGGCGACGCGCCAAATATTGGCGTCCCTGTTCAAACGTTCAAATCGTATTGAGAACGAGTCGAGTTTCCGGGAGAATCGAAGTCACGCGCTGTTCGAACCATCGCTTTGAACAGGCGAGGGCGGACAAGCAGGGACACTTTACAAAGAGAGGGGGTAAAGCACAGTGACTTGTAGTGGGTTGCTGGCGTTTACCACTAGTACTGACGCATTCAAAGTTTAAATCTTGTGTGAACTTGAAGAACCTTTCGTGTTTCTTCACCATCACGGGAATACATCATAATGCAGTAGCTGAGTTTCCTTATCATCTATAGGACCGTATCAAATACATATACGGTGTGTATAGTACCATAATCCGTGCTGTTTATCAAGCGCACAGATAATAAAACGGTATCACCCAACGGGTGCCGTTTTGTGGACTTCCAGAGCTGTATTGGTTGTAGCCTGGATCATGCTTGACGAGGAAGTATTCGAATTCCATACTTCCGTAAGCGACGCCAAATGGAACGAAGTCGACCCACCCTTGGAAGGGCAGTTGCGACGACGTGTTGGAGTTCCGGACCACCAAGGGACAACGCAAGACTGAAAGGAGTCCGCCCATCCTTGTCTTTCACTGTAACGTCGGCGCCATGTTCAACAAGGAAACGTGCAAGATCCAACATCGCCCGCCTCGATCCCACCAGCTTATGCAATGGGGTTGACCCATATTTGTCCTGCGCTGTCACATTGGCGCCATGTTCAACAAGGAACCTTGCGAGTTCCACATTTCCGCTGATCGATCCCGACAGCAGATGCAATGGCGTCGACCCGTTATTATCCTGAGCCGTCACGTCCGCACCATGCTCGATGAGGATCCGTGCCAGATCCACATTTACAATATACAAACCCGATCCTGACGCCTTATGCAGCGGCGTCAACCCATCCCTGTCCTTGGCTAGCATGTCAGCGCCGCGTTCGATGAGTAACCGTGCAAGATCCACATTTCCGCCGTACGTCCCCGACACCTGATGCAGCGGAGTCGACCCGAATTTGTCCTGCGTTGTTGCCCCGGCGCCGTGCTCAATGAGGAACTGTACAAGTTCCACATTTCCTTTGTTCGATCCAGATGCCTGATGCAGCGGAGTCGAGCCAGCCTCGTCCTGGGCTGTTGTATCAGCACCATACTCCACGAGAATCCGTGCAAGATCAACATGACCATTTTGCGAGGCATGATGCAGCGGAGTCCTCCCGTTCTTGTCCTGGGAAGTCGCGTTGGCATCGTGCTCAATGAGGAACTGCGCGAGATCCGCATGACCATTTTGCGATGCCAGATGGAGTGGTGTCCTCCCATTTTTGTCCTGTGCTGTCACGTCGGCACCGTGCTTGACGAGAATCCGTGCGAGATCTACATCACCACTGAATGCCACCTGATGAAGCGAAGTCGATCTGTCTTCGTCCTGGGCTGTCACATCGGCACCATGCTTGATGAGGAACTGTGCGAGATCGGGATATCCCCCACGTGACGCCAAATGCAATGGAACAGTCCCATTTTTGTTCTGTGCTGTTGTGTTGGCACCGTGCTGGACGAGGAGCTGTACGATATCCATATGACCCTTTTTCGATGCCAGATGCAGTGGAGTCATCCCGTCCTCCTCCTTGGCTGTCACGTCAGCGCCGTGCTGGACGAGGAGCTGTGTAAGGTCCACATATCCCCTATACGATGCCAAATGCAACGGAAAATCCCCACGTTTGGTCTGGGCTGTCGTGTTGGCACCGTGTTCGACAAGGAACCGCGCAAGATCTACATGACCAGGCCTCAATGCTAGATACAGAGAAGTCATCCCATCTTCATCTTGGGCTGTCACGTCGGCGCCATGCTCGATAAGGAACTGTGCAAGATCCACATATCCCTTACGCGATGCCAAATGCAGCGGAACTGTCCCGCTGTTGCTCTGAGCTGTCGTGCTAGCACCGTGCTCGACAAGGAGCCATGCTAGATCCAAACTACCATCCATCAGTGCCAGGTGCAGCGGAGTCATCCCGTGCACATCCTGCCCTGTCACGTCAGCGCCATGCTCGATGAGGAACCGTGCAACATCCAAATGACCACGAAACGCCGCATTATGAAGCGAAGTCGCTCCGGTTTGGTCTTGCGCCGTCACATCTGCGCCGTGCTCGACGAGGAGCTGTGCAAGACCCACATGACCTCTCGGCGCTGACGCCAACTTATGAAGCGAAGTCGACCCGTGTTTGTCCTGAGTTGTCGCGTCGGCGCCATGCGCGATGAGGAACCGTGCAAGATCAACGTGACCAAATTGCGACGCGTGATGCAACGGGGTCTGCATATCTATGCTCTGTGCAGTCGTATCGGCACCGTGCTCGACGAGGAATCGTGCGAGATCCACATTTCCACTATTCGATGCCATATGTAGCGGGGTCGTCTGGACTCTGTCCTGGGCTGTCGCATCAGCGCCATGTTCAACGAGGAACCGTGCTAGATCCACATGGCCACGCATCAATGCCCTATGAAGCGGAGTCGAATCATCCCCGTCCTTTGCTTTTGTATCGGCCTTGTGCTCGATGAGGAGCCGTGCAAGATCTATATTTCCGTTGTAAGAAGCCAGGTGCAGTGGAGTCGATCCATCCATGGCTCGGGCCCTCACATGTGCTCCATGCTCGACGAGGACACGAGTGACTTCCACATGCCCCTCTCGTGAAGCCAGGTGCAAAGGAGATGACTTGTCGTCCATGCTCCGAGAACGCACGTCCTGTGAGTGTTCCTTGGCCAAAAATTTCACAACGTTATGTAAGCCACAAAATGCGGCATATTGCAAGTGGGTTCTACGGGCTGGCAACGGCCTTTGATTTCGATTATCTTGTCTCCATTCCAGATTCGGCTCATGAATCCAAACCCAAACCGCAAGATGTGGCTTCTTCGGATGAAACAATTGTTTCATGCCTTCTTCTGCATTTTGCGATACACCCTCGAAACGAGCATGCCCAACCCAGTATTCGGCCGCATATTTAGCAAGAGGAAATTGTGCCAGGTTGTCTCTGGTAATGTTTTCGTCCAGGTGTAGTAGAATTCCCAGACATGCTTGCACGACGATAGTATGTGCGCATGCCATAGAAACATAGTAGCGGCGTGAAACAGTGTCACATTTTGTGGCAAAGCGGGAAGATGTCAAGAACTCCTTGACAGAGAAGTGTGAAAATTGGATCACTGGGGAACCATCGACGTTGACAAGGGAAAGTAATGTGGAACACGTAGAAAGCACTGCTTCAATCGGATCTTCGAGGCGCCAATCTTCGCGAAATCTAGGAATCGGTCCCTTCGAGAAATCAAATGCCAGAAACTCCGCTAGTTCTTCAACATGAAGCGGCCGGGAGGCAACCGCGACACACTGAAACAGTCGGTGTGCCAGTTCTGAGTTCGCCTTGTTGATCTCCCGCAAGACACGTTCATATGTCTCATCGAGAGTCTCTGGCAATTCAGCCAAAGCATGACGTATACGCCCCGGGTGGCAGTCGCGAAGATAGACAATCTGGCAATACACCCAACGAAACCTGCACAACGAACCTAAGTCAGACTCGTCGAGAAATCGAGTTTTGATTACTTACATCCCGTCAGCGCGTTCAGTGAGGACATCAATCACCATGCGCTGATCCCCCGGCTTCCACTTTCGATACTTGGGATCCGTGTTGACCACGGACCTGATGTAGTTCTCGATATCCTCCATTTGTCCCGTCTCATCGTGTATGGAAATCGAACGGCAGGCTAGGGGTTCAAGGACGACCTTAATGTCGGTCTCTGGCCGGCTGGTGACACATATGCGTAGATTTCCAAGTCGTGACATGACAAGTTGTTCCAAAAACGTTAGAACTTCCTGCCGGGAAGTCGGCCAGGTGGATGCATCTGGACATTCGTCCAAGGCGTCTATGATGAGATAGATTGGAGCATGTCGTGGGAGTTCCAGCAAGTCCTTGAGACACCGAACGAGTTCATCGTCGGTGGGACATTGTGCGCCATAGTCGTGTGTCGCATAAAACATTGAAAGGATATCGTGGTAAGAATTGGATTGGTTGCAGAGCTGGAACAGGAAAGACGAGAGCAGTCCACGGAGATGGGTCTTCTGATCCTCCCTGAAATCGCAGTAATAGATTGCCAGTGATGCGGGACTAGATTTTCGCATAGTCTCGATCTCCTCGATGATTGAGGAACTAGTCACACTTTGAATTCCCAAGACGACACTATTGAAGGGATAACATACCAAAGCACGCTCTTGCCAGCACCGGCTACGAAACAGGCAAGACATCAGCGTCTACGAAAGAGTGAGCACTGTATGACGACTGACGCTTCCCATGAACCCACAGAAGGGCACTTGGTCCGAACGATTGCCATTCCGAGAGTGTGTCACCTTGGACGAACCACGTTGCGGACCCGCTGTGGCGTGATGCACGAGCGATGTCGTGATTTTTCCAAGGATCAGGGGGAGAGAGCCATCGTCTAATTTTTTTCTGTAACTCGTTCTCGTCGTTCTTCATTTGATGGAGGTTTTCTAGAGCTCAGTCAGACACAAGCTAGCTCGTTGTCGCTAACATAACGTACGGATGGATTCCCGGAACCGTCAACGGACGCGTCTAGATTGGATAGTATTTGGATCGGCGTATTCACAAGCCAAATGACTTTAGGAGGGTGTTGGGTAGGTGTGGTGAAACGATGGAGAGGGTGGAGTGGAGGGCTCAGCCTGTTTGTGGCGGGCCGAGCAGGCCCGTGTACCGTTGTGTTGTGTGTGTGTGTGGGTTGGATTTAGAAGTCCGAATCGTGAGAGACGACTGAGAGGTTTTTTTTTTTGAGGTTATGAATAATGTAAACCATGAGTACGGAGATGAATCATGGCCATCCTAAGTGGTCTTCAAATTACCCCGCTGCTCAGCGCTCAGCCGTGGGTCGGCTTCCGATTACAGTAGTGCATTGCCGCGTTTGCAATTCGTGGCGATGCCGGGTAATACTGGTGATGAATTGGTGATTTTGCCCTACCCCTACTAGAACTCTCCTAGTTTCCTCCCGTCCTGCCAGGATATTGACCCTCTAACGTTTACCACGTGCAGCTCTCATCTCCATGTCACGGATATGCATTGTGGAATTCAGACCATGTGAAGACGGTCTACAACCACGTCTCGACCGGCGATGTTGGCTATATGAACGAAGGGGTTTTCTCTCGCATGTTTAATTTGACTCTTCCATGGAACCATACCTCGAATAACAGACTCAATGAACCAGTTCAATAATCGTTACAAGCCTCTGGACTATGGTAAATTTGTCAATAGCCATGAACACCGTACGTCGAAGGGGACTATTACACATCAAAAGTTTCCTCAGAAAAACCATTGATAATTCGTTGGTTCAAGACCCCCCGCGAGTAAGTGGTAGTCTTGTTCCAGAAAGCCAAAATCGACCTACATTCCTGCGGCGCCAGAGGCATCACGTATACGTGCAGTGGTCCCGGTGCACTCTTGTCCATTCCTCACGACGGCCACGGAGAAGATATCGTCCGCCTAAAGTCGTTCGAGGACTACATCCGTGATGATGTGGCGAGCTGGTTCGACTGGTCGCAGAAGAACGTGTCTCGGACATGGCGGTCGGCCCCGCTGTCATTACCTCGGATGGAATTCATACAGGTGAATACATCAGTCGCGTGCATCTTTGTGTCCAAACTGAGACTATCGTTCCACACAGCTGCTGTCTCGCTCCCGCTCGCACTCGCTTCCTTCCTGCGCTCGCTCGCTTTCCTTTCCGCCTCTTCCCATCCCTTTTACAACCTCTTGGCCCACGACAGAACGGACTTAACGCCGAGCACATGGGTGACCTGATTCTTGTCATTGGGTGTACTTTGGTCATTTCATGGGTTGCCGCCGCGTTCCTTGACTGCTCTGGCGCTGCTGAAGCGCTGAAGTTTCCCTGGTCGAAAGGCCTCGTGAGAAAGGGATGAGGTTTGAGTTCAACAACATCTGTTGGTAGTTCGAACAAATATATATGGTTTCGACGTATTGGGATATGCCGTCTGTTGATGGAACTGTTTGGAACTGTTCACATATCATGGAGCTGAAGAGAGAAGGCTTGTGTCGGACACCACAAATTCGTGACTGTTATCGGTCATCTTTGAAATCTATTTGTTATTCCGAGTCAGTGACAGGGTTAGTAGCGCTTTTGGGAACTCCCTGATAAGAAGGCTCCTCGGATCAGAGACACCAAAGGTGTGGGGACAGCAGCAAAAAAAAGTTGTTGCAGCTACCGAACCTTAGTCGAGTTTCTGAGAGTACCGTGACCTACTGTAAATCCATGCGCGCTGTGTTCGAAGGATCGCTTTCAACAGGCAAGGTCGGACAAGCAGGACAGTTTGAAGGGAGCGGAGGTGAGCGCAATGGATCTTAATCCATGTAATGGGTTGCTGGCGTTTCCCATTAGTATTGACACGTTCAAAGTTTAAATGTTAAACGTTAAACCTCGTGTGAAGAACCTTTCGTGCAAATCTCATGTTTCGATCAACACTTCACTAGCTTCACTAGTAACACGGAAACGCATCATAATGCAGTAAATTTTCCTTATCATCTATAGGAACATATCAAATACATATACGGTGTGTTTAGTATCAAAGTCTGTGCTGCTTATCAAGCGCAGAAATAATAGAACGATATCCCCCTACGAATGCCGTGTTGTAGACTGCCAGAGCTGTACTGTGGCCTGGGTCATGTTTCACGAGGGAGTATTCATTCCGTAAGCGACGCCAAATGGAACGAAGTCGACCTACCCTTGGAAGGGCAGTTGCGACGATGTGTTGGAGTTCTACAGTACCAAGAAACAACGCAAGACTGAAAGGAGTCCACCCATCCTTGTCTTTCACTATAACGTCGGCGCCATGTTCAACAAGGAAACGTGCAAGATCCAACATTGCTAGCCTCGATCCCACTAGCTTATGCAACGGGGTTGACCCGTGTTTGTCTTGCGCTGTCACATCCGCGCCGTGCTCAACAAGAAACCTTGCGAGTTCCATATTTCCGCTGATCGATCCCGACAGCAGATGCAATGGCGTCGACCCGTTATTATCCTGGGCCGTAACGTCGGCATCATGCTCGATGAGGACCCGCGCCAGATCCACATTTACAATATACAAACCCGATCCCGACGCCTTGTGCAGCGGTGTCAACCCATCCTTGTCCTTGGCTGTCAGGTCAGCGCCATGCTCAATGAGTAACCGTGCAAGATCCACATTTCCGCCGTACGATCCCGACACTTGATGCAGCGGGGTTGACCCGAATTTGTCCTGAATTGTTACCACGGCGCCGTGCTCGACGAGGAACTGTACAAGTTCCACATTTCCTTTATTCGATCCAGATGCCTGATGCAGCGGAGTCGAGCCAGCCTCGTCCTGGGCTGTTGTATCAGCACCATACTCCACGAGAATCCGTGCAAGATCGACGTGACCATTTTGCGAGGCATGATGCAACGGGGTCCTCCCGTTTTTGTCCTGGGCAGTCGTGTTGGCACCGTGCTCGACGAGAAACTGCGCGAGATCCGCATGTCCATTTTGCGATGCCTGATGGAGTGGCGTCCTCCCATTTTTGTCTTGTGCTGTCATGTCGGCTCCGTGCTTGACAAGAATCCGTGCGAGATCCACATGACCACTGAATGCCACCTGATGAAGCGAAGTCAATCCATCTTCGTCCTGGGCTGTCACATCGGCACCATGCTCGATGAGGAACTGTGCGAGATCGGGATATCCCCCACGCGACGCCAAATGAAGTGGAACAGTCCCGTTTTTGTTCTGTGCTGTTGTGTTGGCACCGTGCTCGACGAGGAGCTGTACGATATCCATATGACCCTTTTGCGATGCCAGATGCAGCGGAGTCATCCCGTCTTCGTCCTCCTCCTTGGCTGTCACGTCAGCGCCGTGCTCGATGAGGAGCTGTGCGAGGTCCAGAATTCCTATAAATGATGCTAAATGCAACGGAAATTTCCCATGTTTGGTCTGGGCTGTCGTGTTGGCACCGTGTTCGACAAGGAATCGTGCAAGATCTACATGCTCATACCTCACCGCCAGATACAGAGAAGTCAACCCGTCTTCGTCCTGGGCTGTCAAGTCGGCGCCATGCTCGACGAAGACCTGTGCAAGATCCATGTATCCCTTACGCGATGCCAAATGCAGCGGAGCTGTCCCGATTTTGCTCGGAGCTGTGGTGTTGGCACCGCGCTCGATAAGGAGCCATGCCAGATCCAGACTACCATCCATCAATGCCGCATGTAGCGGAGTTATCCCGTGTACATCCTGTGCTGTCACGTCTGCGCCATGCTCGATGAGCTACCGTGCAACATCCAAATGACCACGGAACGCCGCTCCAAGAAGCGAAGTCGATCCATCTTGGTCCTGCGCTGTCACAACTGCGCCGTGCTCGACGAGGAACCGTACAAGACCTAGATGACTCGACGCAGACGCTGCCATATGGAGTGAAGTCTTCCCAAATTTGTCCTGAGCTGTCACATCAGCGCCATGCGCGACGAGGAACCGCGCAAGATCAACGTGACCATTTCGCGACGCATCATGCAACGGTGTCTGCATATATTTGCTCCGTGCAGTCGTGTTGGCACCGTGCTTGACCAGGAATCGTGCGAGATCCAAATGTCCATCATTCGACGCCATATGCAGCGGTGTCGTCTTGCCTCTGTCCTGGGCCGTCGCATCAGCGCCATGTTCAACGAGGAACCGTGCTAGATCCACATGGCCACGCATCAGTGCCCTATGCAACGAAGTCGAATCATCTTGGTCCTTTGCTTTTACATTGGCACCATGCCTAATGAGGAGCCATGCAAGATCCATATTTCCGTTGTAAGAAGCCAGGTGCAATGGAGTCGATCCGTCCATGGCTCGGGCCTTCACGTGCGCTCCACGCTCGACGAGGACACGAGCGACTTCCATGTGCCCCTCTCGTGAAGCCAAATGCAAAGGAGATGACTTGTCGTCCATACCCCGAGAACGCACGTCCTGTGAGTGCTCCTTGGCCAAGAATTTCACAACGCTATGTAAGCCACAAAATGCGGCATATTGCAAGTGGGTCCTACGGGTAGGCAAAGGCCTTTGATTTCGATCATCCTGCCTCCATTCCAAATTCGGCTCATGAATCCAAACCCAAATCGCGAGATGTGGCTTCTTCGGATGAAACAATTGTTTCATACCCTCTTCTGCATTTTGCGATACACCCTCGAAACGAGCGTGCCCAACCCAATATTCGGCCGCATATTCAGCAAGAGGAAATCGTGCCAGGCCGTCTCTGGTGATGTTTTCGTCCAGGTGTAGTAAAATTCCCAGACATCCCTGCACGACGATAGTATGCGCGCATGTCATAGAAACATGGTACCGGCGGGAAATAGTGTCACATTTTTCGGCAAACCGGGAAGATGTCAAGAACTCCTTGACAGAGAAGTGTGAAAATTGGATCACTGGGGAACCATCGACGTTGACAAGGGAAAGTAATGTAGAGCATGTAGAAAGCACCGCTTCAATCGGATCTTCGAGGCGCCAATCTTCGCGAAATCTAGGAATCGGTCCCTTCGAGAAATCAAATGCCAGAAACTCCGCCAGTTCTTCAACATGAAGCGGCCGGGAGGCAACCGCGACACACTGGAACAGTCGGTGTGCCAGTTCTGAGTTCGCCTTGTTGATCCCCCGCAAGACACGTTCATATGTCTCATCGAGAGTCTCTGGCAATTCAGCCAAAGCATGACGCATACGCCCCGGATGGCAGTCGCGAAGATAGACAATCTGGCAATACACCCAACGAAACCTGCATAACGAACCTGAGTCAGACTCGTCGAGAAATTGAGTTTTGATTACTTACATCCCCTCAGCACGCTCAGTGAGGACATCAATCACCATGCGCTGATCCTCAGGCTTCCACTTTCGATACTTGGGATCCATGTTGACCACGGACCTGATGTAGTTCTCGATATCCTCCATTTGTCCCGTCTCATCGTGTATGGAAATCGAACGGCAGGCTAGGGGCTCAAGGACGACCTTAATGTCGGTCTCTGGCCGGCTGGTGACACATATGCGTAGATTTCCAAGTCGTGACATGACAAGTTGTTCCAAAAACATTAGGACGTCCTGCCGGGAAGTCGGCCAGGTGGATGCATCTGGACATTCGTCCAAGGCGTCTATGATGAGATAGATTGGAGCATGTCGTGGGAGTTCCAGCAAGTCCTTGAAACATCTAACAAGTTCATCGTCGGTGGGACTTTGTGAGCCATAGTCGTGTGTCGCATAAAACATTGAAAGGATATCGTGGTAAGAATTGGATTGGTTGCAGAGCTGGAACAGGAAAGACGAGAGCAGTCCACGGAGATGGGTCTTCTGATCCTCCCTGAAATCGCAGTAATAGATTGCCAGTGATGCGGGACTAGATTTTCGCATAGTCTCGATCTCTTCGATGATCGAGGAACTAGTCACACCGTAAGTTCTCAAGACGACACTATCGAAGGGTTAACGTACCAAAGGACGCTTTGCCAGCACCGGCTACGAAATAGGAAGGACATTAACGTCGGCGAAGGAGTGAGTGCTGGGTGACGACTGACGCTTCCCGTGAACCCAGAGAAGGGCACTTGGTCCGAACGATTGCCATTCCGAGAGTGTGTCACCTTGGACGAACCACACCCCAGACCCGCTGTGGCGCGATGCACGAGTGATATTGTGATTTTTCCATGGATCGGGGGGAGAGAGCCATCGTCTAATTTTTTTCTGTAACTCGTTCTCGTCGTTCTTCATTTGGTGGAGGGTTTCTAGAGCTCAGTCAGACACAAGCTAGCTCGTTGTCGATAACAAACCGTACGGATGGATTCCCGGCACCGTCCACGGACGCGTCTATATTGAATAGTATTCGGATCGGTAGACCCACTTAAGAGGGTGTTGGGTGGGTGTGAGGAAACGACAGAGTTGGTAGAAGGATATAGTCACTGTCGGTGAAAGGCTCTGGGCTGTTGTGCACTAGTTGTGAGCGCTGTGAGCGGTGATTCGGATTTGATTTAAAGGTCCGACCAGCCCAACCCGCCTGAAGTCGCCGCAGTTTCAAGTTACGGGCAGGGAAGAAATCACGAGGATGAGGAGGGCTGGAAGGAGAGGATTAAAGAAGACAGATAGTGACGGATCTTTGGAGATACTACTAGGCTAATAGATGACGCGATGACGGCTCGCCGGATATGAACATCTGATGGCCTTACGTTCCCCCTCGGGTTGAGGCTGTGATGCACTTGAATGCAAAGCACGACAGCAGTTCAAAGACGTTCAAACCTGGACACGATGGCCCGAGTCAGTTCGAGTCGACCCCCATTATTCGGCTTCTTGACAGTACTGAGAAGGCTGACAGTAAAACAAGTTCAGAACTCAGGCCAAACGCCATCTGTCAGAATTTTCCGGGTCATCTGTGAAAGCAATTCATCCTCGGTCTGACAGGTTCCCGCTCCATTTTCTCCTTATCACTTCCACTCTTCACCACAATCGCCATCACCAAATTATTATCATCAGACTCGGCTCTCAATGTAACTTTGTTATATGCACCTCTAGGCTAGGGATTCTCTCAAGGATAGGCCAGCACCACGTTACCACATAGAGACTGATAGAGTGGGTCCGAGTCATCGCGTTCATCCCCTTTCCCGCCGAAGGTACGACGCACCTTCTTGTCGTCGAGTTTGTATCCTTCGATGTAATGCGGTTCCAGTGGTCCCTCAGGCTCCATCTGCAAGAACGTCAGCTGTTACTGCAATGAAATGTGTTGAAATTGACTTGCAACCTACAATCTATGAAGGTGATGCCAGACTTGCCAGTGTGTAAGCCGTAAGACTCACTAGCAAGGGCAGAAATTCAAGTTGGGGAATTAGCCCTATCATACAGATTCATACCTAAGCCGACCTTGCCGCCTGGTCAACCTCTTAATGCTCATGTCTATGATCTCATACTAGCCGACACAGCCCTCGTCGTATCTCTTATCTCCTGTCAGTACCGTACCGCGAATATACGGGGACCCAGGCGAGGGCGAGGCGCAAGATGCTCGACGCTCGAGCCCGAGATCATAGTGGCCATGTCTGCAGCGCTAGACAACGCCGCAGAAATCCCGGGGACTTAGAGTGTTGCCAAACCTGACCCGCTTTTCTGAAAGCTCACGCTCACCCATGAAAACCTTCCGTACCAAGGAAACCACGCCATACGATCGTGCCGTCCTCCATGGTCCATCGGTCTATTGCGCCGAAGGCCCTGTGGGCCTCTTTCTTGTCTGGGGTTCAGACATTGAGATGGAGGCCGCACCTCGTATGGGGACGGGGAGACTCGACTAGAGGGACTACTCGATTACTCGAACTTGATGCAAACTGCTATGACTGAGGACGTTCACTGGCGATTGGATGAAGTGTGTGCTGCGGTGCTCGGTTGAAATACATGGCAAGGAGCGGCAATTAAGTGACAGAAGGAAACCAAGCCGTGCCGAGTCGGTCTGTGTTGACAGATGTCGCTCCTGCGCTCGTATGATTCAGGGCCCAGGTTGAAGTCCCTCGGTGATGTAGCACAATCACTTGCGTGTCGCCTGGTCACAGGTTAGCATGGTCGCGCCTAGTGCAGTGGTTGGTAGCATCGAGTTCGTCTCCCTTCGCGAGACGGTCATCGCGAAGCTCACCGGAGAACGTGTACGTATTGACGGGATTCTCCGTCCAGAGCATGGACCGTTGTTATGGCTATCTGGCCTCTACCGCCCTCTGTCCCCGGCAGATTATATCGCCATAAAAAATACCACATGGACTAGATCACAACCAGGTCCCCAAGGCTAAGCGGCCTCTACTACTATAGTATGAATACCTGAAGAATAATGCAAGCACGGCCGCCTAAAACTCCTTGGAATTCTCGGCCCTCTGAAGACTATGCTTGGAATCTCGCATCACTCACGGCCTCAGACTCATCAAATTGGTAGAAAGGTAAATCGAGCAGGATCGTGCGCTTGACTACCTTCGGCAGCCGGCGATACAGCACGGGCGGGATCGGAATTAAGATGGAGGTATCGTCGAGATACGACTGGTAGGCTGCCCATGCATTCGCGTCGCCACAGAGGTACACGCGACGTGCCTGGGGCCTCTCTGCCGTTGGGATACCCGAGAAGAAGAGAAGCACACTATGTGTGGCAGATTTAAGCCGCAACTCACGGGAAAAAGGTCATTGGTGGGATAGACGTACAGCATCGTGAAAAGGGGCGAGACGACCGCCCCATATTGAGCGGCCTCTGCACCGCTAGAAAGTGTACCATTCGTGCTCGGGGAAATTGTGAGCGTCCAAATGCCCCACCAGCACAAGATTCTGGGACGTGATGATCACGTCAGTCTCATTCGCCGTTTAACGTTAAATCGCATCAATACGGAACGCACTCGCCAAAGTAAGGGGGATGACGCGACCATTTCCACAAACCACGCTGAAAAGACATGCGAACAAAAAGGGCTCAGCACCTGCCATAGGCGGAGGAAGACCCGGGAAAAGCGGTGACAAGCGCGCACCGTAAACGGCTTGTCCTTTGGCGGGTTATTCAACTTGTAATGCAGCTGAAACGAGCAGCAACTCTCAGTTCCCGCCGCAACGCCGATGCAGGAAGCGCCAAACGAAAACGAAAAATAGATGAGGGCGCACCTTTTGTGCGTCGGATACGGTTTCGATAACCAAACCGACCGCCCACAGTACGATGCCGACGACGTCACGTGCCGTTCCGAATGCGGGGTTCGATCCGCCGAGCGCGGGGTCGGACACCGCGGGGGAATTGAGCACGACGACGGGCAAGGACACCGTCCACACCTGCGCGATCCGAAACGCCCACTATTGAGTCACGATCGGTCCACGTGTGCGACAGTCCATACCCATAAAATTTGCGCTGTGGGGCGCGAACCCAATCATTTATACGACAAGGGCGATAAGAGCTCTGCACGTGGGCCCATTGCGACATACATACCGATCCAAAAACCTGTCACAAGAGTGGAGACATCAATTTCTCCGATGAGTTTTTTTTTTTTCTCTCAGTCAAGATCGATATGTCCAGTTCCCAGATTCGGGAGACCGCACGTAACGTAACTTACCGAGGAACTTGAAAAAATGTGCGCGGATCGTGTCGAAGCGCGAGTCGCTCCCAATTTTGAGCACGCGGAAGAGCAGAAACCCTACAAAACGCAAAAACGGGTAAACGACGCAGTTTTCGCCAGGCACGGCTGCAGCCGACGGCGGTGGGTCAAAAACGTACCGGCCATGCGTGCTGCCCAAACCATGACGAGCACGCTAGCGACGATGTTCCGGGCATGGTAGGTGTTGCCAAGGAGGAGTGTGAGAAGCGCTGTTGGCAACGCGCGGGTTGCCACAAAAATACCAGAGAAGTGGGGAGTTACCAAAGGCGGGTCGGCCTCGCGAAAACGTCGGGATGTGCAGTACCGCA
>Ga0307510_10004186_pt1 | contig 16952 bp, 15 predicted proteins | sample 12_EM_MG_FD_207224 | JGI IMG/M metagenome (GOLD analysis project Ga0307510, IMG submission 207224) | Populus trichocarpa ectomycorrhiza microbial communities from riparian zone in the Pacific Northwest, United States - 12_EM | ecosystem: Host-associated > Plants > Roots > Unclassified | place...
GAATTGTACTGGTAAATGTCACATCTTTTGCTCACTCTGCGAAGCCTCCGACAACAACCGCGCGATCTCCTCGTGACCATTCGTCGACGCAACTTGGGAGGGGGTATGGCCCTCGTTGTTCTTGAGACGGACATTTGCGCCATGCTCGAGCAGTAGCCGTGTGGCTTTGGCGCAGCCATATTGTGATGCCACATGGAGCGGAGTCGACTGGGTGTCATCCAATGCACCAACGTCCGCACCATGCTCAAGTAAGAGCTGTATCGCATCAAAGTATTCGGCCCCAAAGTCATCATCGAGGTTGAGCAATACTCGGTGCAGTGGTGTATGTCCCTCTTTGTTCCGTGCATTGATATTTGCGCCACGATCGAGCAGCAGCCATGCGACCTTGACATTTCCGTCGTATGATGCCTTATGTAGCAGAGTTAAGTGGTCGTTATCGACCGCATCAACATCTGTGCCACGGTCTAGGAAGAATCGCACGGCATCAGTATCAAGATCGTCGCCCCCCATGGCCAAAAGTAGGTGTTGCGGTGTCAGGCCCTCCTTGTTCTGCGCATTAATATCCGCACCATATTCGAGTAGTAGACGTGCGACCCCGGCACTTCCGCTTCGAAACGCAATATGCAACGGGGTCGAGTGGTTATCATCCCGTGCGTCTACGCGCGCGCCATGCTCAAGCAGCAACCTCGTAGCTTTAATGTTGCCATACCGCGATATCACGTGTAGAGGGGTCAAACGGTTGTCATCCTCTGCATCAACGTCTGCACCATGGTCTAGTAAGAACCGTACTGCATCAACATAGAAATCCGGGACCGTGTTGCGCAGGTCGGTTAATACTTCGTGTAGTGGTGTCTGGCACTGCTTGTCCCGCACATTGATATTTACATCACAGCTGAGTAGTAGCCGTGCAACCTTGAAACCTCCGTAGTACGATGCCAGATGTAGGGGAGTCGAGTGTTCGGTGTTAGCCTGGGAATCCACGTCTGCACCGTGCTCCAGTAAACACTGCACCACGTCGAAATATGTATCGTCGAATGTACCGTGCATATTAATAATGGTCGGATGGAGTGGAGTCCGGTCGCTCGAATCTCGCGCATTGATGCTCGCACCCCGCTCAATGAGTATACGAGTGACCTCGAGGAGTCCACGGTCCACTGCCATGTGCAGTGGAGTCCGGTCATCAATGCCCCGAATATTCACGTCTACGCAGTGCCTGAGTAACAACAGTGCCACATCGGTATGGCCACGATGCAACGCTGCGTGCAATGGAATGCCGTAGTGGCCCCTGACACTGAGATCCTCTGGTCGCTTTGAAATGAGGTAGTCCACCATGGCACGGAACCCCAAACTCGCTATGTAGTACAGAGGAGTTGCTTCTGGTTGTTCCAGGGGCTCATCGAAATCGTCGTCGCGCGTCCATAACCATGCAGCGAAATGTGGTTTGTCCGAGTCAAGGAGATCATCAATCCCGCCCCGGATGTGTGCAAAAACATTCCTAAACTCGGCATGGTCCCCAAAGTGTTGAGAAGCATATAAAGCTAGAGGAAAGTCCTTGAGGGGGTCTTCATTGATGTTGGAGTCCAAACGAAGTAGCACACTGAGACAAGCTTGTGTCATGATCGTATGCGATGGCTCGAGAAGGATGTGATAATAACGGGATGCGTCGATTGTCGAAGTGGCGAGACGATCCGAAGTCAAGAATTCTTTGACCGAGAAATGCGAAAATTGAACCACTCGGGAAGGACCGTCCTCGATAACAACGATCAAACTGGAACATGCGGATAGTAACGCTTGCTCTTGATCTTCCCATCGCAAATCTTTGTTTAGTTTTGGAATCGCCCCCGTTGCGCCGAAGTCAACTGCGAGCACTTCTGCAAGCTCCTCCACTCCAAGTGGCCGAACGGCAACGGTCAGGCACTGCAAGAGCCGATGAGCGTGCAATCGGTTCGACTTGGGAATCTCCTGCAGTATCCGTTCGTAGGTCTCGTCCAACGTTTCGGGCAACTCGTCGAGAATCGGTCGAACACTCGGTGGAAGACAGGGTCGCAAAGTTTCCAGTTGGCAAAAGACCCAACGAAACCTGCATGAGAATATGAGAAAGCAGCCCAGACCACGAAAGAATGTCCTCACATGCCATCAGCTTTCTCTGTGAGCGTCTCAACGACCAGCTTCTTGTCCTCGTCTCGCCATCTCCTCATGTTTCTGTCTGAGTAAACCATCGACCTCACGTAGTCTTCGATATCTTTCTTTTGCCCTCTTTGGTCATGAAGAGATATACACTTAGATGTCAAAGGTCCGAGCGACCCCCGAATATCAACCTCAGGACGACTGGTTACGCATAGACGCATATTCGGAAGATTCAACCTGACGAGCTTCTCGATGAGCTCTAGCACCCTTTCGCGGGGCGGCGGAAGCTTCGTTGTGACGGGACATTCGTCCAGGGCATCGATGATGAGATAGATTGGGGCGCGTCCTGATGCTTTGAGTATGTTTTCTAGGCATTCTATGAGTGTGCGGTCACTGGGTTGTTGCGAGCCAGATTGGTGGGACGAATAGTAGCCAAGGAGAATGTCGCAAAAAGATGTGGATTGATAACTGAGTTGAACGAGGAAAGACAAGAGTAGGGCGCGGGCATCCTGCTTTCCCTTGTCCTTGAAATCAAAGAAGAAGTAGGCTATATGAGCGGATCCTGCATTGCAGGCGGATTTGATATCCTGGATAATGGACGAGCTGTTGGATCGTCAATAACAAAGGCCATAATGAATTTGGGACGGAAGAGACGAGCCTGAGCACACTCTTCCCAGAACCGGCTATGGAGGTAGAAGTCTGTTAGCAAAGGCGAAGCCGCTGAAGGATTCAGAAGGAAAGAGAAGTACGTTTTCCGTAGAGCCACAACAACGATCCAGCTGCCTTCCAATCTTTGAAGGCATCGCCTTGAATAAACCACAGGGCAGTACCTTCGTGGTGGGCATCGCTTGCAGTGTTGTAATTTACAGACGGATCTGGGGGAGAGAGCCAATTTCGAAGGTCTTGTCGAATCTGATTGCCTGTGAGAGCGATTGAGCTGTCATATCACATGAAGGGGAATTGCGCGACCACGAACGCATCTGATAGCCTAAGTCGTCTGTAACTTGTTGTAATTCTTCTCTTATCTTCTCACCGCCTAGTTAGCTGGAATTGAGTGCTGAGGTGACTGGTTGAAAATAAATTGCACACCGTCAATGATGACGTCCATTTTGTCGCCAAAGTCCCCTATGTCGTCTGCAACTTGTTGTAATTCTCCCCTTATCTTCTCACCGCCTAGTTAGATGGAACTGAGTAGTGTGAGGGTGACTGGTCGAGAATAAACTACACACCATCAATGATGAGGTCTACTTTGTCGTCAACGTCCCTCATTCTATTGTCCACTCCTTGCACCTTGCCGTCGACGCCCTGTACCTTATCGTCTACGACCTGCACTTTCTCATCGACCTCGTGTGTGGCCTTCAGACCCTGCGCAGCAGCCATCCGAACTTCCTCTTGTGTAAGTTGATCCAGTCGACCCAACGCATCCTCGATGTCGGTTCTCCCAACGAGCTTCTTCACATATTTCCCTAAGCAACCGTAAGTCGACATGGACGATTCATACCGCCAGAGATCGACTCACTCGCTCTGCTCTGTCTTATTTCCTTCGTCGCGATCGAAAGAATGGAAAGAACCTCGACCATGATTTTGACTATTATGTCTGTCATTCCAGCGGTCGGTGACACTTCGACATAGGTCTCCAATCGTCTGAAGAAATTTTCTATGCGCTCGAAGACTGTAGTGAGTGCGTCCTGGCCATCAGAAACGGCCTTTGCCGCCTGGAAGAGTTTCGTGTCATGATGAGCCTCTGAATAGATTGAATGAGCAAATACTGACCGAGAGAAGGACACCGATTCCGGTGAAGATCACTGCCGCTGGTTGGGATACCTGTATGGCGATTATGTATCAGAACCCGAACCATGTAACCCTGAGCCCAGTGAAACTTGCCAGGCTAACTCCACCTCCAATGACTCCAGAAAACGTGCAGAGGATATTGACAGTGGGACCCAGCCACCTGGTCAATTTGTCATCGGTACCACGAGATTTGTCGAACCCGAGAATTTGGTCGTAAAGGATGCTGAGGACGGCATCTGGAGAATCACAGTTCTGGAGTTTGTCGAGTAGTGGGTGCGAGCGGAGATCTTTCTTGGTCTTCTTCCTGTAAGCTTCGATGGCATTGTCGAAGATGGACTGATAGTTCGAGGATGAGGTAGTTGCGGTGGGGGTCTGAGACATGTTGTTCTGGATTGTTGGTTAGAAGTTTGTTCGGGAAGGGAGATGAGGGCAAGAATGGCGGTACTGATAGGATTGATAAACACAAACACGTTGCAGGTGATGTGGACGATGCATTTCCCGAAATGGGTCGATAGACGCTCGAGGACTTCAGAGCAACTTTATGTGTCAAGTCGTGTTAGAAAATTATTCTGGCACGTGGTAGCCTGAGAGTCGATTCGAAGAGAGAGCAGCCTAAGAGCAGATATAATCTCGAACTTTGTCTGGGTCAAATTTCCTCCGGAGCATCGCACGCCAATCTAGTAAGGTGCGCACTAGCAGTTCTCCCTGCACTCACTCACCCTTATGAATCGAAGCAGCAGAGTCGATGCGACGTGACTGACTCCGTGGCTCCGAGAATTGATTGCCCGGGCCGTGAACGCGTGAGCTCCAGACCTAATAGTGTTACGTTCCAGAGAGAAAGGTCCTTAATTTGCCGCCGGTCGACGTTGTAGTGTCAGTCCAACCCAGTCATTCTGTCGTACCACTACCATGTCAGTCGTGAACGATATCGCACAATGTTTAACACATAAACCTATACACGACAGCAGCATTTCGTTTCATACTTCAAACTGGCAGGCTCTTTCATGCGCCCTCGACCCAACTCAGCGAGACAGGCGCCTTGATATCCCACTCCGTTTCGATCGTCACCTCCTCACCCGCCCCAACCTCAGCCACCCACTCAAACAGACCCTCCTTCTTCCCACCCTTTCCATCCACCACCTTGCTCCACCGCACCGTGCGCTTCTCGCCTGAGCCCTCACCGACCTTGAGCTCCTGTCCTTGCTCCAGCTCCGCGAGGCCTTCAGGACGACGCAGGACGACGTTGACCCGCTTCTTGTCCTCAGACACGGGCGCGCCATCGCGCAGGACGAGAGCACGCAACGCGAACGGGTGACGGTTCGTGATCGTCATGCAGCTGCGGTACGTCGTTGCAGCCCACTGCTCAGAGAACGCGCTGCGCTCGCGCCCGACACTGCCGTCATCTGCGCGCCTCGACGTGCGCGTATAGCGAATCCGCGTCGCAGGATCAGCACCGAACGTACAGCTGAAGACGTCGCCTGGGGCCACGTCGCCGACGATCGCCGTCTTGGACACGAACGAGTCGTCGACAAACGCGTGCACGGATCCGGGGAGGAGTCGGTAGTCGCTCGTGTTCTCCACAGTCGCCTGGACGTATGCAACGGGTCGCACCTTCGGGACGGTCACGTGCATGATCTTCGCTTCGAAGGGCAGCACCGCGACAGGGACTTGATGTGGCACGCCGTCGCTCGGCACGCCCGACGCGCCTTCGACGTGGTACGTAAGAGCGAGCGGGCTCTCATGCACGACTGAGGTTGGCTCCCCGAGTGTGGTCATTGGGTCTGCGCCCATGTCTTCATCTCCGTCCGTTTCGACGTCCAGCCAGTCTTCGGTGGGTGCTGCGTCAGAGGTCCCGCCCGAGCGCCTATATTGCTTAGGCGCAGGTGCTGGCCGTGGCGGCGGCGGCGGCATCGCTTGCTGGGTCGTTGCGCCAAATAGGCCACCTGGGGCGGCAGGGTCACCGAAAGCATTGGATTGCCCTTGCACCTCTACACCTTCCTTGGCTTTGCGTTTGACATTGACATTTCCGTATGGGACTTGCTGCTGTTGCTGTTGCTGCCCCTGCATGGGCCCGGCACCGTACCAGAAGAATGACCTTGGGGGTCGGATCTTGTTAGGACTGAGGATGGGGATAGCCTGGGTCGATGGATCCATGTCAGCCGTACTAAGTGTGAGCCCTACGTCTGTCCAATCTTCGCCTGTACTTTGCGTGATCCGCGCACGATAATGCAGGGATACCGATGATGCGGGAACCCCAGCTTCTGTGGTCGCGTGTAGCTCATACGCAGCAGACCACGTCGCGTTTCGGACAACTGGCAAGGGGTGAGGCAATTAAGGAAGAAACTCCGTATACTAAGCATAGATAATGACATACGATACGTTAGCCCAAGCTCAATATTAGTGGCTTTCTTGGCCATAATAACCACTGTTACTTCGCCGTTCGTCTTTCCTTGTTTCTTCGTTTCGCAAGATGACAGCACGTCGATCTGACGGGAGAGCTGGAGAATCTCCTCTTCCAGGCCGGCGCGTGTGGACGATATCCCGAGAGCGAGTCAAAAGACTTTCAAAGAATCTCTCCGCCTGCCTAGGGGGCACTGAATTGCCAGACAGAGATCTGGAGTAGTCCACCATCGTCTCAGAGATCTCGGTGACGGTGTCCAGATCACTCTCGAGGTCGCCCTTCTTCGCATTGAGCCTACGGATTTCTTCGGCGGTACTCGCGCTGTCGATCTCCTTGATATCGGGGCCGATGGAGCAAACGACGTCGAATAGTTGGGTGTCACCAAGACCGGTGACACGGGCAGATTCTGTGTCGATTGAACCAGGGAGATGGCGAATCTGGATTTTACTCTGGCCCTCCTGAGAAATGCATCATGAGTTGTCCGTTCAGAGTACCACAGTACAAGTGATGGGCCCACCTCAAGTGAGACCTTAAAAATGCGAACGACTTCGGCCTTGTTCGTCTTGAAGACGGCTACGGACTTGATTGGGTGTTCGTTAGCGTCGATCTTGATGATGGACGCCATGGTTCGATAACTACATTCACAACATGGACCTCGAAGAATGATGGCTGTGTAAAATACGAGTCAAGAGACATATCCGCGCCGTGGGACGAACTTCGGGGCCACACATTGTTTGTGGGAAATTCCTTTCGAAGACGGGTGCTGTGCATGCCACACTGCATCTGATTGGGAAAGTGATAAGGTGTTGACAAGGTACAGCGTCCATCAGGCTGGCAGATGTATAATCAGCACGGTAAGGCTGATCATAAAATGTCGAGGAATGAAATGTGAGGATGTTTGGTCAGTGTTTGGTCAGCTGTCGGTCACGCGTTGCGAGGGGCGAGCTTTGCTTTGACAGGTTCGGCCTCTTTCTCTTTGTCAATCCTCGTCTTATCTCTTGAAAAATATTACGCGAGATCCACCTGCTCGAGACATTGCGCCATCCCAACATCACCACCTACCACAAAGCATGGCTCGAGTTGGCCCAATTCTCCAGCTTTGGGCCCAGGATTCCCACTTTGCAGTACGCTCTTCTTCGCATGGAATACATCCACGTCTTAAGTGATGGTTTCACAGTATCTTGATGTAGTGAGCTGAAGGTAGCTCACCCGATGGCCACATCGACGCGTGACTCGGTCGTCCGAAGCATCCCCCACATCACGGCTCTCCACAGGAAGACCACCCGTCCTTTGATATACACTATCGCTTGGCTCGCATTGGCGCATTTCGCGCAATGCAATGTGCCGCGCCTTCCGAAAGTCAGGCACTACCGCGCGAAGCTCAACAACAACAATGGCATGACGTGGACGACTGTGCACCTGCTTGGCGCTGAGGAGGTGCTTGGCATTTTTGGCGGCGTCGCAGCTGGGCTCGGGCTTTTGGTGCGCGTAATTTGCCTTCCCAATCAGATTGCGCGATGTTGATCACCCTTGGGAAATGCAGCGTGATAGAGCGTCCTGCGTCTTGATTTGAAGCCGGGCAACGTTCTTCTCACCTGGGACGAAGCCACTCTCATGTACGCATATATTCTATTTGTTATTGTAAACCCCCGGCGCGAGGAGTAGCAACTCGGGAACGTCAGTTCCCGCAACCATTTCGCGCTCAGGTTCCTTGCTGACATCGTTCACTTAGTCTCGAATACAGCTCTCCAGAATCGCTTCCCGTCCCATGCACAACACTCTCCCTCCGACAGATTCAAAGTCGGCTATGTGGCCTCTCGGCATGACCGTACACAAGCTCAACTTCTTTCGTTTCCCGTATCGCTGGGCAGCATATGGCGACCACCCGGGGCTTTACGGTTCCGATCCTGCGTCGCGCCGCCCAACGAAGACGACGACGGCCAAGATAATGACATGGATCGGCTGGAGCGAGAAGTGTCATCGTTTCCCGGGTTCAAAAGTACTCCGCGACTAGAGACCCTGTTCACATCGCGAAGACTGCATCGCTCGCATCTCGTGCTGATCGAGAGCCTTGTGAACGTCGCGCCGGCGGGGGCGCGGCCATCCTGCGAGAAGGTCCTCGCTGCGTTGCACCTGGGCAAGGTGCGTGTTTTCACCTCATCGCTCGTTACCACTCATGGGTGTTCACGACACAGCTTCGCAGTTCCACGCCATTCCGCCGAAACCGAGCATGTCGGATGTTCTCTCGCTCAGGTCGGCACGGTCATCATCGGACGCTGCCGCTACCTCGTTGATCGCAGCCCTTAGCAGACCTACAACGATGATGACACCCCCCCCCTCCTTCACCCTCCGCGCCATGTAATTGTCAAATGACACAACCCAGGAAAGCAGGGAAAAAGACGAGGGAGGCCGCGGCGATCAACGCCATCGTCACCATCCATATGGACACGCTGTCGGTGGTGGTGGCAGAGCAGGGCTCAGGTTGTGGCAATGTATCGAAGTCGTGCGTCCTGGGAATATTGCGTCGCTTTTCGTTATCGGAGACGGCGGAGGAGGAAGAGCGATGCCGATGCCGGCGTGGGCGTGGGCGTGGGCGCTGTCAATGCTGGTGGGGCTTGCCATGGTCGATTCGCTGATTGATATCATTAGACAGACAGCGGACCCTCCACATTGACCGTCTTGTTTGTGTCAATCATTTACACAGGAATACTTATGGCCCATTAGAATCGTATACGTTTACTCTGCTGTCGCTTCGTTGGCGGTTGCGTTGGTTCTCAGGTTCCTCACCGGATTCCAGCCTCCATCGGTGCTGTGATGAGAACGCAGTACTGCTATGGTTGTAGGAAGTCAACATTGCGTGTTTCTCGGGAGAAGCTCATGAGTTATGTCTGTCCCGCGCAGAAGCACGAGCGGGGCTCAAGTTCCCCTCCGATGCATCCCATGCCAATCTGGTGAGGTGCGCACTGGGGGTCTCGCCTGCTCTCACATATCCTGTCATATATACAATAGAGTTGTAACTCAGAGGGCAGTGTTTGTTTCATTTTAGAGCTGACTTAACGGTGAGCTTCGGAAGGGTTTCGCGTTGCGCGAGAAGGAGTGTCTTGCGCGGACGCGTTCGCGACGACAAGCCAGGCGCGTGAATCGAAGCAGCCGAATTGAGTCAGACTCCTTCCAAGCTTGGGATGGCACGTGGGCTGCGATCGAGGCACAGTGTTACGTGGCAACTGGAGTTGCAAATTTAGCGGACCCACTTGGCCGCGATTCCCTGTGATTGATGTGCTAACTTACACGACCCTCACCCAGTGGCTTACTGTACTGTGTAACCGACTTTGGAACTGTCTCTCGATGCCAAATGCAGCCGCTGAACCTGCCAAGTGTCAAGAAGTCTCAATCCCGGTCCAAAGCCAAGGAGTCCAAGGCCGCCGGCTTAGAACGCTTCAAGACCATTGTCGGAAGGGGTTTTATTCTGGAAAATGGAAAAAGTGAGTTCCTCAGACAAAACCATTGCGATTTCGTGGGCACTTACCGATATCATTGATAGTGCGACTCGGATCTGAAGCCTGAACAAGGAAAACATGTACTGCTGTGCATACATCGCCTTTCAGGGCCGAGGAATTAGTCGTGAGGTTCGGCCGTGAGTACGATGAGCTCATATTCAGAAGCTCGGTCTTTTCGCCACCTCTTTTCGGCGCTTGAGCTCAAAATGTCGCGATCTCTTTCGATACACAAAGGGAACGAATCGCAAACCGGGGTTGTGTTTGCTCCATACCGAAGGCTGTCACTGGAGAAGAAAAGTAGACTGTAGAAACGCGACCAGCGATCATGGTATGCCGTGATTTCCTCTCGCCTAATCATCTGAATCAGATTGAAGAATCCATTGCGTTTCTGTAGTCTCCGGAAGTTCCCTCAACGAAGCCCCATGATGCTTACCATCTTCTAGAAATTTCCTATCGCGCATATGTATTCAGACATTATTTCGCTCACACAATTCTAGTTGCCTCTCCTGAACGTCCCACCATGCCCGACTTCCACGCCCTTGTTGGATTCCTCAAGGCCAAGACATCTGCCCAACGGGACAAAGAGGCGGTCCAAAGGAATCAAGCTCACTATAAGGACGCGGCTCAGCATCCAAGAAGGAAGAATCCGAAAAGAAGACCGCCGCCGCCTCCGGTGCTACTTCCGAGGCGTAACAAGGTGGCGATTTGACCGCACCGCTCGGCAAACGAGCCGAGAAGAGGGCTGCGGCCGCCTCTGCAGCCGCCCTGAAGATATCCGCGAAGGCTGGCTCCATGACGCAGTCGAAGACCGGAAACCCATCCGCTGTTCCACCCGTGACCAAGCTATCTCCGTCCTCTCCGAGCAAGGGCAAGTCCGGGCAAAGCGGCAAGCATCAACCCAAGCCACTGTCCACGTCACCAGGTCAAGCCACATCGATGGTACCTTCATCTTCGATTTCCCCCACAGACTCTGGCACCTCCATTATGCCCGCACCTGCACCTTTCCTTGCGCCTGCGAGCTCTGATGGTTCTGGAAGACGGTCGCGGCGCGTGCTTGAACTCGCGTTGAGGCAGCCCTCAAGGCGGTAACAGGTGGAATCGCGCCGCCGAAAAGGAGAGAGAAGGAAAAGGAGCCTACGAAGGATGGCACCTCTAGCTCGAAGAAGGAAGGCGGGGGTAGGAGGAAGGAGGACGATGCACGGGCGCGGAGCGGGCCTGTTGTAGCTATGCAGCTTGGCGTCTTATCTGCTCCTACAATCCTCCGGCGCGAGCCCGAGCAAGCCCCACCACGCCCGTCGCAGCAAGCTCTGCCAATAGACGCTATGTCGGGCGCCTTGCCGTCTGCCGACGCTGACCCGCCCACCTCCTCGAGCCGCGGACATGGTAGACGGGGCAGAGGAAGGGGCAGACGGGGAAACAAAGGAGTAGCACCGCCGCCTACGATTCGTGAGGCAAGTGCGCCGCCTTGATCAAGGTGCGATCGAAACTATCCCATTCTCCAGACGAGGATGACACTAATAAATTTCACAAAAGGATGTCACCAATTCCTGGACGTCTTGTGCAATGTATTATTTGTCCCAGTCATTCTATCCCTGGCTTCCCCGTCAATATTCCCGCGTGAATGGCGGTTCTGTCCGGCGCCGGGCATGCGTTGCTTCTGCTGTGACACCCTGGTAGTCCTCCCAGTGCGGACAAGACTCAGATCTTTGCGGGCTAGTCCTTTTGGGGAGGACGGTTACAAACAAGGAGTTACTGTATAGGACTATAACATTCGATAAAACGGGGTGGGATAGTTTAGGTACTTTATGGACGAATTGTACTGGTAAATATCACATCTTTTTCTGCGAAGCCTCCGACAACAATCGTGCAATCTCTTCATGACCATTCGTCGACGCAACTTGGGAGGGGGTATGGCCCTCGTTGTTCTTGAGATGGATATTTGCGCCATGCTCGAGCAGTAGCCGTGTGGCTCTGGCGCTGCCATCTTCTGATGCCACATGGAGCGGAGTTGACTGCGCGCCATCCAATGCATCAACATCCGCGCCATGCTCAAGTAAGAGCTGTATCGTATCAAAAAAATAATCCCCGATGTCATCATCGAGGCCGGCCAATACTCGGTGCAGTGGTGTATGTCCCTCTTCGTTCCGCATATTGACATTTGCACCATGTTCGAGCAGCAGCTGTGCAACCTTGACGTTTCCGTTGTATGATGCCCTATGCAGCAGAGTCGAGTGGTTCTTATCAACCACGTCAACATCTGCGCCACGCTCTATAAAAAACCGTATGGAATCAATATCAAGACGCCGCCCGATCCACATGGCCAATAGTAGGTGCTGCGGTGTCTGGTCCTCCTTGTTCCGCGCATTAATATTCGCACCATGTTCGAGCAGTAGGCGTGCAACCTCGGCGTTGCCACGTTGTGATGCAACATGCAGCGGGGTTGAGTCTTTGTTATCCCGTGCGTCAACGACGGCACCGTGCTCGAGCAGTAGGCGTGCAACCTCGGCGTTGCCGATTCGTGACGCAAGATGCAACGAGGTCGAGTGGTTGCCATCCAATGCGTGAACGTCGGCACCATACTCGAGCAGTAGCCGTGTGGCTTTGGTGCTGCCATATTTTGATGCCACATGGAGCGGAGCCGACTGGGCATCATCCAATGCATCAACGTTCGCGCCATGCTCGAATAAGAGCTGTATTGTATCAAAGTAATAGGCCCCAGCGCCATAAACGAGGCTGACCAATACTCGGTGCAGTGGTGTATGTCCCTCTTTGTTCCGCGCATTGATATTTGCACCACGTTCGAGCAGCAGCTGTGCGACCTTGACGTTTCCTTTGTATGATGCCTTATGTAGCAGAGTCCAGTGGTAGTTATCAACTGCATCAACATCTGCGCCACGCTCTAGGAAGAACCGTATGATGTCAATATCAAGACGTTCGTCGCCCATGGCCAGTAGTAGGTGTTGCGGTGTCTGGCCCTCCTTGTTCCACACATTAATACTTGCACCATGTTCGAGTAGTAGGCGTGCAACCTCGACGTTTTTGCCGCGCAACGCAAAATGCAACGGGGTCGAGTCATCGTTATCTCGAGCGTCTACGCGCGCGCCACGCTCAAGCAGTAACCTTGCAGCTTCAACGTTGCCATGCCGCGATATCACATGTAGAGGTGTCGAACGGTCGTTATCCTCTGCGTCAACGTCTGCATCATGATCTAGTAAGAACCGTACTGCATCAACATAGTAATCCGCGACGGAGTTGTCCAGGTCCGCCAATGCTGCATGTAGTGGTGTCTGGCACTCCTTGTCCCGCACATTGATATTTACACCATGGTCCAGCAGTAGCCGTGCAACCTTGAATCCTCCGTGGTACGATGCCAGATGTAGGGGAGTCGAGTGTTCTGTGCTAGCCTGGGCATCCACGTCCGCACCGTGCTCCAGTAAATACCTCACCACGTCGAAATATGTGTCATCGAATGTACCGGGTACATCATCAATGGTCGGGTGGAGTGGAGTCCGGTCGCTCGAATCTCGCGCATTGATACTCGCACCCCGCTCAATGAGTACGCGAGTAACCTCAAGGAGTCCATGGTCCGCTGCCATGTGCAGTGGAGTCCGGTTATCAATGCCCCAAACATCCACGTCTAGGCAGTGCCCGAGTAGCAACAGGGCCACATCAGTATGGCCATTATGCAACGATGCGTGCAATGGAATGCCGTAGTGGCCCCTGACACTGAGATCCTCTGGTCGCTTCGAAATGAGGTAATCCACCATGTTACGGAATCCAAATCCCGCAACGTGGTACAGAGGAGTTGCCTCTGGTCGTTTGAGCGGCTTCATGAGAACGTCTTCGCGCACCCACAACCATGCAGCGAAATGGGCTTTGTATGAGTCAAGGAGATCGTCGATCCCGACCCGTATGAGTGCCAAAACATTCCCAAATTCGGCATGGTCCCCAAAGTACTGAGAAGCATACCGAGCTAGAGGAAAATCTTTGAGGCTGTCTTTGTTGATATTGGAGTCCAAGCGAAGCAGGACACAGAGACAGGCTTGTGCCATGATCGTATGCGATGGCTCGAGAAGGATGTGATAGTAATGGGATGCGTCAATTGTCGAAGTGGCAACTTGAAGGCGATCCGAAGTCAAGAATTCTTTGACCGAGAAATGCGAAAATTGAACCACTCTGGAAAAATCGTCCTCGACAACGGCGATCAAACTGGAACACGAGGACAGTACTGCTTGTTCTTGATCTTCCCACCGCAAATTCTCGTTTAGTTTCGGAATCCCCCCCGTTGCGCCAAAGTCAACGGCAAGCACTTCTGCAAGCTCCTCTACACGAAGTGGCCGAACGGCAACAGTCAGGCACTGCAAGAGCCGATGAGCGTTCAATCGGTTCGATTTCGGAATCTCCTGCAGTATCCGTCCATAGGTCGCGTCCAACGTTTCAGGCAATTCGTTGAGAATCCGTCGAACACTCGGTGGAAGACAGGGTCGCAAAGTTTCCAGTTGGCAAAAGACCCAACGAAACCTTGATAAGAACGTGAGAAAGCATTCCTGAGCACGAGATCATGACCTTACATGCCATCAGCTTTCTCTGTGAGCGTCTTAACAACCAACGTTTTGTCTTCGTCTCGCCATCTCCTCATGTTCCTGTCTGAGTAAACCACAGACCTCACGTAGGCTTTGATATCTTTCTTTTGACCACTTTGGTCATGAAGAGATATACACTTGGTTGTCAAAGGTTCGAGGGACGCCCGAATATCAACCTCAGGACGACTGGTTACGCATAGACGCATATTCGGAAGATCCAGCTTGACGAGCTTCTCAATGAGCTCCAGCACCTTTTCGCGTGGCGGCGGAAGCTTCGTTGTGTTGGGACATTCGTCCAGGGCATCGATGATGAGATAGATTGGGACGCGTCCCGATGCTTTGAGCATCTTTTCGAAGCATTGCATGAGTGTGCGGTCACTGGGTTTTTGCGAGCCAGATTGGTGGGATGAATGGTAGCTAAAAAGGATGTTGCAAAAAGATGCGGATTGATGGCTGAGTTGAACGAGGAAAGAGGAAAGTAGGGCACGGGCATCCTGCTTCCCCTTGTCCTTGAAATCAAAGAAAAAGAAGGCTATATGAGCGGTTCGTGCGTCGCAGATGGATTTGACATCCTGGATAATGGACGAGCTGTTGAGTTGTCAACAATAAAGGCCATAATGAATTTGGGACGGAAGAGACGAGCCTGAGCACACTCTTCCCAGAACCGGCTATTGAGGTAGAAGTCTGTTAGCAAAGGGGAAGCCACTGAAGGAGAGAGAAGTACGTTTTCCGTAGAGCCACAACAATGATCCAGATGTCTTCCAATCTTTGAAGGCATCGCCTTGAATGAACCACAGGGCAGTACCTTCGTGGTGGGCATCGCTTGCAATGTTGTAATTTACATACGGATTTGGGGGAGAGAGCCAATTTCGAAGGTCTTGTCGGATCTGATTGCCTGTGAGAGCGATTAAGCCGTCATGGTACAAAGAAGTTGAGTCGTGTGATCACGAACGCTTCTGATAGCCTATGTCGTCTGCAACTTGTTGTACTTCTTCTCTTATCTTCTCACCGCCTAGTTAGATGGAATTCAGTACTGTAAGGGTGACTGGTAGAAAATAAATTGCACACCGTCAATGGTGAGATCTATTTTGTCGTCAACGTCCCTCATTCTATCGTTGATTCCTTGCACCTTGTCGTCGACGCCCTGCACTTTATCCTCGACACTCTGCACTTTGTTGTCAACGGCGTGAACTGTGTCATCGACAGCCTGCACTTTATTGTTGATTGAGTGCGCTTTGTCGTCGATAGCTTGCATTTTCTCATCGACCGAGTGAGTGGCCTTCAGACCCTGCGCAGTAGCCATCCGAACTTCGTCTTGTGTCAGTCGATCCAGTCGACTCAACGCATCCTCGATGTCGGTTCTCCCAACACTCTTCTTCACGTATTTCCCTGAGCAACCATAAGTCGACATGGACGATTCGTATCCCCAGGAATCAACGCACTCGCTCTGCTCTGTTTGATTACCTTCGTCGCGATCGAAAGAATGGAGAGCACCTCGACCATAATTTTGACTGTTATGTCCGTCATTCCGGCGGTTGGTGGCACTTCGACATAGGTCTCCAATCGTCTGAAGAAATTTTCCATGCGCTCGAAGACTGTAGTGAGTGCGCCGGGGCAATCAGAGACGGCCTTTGCCGCCTGGGAGAGTTTGGTGTCATGATAAGCCTCGGAATAGATTGAATGAGCGAATACTGACCGAGAGAAGAACACCGATTCCAGTAAAGATCACTGCCGCTGGCTGGGATACCTGTATGACGATAAAGTATCAGAACCCGAACGACTCAACCCTGAATTCAGTGGCACTTGCTAGGCTAATTCCACCTCCGATGACTCCAGAAAACGTGCAGAGGACATTGACGGTGGGACCCAGCCACCTGGTCAAATTGTCACTGGTACCACGAGATTTGTCGAACCCGAGAATTTGTTCGTAAAGTATGCTGAGGACGGCATCTGGAGAGTCACAGTTCTGGAGTTTGTCGAGTAGGGGATGTGAGCGGAGATCTGTCTTGGTCTTCTTCTCGTAAGCTTCGATGGCATTGTCGAAGACGTATTGATAGTTCGAGGATGAGATAGTTGGAGTGGGGATCTGGAACATATTGTTCTGGATTGATGGTAGCTGAAAAGGGTCTTCGGGAAGGCGGATGAGAGCGTACTGATGGGACTGATAAAACACAAACACGTTGCAGCTGATCTGGACGATGGATTTTCCAAAAATGGGTCGATAGACGCCCGAGGTCTTCGGAGCAACTTATGTGACAAGTCGTCTTAGAAATTATTCTGGCACATAGTAGAGGCCGATGAGGTCGATTCAAAGAGAGAGCAGCCTAAGAGCGGATCTAATCTCGACCTTTTGTCTGGGCCAGGGCAAATTTTCCTCCGAAGTATTGTAAACGTAGACGAAAGGTCCACGCGAGAGCTCAAGAATAGGGGGCTCCTTGAACCGCGACCAACACCAGGCGCGATTTTCCCACGAGTAAAACCGGGCAAGGAGAGGTGTTAAAACCACGAATACCATCGTCCCCCCAGTAAACCACGTAACTGTAGTGCACAAGC
>Ga0307510_10004187_pt1 | contig 16949 bp, 15 predicted proteins | sample 12_EM_MG_FD_207224 | JGI IMG/M metagenome (GOLD analysis project Ga0307510, IMG submission 207224) | Populus trichocarpa ectomycorrhiza microbial communities from riparian zone in the Pacific Northwest, United States - 12_EM | ecosystem: Host-associated > Plants > Roots > Unclassified | place...
CCACTCCACTTTCCACGAACCATATCGTTGCCGTAATTCATTCAGCACCGCACTCAATTCGCCCGTCTTCTGCAATGCCGTGGATGCAGATATTTCCGCCGTTATATTCCCAACAGCATTGGACGCATCTTCCGATGTCCTCGGCCGTGGCGCATAAGAGGCCATCCTTGTACCCCACTCGACCGCTAAAGTCGTCGCAACAGAATGAACACCCGAACGACGGTCCCATCTTTGCAGGATAGCTATCGGCTCCTGTAATATTTTCTTCGTGGAATCGGGAGCTCCGGTATAAGCCTCGAACAAAGCCGGCAGCAATACATCAAAGGCAGTCAAATACCGGTCATACCCCTTGACGATAAGACTGTCCAGCGTGAACTCCGATGCGCCACCCAACAACCGGGCGGCATTCAAAGCCCTATAGTTCTCTCCGTCAGGAGCCATATATGCCGGGTATTTGGTCCGGTCAGGACTGCTGCTGCCCGATAGAGAATAAGGCGTGGAATTACAGTTCTGGATCCAGCCCGTAGCCGGATTGTAGACGTGTACGATCTCATCCAGCTCATGCAATCCCTTCCATTCCGTAGCCGCAATAGAGCCATCTACCGGCAACGACCAGTTGTAAGCATTGTCCCGCTTTGGCATAAAATTCCCATGCCAGTAAGCGATATTGCCCTGGTCATCCGCATAGACTGTGTTATTAGTGGTATTGGCACGAATATCCATCGCCTTCTTATACTCGTCGAATGTATTGGCCTTCGTGATCATCCATGCCTCCAGCAAAGCATTCAGCGATCGGTTATATTCCCGCAGACTCAGCCATTTCCCGTCACGGCTGGCCATCACCGGGCCATGATGTGTATAAAGACCTGTTACCGGCAAGGCCTGTAAGGTCTCGTCCTTCTTATAATATACAGTAAACGGTTTTGCCGTCACCGGTTTTGTCTGCCCCTCATATTCATAGACCCAGTTCTTATCATCCTGTCGCACCTTCTCTTCATAGAGATCAGCCACATCTGCATAACTCGACGTATGCATCCAGCCACAATGCGCATTGAAACCCTGGTATATAAAGAACTGACCCCATGTCACCGCACCATACGTGTTCAATCCTTCCTCGCTCACCAGCTGTACTTCCATCCGGAAATAAAAAGGCACATGCGGGTTGATATAAAGCTCGGTAGCCTCCGATGCAGTACGAAACCCCGCCAGCGCAAACCCATTCGATCCCCGCTCCTGCTCATCCTCCTCCTGCTTTCCCACAGCTTCATGATGGACCCCATCCCCAACCTCAGCCGCCGAAGCGCCGGCCCCAACACCAGACCCCGCCGCAGATTCTGTCACCTCCATCCCCCTGTCTGCCAGCACCATCTTCTCCACCGCCGACAGCTGCGACGCCTTATGCACCCGTGCCGAAATAGCCCCTACATTCTTACTATAAAAACTTTTGATCTCATCCAGCTTCACACCACCCGTACTCGTCGCCGAAACACTGCCATCCGTAAACATCAGCGCATACCAGGGCTCCCACCGCTTCAACACCAACGACTTTGTGTCCGGGTGTTTATAAAGATAGTAATTGACCCCATCCGCAAACGCATCCAACAGCTTATGCATCCATGCCGGGCTCTTTTCATAGTCCGATACCGCCTGCGCACTGTCATAGATCAACCGCATCATGACATCGGTATACAGGTAACTCTCCCCATAGGCTTCCGCCTGCCGGCCCAACATCTCCAGGTAGTTCTTTTCCACCCGGCCGAAATCAGTCTGGCATTCGGCATACATCAGCCCAAACACAACGTCTGCATCTGTTTTCCCGTAAATATGTGGTATTCCCCATTTGTCGCGGATAATGGTGACAGCCTTAGCCTCTGCCTCACAACGACGCTGCTCCTGCACAGAGAGTGTTTGAGCCTGGGAAAGAACCGGCAATACAAGCCCGGCAACAAGGGTCATAAGCAGTCTATTCATGCCCTAATTTACTGTATAATCCCATTCGATCCGCGCCCAATTTTTGCAATACGATTTTCGTAAATTTGATATATGTTCAACTCCCCCGTCATCCAACGACCGGTTTCACAACCCGGCATCGCCCACCTGCCTGTGCAAAAGATCATGCCGGACCAGGGAGCCTTTGAGACAGAAGACCCTGTCGCCGTAGAAGAACCATTGGAGATCAGCCTCGAATATGGCCCCGCCGACTCCCGCAGCCGGCAAAACATCTCCGTGACCATGCGCACCCCCGGCCAGGATGCAGACCTCGCCATCGGCTTCCTCTTCACGGAAGGCATCCTTCCTAATGCCGCCGCTATAATGTCCATTTACCAAAAACAACCAGCCAACAACCCAGCGGCAGCAACCCAAATCAACAGCAGCACCGCAGCAACCCAACCCTGCAACACCATCCTCATCTCATTAAAAGACACCATAACACCCGATATCCAACGCCTTCAACGCCACTTTTATACCAGCTCCAGCTGCGGCGTCTGCGGTAAAACCTCGATCGCCGCCCTAAAAACCGTCTGCCCCGCACCAGCCGCCGGAACCACCGCCCCCCTGGAAGCCAATATCCTGCACCACCTCCCATCCCTCCTCCGCCAGGGACAGGACATCTTCGACTCCACAGGCGGCCTCCACGCCGCAGGCCTCTTCACATATGACGGCCAACTCATCGCCCTCCGCGAAGACATCGGCCGCCACAATGCCGTCGACAAGCTCATCGGCCATGCCCTGCAAACCGACCGGCTTCCCCTGACTGACACCATCCTCCTGCTCTCCGGCCGCGCCTGCTTCGAGCTCATCCAGAAAGCAGCTATGGCCGGCATACGGATAGTAGCAGCAGTAGGCCCCCCTTCCAGCCTTGCCGTTCAGATGGCCGAAGAATCAGACATCACCCTCATAGGCTTTCTAAGACAACAGCGATTTAATATCTATTCGGGCGCCCACCGCATCCGGATCTAAAAAGAATAATATGAACACAGAACAGGACCAGCCTTCCGCCGAAAACCCGGACAACCTGGAAGACCTTCATCAGGGTAAGATAAAAAAAGAAGCCGTCGGCATCCCCGCCATCGTCTCCAGCCTCCGCCACGTCATCGGCGAAGCCGGCCTCACCCGCGGTCTCAAGGCGCTCGCCAACGTCAACCAGAAAGGCGGCTTCGACTGCCCCTCCTGTGCCTGGCCCGACCCCGACGACGAACGCTCCGGCATAGCCGAATACTGCGAGAACGGCGCAAAAGCCGTCGCCGAAGAGACGACGACAAAGAAGCTAACCCCCGAATTCTTTGCTCAGAACTCAGTTGCAAGTCTGGCAACCCTCACCGACTTCGAACTTGGAAAAAAAGGCCGCATCGCCCAACCTATGTATCTTCCAAAAGGCGCCAAAAACTATCAGCCTGTTTCCTGGGAAGAGGCCTTCAGAAATATTGCGGCCCGCCTCAACGACCTGTCCTCTCCCAACGAGGCCATATTTTATACCTCCGGCCGCACCAGCAACGAGGCAGCCTTCCTCTACCAGCTGTTCGCAAGAGAATATGGCACCAACAATATGCCCGACTGCAGTAATATGTGCCACGAATCCAGCGGCGTAGCCCTCACCGAATCCCTGGGTTTGGGAAAAGGTTCGGTGAGACTCGATGACCTCTATCAGGCAGAAGTCATCGTCATCATGGGCCAGAATCCCGGCACCAATGCGCCCCGTATGCTTAGCGCCCTTCAAAAAGCAAAACACAACGGCGCAAAGATCATTTCTGTCAACCCCCTGCCCGAAACAGGTCTCATGGCCTTCAACAATCCCCAGCAGGTAAAAGGTCTCCTCGGCCTGGCTACACCACTCACCGACCTCTTCCTTCCCGTCAGGCTCAACGGCGACATGGCCCTGATCCAGGCCATCGAGCTGATACTCTGGCTGGAAGAGGACAAAGCCCCCGGTACCGTCTTCGATCAGGATTTTATCCGGGACCATACCACCGGCTACGGCGAGTTCATGGAGCATCTGCAACAGGTATCCCTACCCGATCTGGCAGAGGCTGCCGGTCTTACCATCGCAGACATCGGCAAAGCAGCCGAAATACTAAAGGATAAAAAGAAGATCATCATCTGCTGGGCCATGGGCCTTACCCAGCACACCAATGCCGTAGATACCATCAAGGAAGTGACAAATCTCCTGCTCCTGAAAGGTAGCATCGGCAAACCCGGTGCCGGCACCTGCCCCGTACGCGGCCACAGCAACGTACAAGGCGACCGCACAATGGGGATCTGGGAAAAACCAACGGAGAAATTCCTGGACGCCATAAAAAAGACATACAACTTCGAACCACCCCGCCAACACGGGTTCGACGTCGTCAACTCCATTCGCGCCATGCACGAAAGAAAAGCGTCCGTCTTCTTTGCCATGGGCGGCAACTTCCTTTCCGCTACTCCCGACACCGATTATACCGCCGAGGCGCTGCGCCGCTGCCAGCTCACCGTACACGTCTCTACAAAACTCAACCGCAGCCACCTCGTCCACGGCGAAGAAGCCATCATCCTGCCATGCCTCGCACGCAGCGACAAAGACTTCACCGGCGGCCATGAACAGTTCGTCTCCTGCGAGAACTCCATGGGTGTAGTACAATCTTCAAAGGGCGTTCTGAAACCCATCTCCGATCACCTACTCAGTGAACCAGCCATCGTCTGCCGCCTCGCCGCAGCGACTCTGGGTACCCGCACAAGAGTCGACTGGGATAAATACATAAAGAACTACGACTCCATCCGCGACGACATCGAACAGGTCATCCCCGGTTTCGAGACCTACAATCTACGCGTTAGGGAACCAGGCGGCTTCTATCTTCCCAATGGACCCCGCGAAGGCAAATTTACCACCCCCGACAAAAAGGCGCATTTCAATGTAGCCAATCCCAGGACCATCGAGCTGAAAAAAGGAGAGCTCATGATGATGACCATCCGCAGCCACGACCAGTTCAACACCACCATCTATGGCCTCAATGATCGTTATCGCGGTGTCTACAACGAACGACGCGTCATCTTCCTCAACAAAGAAGACATGCTCCAGCAAGGTCTGAAAGAAAAAGACGTCGTAGATATTTACAACGACCACGGCGGCATTCAACGCATAGCCCACCGCTTCGTCGTAATACCCTATCCCATCCCGCAGGGATGCGCGGCAACCTATTACCCCGAGACCAACGTGCTCATCCCAATCGATACCGTAGCCGAAAAAAGTAATACGCCGGTCTCCAAGCTTGTCATCATTAGACTCCAGGGCGCGAACCCTGTTTAATATCGTGCCGCTTCTCCCGGTTTTGGCAAAGAAGCCTTGATAAACCTTCTCAAGCTCTCCGTCGCCTCCGCAAGATCCGGCTTCCGCAGATACATCATATGCCCGCTGCGATATCCCTCCCAGGATAGCCTGTCCTTCAGCTTACCACTGGGGTCCAGTTGCCAAAGACTGTACTTCGCATTGAAATAATCACAGGCCCCATCATAATATCCGGACTGGATCATCAAATGTAGGAACGGGTTTTCCGCAATGGCTTTCCGCAGATTCTCCCCCGTATGATCATTCTGGTTGTTCCAGGGCCGCACAGGTCCAAACAAAAAGTAATTAAGATCAGTTTTGTAATGCAGTTCCTCCCGCAGATACACATTCATCGCCGGCATAAAAGCATGGTTCCAGGCATTCAGCTCTGCATTGTAATCCGGGCTGTCACCAGCATCCTGCTCATCGATGCCTTTATAACGGGAGTCGAGACGGCCAACAGTAAATCCTTTATCCCGCAATAATTCCTTCCAGAAAAAATTGGAGGGGATGATCAGATTCGACTGCAATATAGATTTCTCCGACAGACCAATATACCGGGACATTTTCGCCGCCAACGCTTTCTTCTTGTCCTCTTCCAAAAAACCGCCCTTCGCCAACGCCGGTATCAGCTCATCGATAGTGAACTTCTCTACCTCCGCTAACAGATCCGTCAGGTCGCGCTTCTGGACATCCGCCGACAGCACCTTGTGATACCAGGCCGTCGCCGCATAATACGGAACACGCAGCGATGCCTTCACAAATTCGCTGCGTTCGATCCCCAACTCTGTCGGCGAGACAAGTACTACCCCATTCAGATACATCCACTGCGCCTCCTGTAGTTCCAGGGCCAGTCCCGATGCACGCGTGGTGCCATAGCTTTCCCCGATCAGGAACTTTGGCGACGCCCACCTGTTCTTACGACTGACAAAAGTAGAGATCCACTGCGCCAGGTATTTGATGTCTTCATTTACGCCAAAGAACCTGGATGTAGGTATTGCCGCGCTCACCGCCCTTGAAAAACCAGTGTTCACCGGATCGAGATAGACGATGTCGGCAACATCGAGAATAGAGCTGCTGTTCTCCTTTACTCCATAAGGTTGTATGGGAAATCCTTCATCATCGATATTCAGACGCCTCGGACCAGTATACCCGATCTCCATCCATACCGATGGAGTGCCAGGACCGCCATTAAAGGAAATAACCAATGGCCGGGCCGCCCGGTCCTTTATATCCGATCGCTCATAATAAGTATAAAATACGCCGGCAACCGGCTTGCCTTCCTCATCCCAAACGGGAATAGTACCGGCTGTGGCGTCATAAGGAACCACCTGCCCCTTGATCGTCACCTGCGAATGCGTGGTAACAGCTGAATCGATGTTCAATATCCGGCTGCCGGGTGGCATTTTTTCAACCGGTGGTGTAGCCGGAGGCGCCACTGCTGCATTCCGCTGCGCATATCCCTGGCCCATCACGCCCGTCAATACAAACAATAGTGTAATTTTTCTCATACGACAATTTTGATTGACGCTAATTTAAGCCGGAATTCCGACCACCACTACCCATATATTAACCAGCCTCAGCACCCCATCGCTGCAACCTCACCCCATCGCAGGGTCCGAGATCCCCTCCTCCCCCGTCTCCACCCGCCCCGCAAAACGCCGCTTATATCCTTCAAACCCTTTTACCCGCACCGTAAAGTCATACCACCGATGCGCGGCCAGCTTCAGGTCGATCGGATTCGATTCCATTTTTTGCGATTCTATCTTCTCATTTATTGTTCCTGTACTATACGCATTATCGATTATTTCTATACTGAACGTCTTATTCGTACTTCTATTCCCAACAACCAGGCTGCACATACCCTCCACAGTGATCAACCTCACACTCAACGCCGGATCATTTTTACCTCCCCTGATCTCCCGATACCATCCATTAGGACCGTGTACCCGCAAATCATATCGCCCATCCGCCAGCAAAATATGGTCTGTTAAACCTTCCCCTGCTTTTACCGTATAGTTTCTTACAGTCATCTCCCGACCATTAACATATACCATAAAAGGCGCCCCAGCTGACTTTTCACCAAAAGCCTTATACGATCCGACGCTGAGTTCAATACTCTTCCCATCAGCGCTCAGCTGTCCGTCAGCCGACAACTCATACGGCAACGCGCAAGACGGCCTCGTCCCCCTCTCCTGCTCCGGCAACCCCTCCCACTTGTATCCCAGACGCCGCGCAGCCACTATCTCCACCTCAGACAGCGTCCTATACCCCGCCGGTAGATCCCGGTACTGCGCCTGGTTGATCCCCTTCAATACCGTATCCTTTTCTAAAAAAGAAGGTAGCTCCACCTTCTCCCCCTTATAAGGCCGGAACACCGAGCTCAGATCCCCACACACCGTCCTCCGCCATTCGCTGATATTCGTCTCACGCACACCCTTACCCGTTTTGTGACTGACAAAATTTTCCAGCATCATCAATATAGACGTATGATCCGACACCTGCGAGTTGACATATCCCCCCCTGCTCCACGGCGATGCTATCACCAGCGGCACCCGATAGCCTAGTCCGATAGGACCGCCACGCGCATCCTTTTCCCTGGCCCGAACCAGATCCTGCTCCCGCGTATGATATTCCAACGCCGCATCGATGCCCGCAGATACACGGCCAGTCTCCGGCCGGCTCGGATCCGGCGCAACAAAGGGTGGCACATGATCAAAATATCCGTCATTCTCATCGTAACAAAGAATAAAGATCGTTTTCTTCCACACCTCCGGATTCTTCGTCAGGATATCCATCACCTCCGATACATACCAGGCCCCATACCACGGCGCCCCCGGATGATCCGAAAAATTCTCCGGCCCTACCAGCCATGACACCATCGGCAAGCGACCATCTTCCACATCCTTCCGGAACTGCCATAACACATCCCCCTTAGGTACCTTCATTTCCCTCGTAACAGTACCATCAGTATAGCTTAGCGAAGACAGCGTATGATAGTCAGGAGCTGCAGCGTTCCTCGTGAACGCCCGGGCATGTAGATCCTTCGTCCGCTGATCAAGCTTCTCGTAATTCTCCCGCGTCACTACACCCATATCTTTCTCCGCAAATCTCAAAATGGCCTGCTGCCGTCCCAAACGACGCTTCAACTTATCATCACCCGGTGCAGCAGCTATTCCAGCCTCCAATTCAGCAACCTCCTTCCGCAAGGAATCCACGATCGAAGGCAAATGATCCATATAAGCCGGAGAGAACCTCACCTGGTATTGTGTGAACCATTCTATCGGGTTATCCGTAAAGTTCGAGAGCCACGCATCCTCTTCTCCGGCAAAACCCTGGTAGATGCTCACCTCATTCTGATAGATCCTCCAGTCTACACCCGCATCCTGCAATCGCTCCGGAAACGTCGTCCACGACGCTTCCACACGGTAATCCGTATCCCCATTCCTCACCCTCGCCCTCACAGAAGCCTTCTGCTCATCCCGGATAGTCCCTGTCCATAGATGCAGCCGGTTCGGCGTAGTCCCCGTCAGCGACGAACAGAAATTCTGGTCGCATATCGTAAAGGCGTCCGCCAGCGAATAGTAAAAAGGAATATCCCGCCGGTCATAATACCCCATGGTCAACGGCATCTTTCCATACGCCTCGTTCCCCGACGGTTTAGCTTGGAGCCACTTATCATATTTCCCTTCATTCCGCGCATCGGTCTGATCAGTCCAGGAATGAGGCAGCGATCCCATCCAGGTAGCCTTCGTATCCTTGATGTCCAGCCTGAACGGAGAATACGTCTCGCCCGAAGCATTCTGCTGCAGGAACACCGGGTTACCCCCCGGCAACGTCACCGCCCTGGGATCACGATATCCCCTTACACCCTGCAGCTTTCCATAACAATGATCAAAGGACCGGTTCTCCTGCATCAGGATCACCACATGCTCCGCATCCAGCCAGGTGCTGCCCGCCGGGGGATCGATAGCCAGCGCCCGCTGAATAGAAGGAGGCAGCACCCCGGCCATACCGGTAGCCCCTGCAAGAATGGCCGCTTTTTTGATAAATTCTCTACGATTATCCATATTCTAAAAAGTAAGTGAATGTAAATTAGGCTCATTTAAGTATTAACAGGATAGAAAACGATTAAGCTAATGTAAAGGTTGGGGAGCAATTTCCACACTCATTCTACATTCAGTAAAAAAAATGACTATGTTGACAGAAGAATTAAAAGAAAACACAGAGGACATTCATCAGGCTTCCGAAAAGAAAATGATCTTCGCCTTAAAGAAAATTGATACAAAGGAAGCATATATAAATTTGCTCAGCTGGCTCCATGGATTTTACGCCCCCGTAGAAGCTCTAATCCAGCGCCAGCTCACAGAAGACAACTTCCCCGGCATTACAAAAAGGAGCCGGGCCGAGTATCTCCTTTGGGATATTGGAGAATCCGGCGTCCCCGCTCCCGAACTGGATACCTGCGAACAGCTGCCCATCATCGATTCCTTTCACAGCGCCCTCGGTGCCATGTATGTCCTGGAAGGAGCAACCCTCGGCGGGCGGATCATTGCAGGCATGATCAGTCGCTCGCTGGGTTCCCTGAAAAGCCTGTCCTTCTTCAATAGCTATGGCGCTGAGACAGCGAATATGTGGGCATCCTTTAAGAATTATCTCAACCGGCCCTTTTCCCTGGAAGCACGACACGAGATCATCGCCGCCGCCGAAGATACTTTTCTAACCTTTAAAAACTGGATCGAGAAACATGAGTTCCAACCCCAAGCTGAAATATAAAAGAATATTACTGGTAGATGACGACGCTGATGACCGCCAGATTTTTGAAGAGCTGCTCCATGATCTGGACCCCGATACCGTCGTCGACAACGCAGAGAACGGTCTGGAAATGATCTCCATTCTCAATTCAACCGATGCCGATGATCTACCGGGTATGATTATCCTCGATCAGAACATGCCCAAAATGACCGGTAAGGAAAGCCTGATTTTCTTAAAAGAAAATCCCCGTTATCAATTGATCCCGACGATCATCTATTCCACTTACCAGGTCAACGATTTCTACCGGCAATGTCTTACCCTGGGCGCCCAGGACGTGGTAGTTAAACCGGATACGATGCAGGCCTATCGCGACATGATCGAACAGTTTTTGGTGACCCACTAGCTCCTATTCAACCCCCTTTACATTCATCGGAAGCACATACAGCCCCGCCGAAGCCGTTATAAACAAAGTCTTCCGGTCCCTGCCGCCAAAACAGATATTCCCCACCCACTTTTCCGGAACAGGAATATAGGCCACCTTCCGCCCTGCCGTATTATATACCGTCACCCCATTGCCCGTCAGATATACATTCCCCTGTTCATCCAGTGTCATCCCATCAGATCCCTTCCCGCAAAACAGCATCCGGCCGGATAATTTACCATCCGCCCCGATCCTGTACTTATAAGTCTTCCCACCCCCGAGATCAGATACATATAAGTAATGGCCATCCGGCGTTCCTACTATGCCGTTAGGCTGCTTCAGACTGTCCGCTACAACAATCGCCGCAGAAGCCCCCTGCGCCAGGTAATATACTTTCTGCCCATCCAGGTCCGGCTTTTTCCGCACCCAGTAATCCCGCTGGTAATAAGGATCTGAAAAATAGATCCCGCCACGGCCATCGATCCATAGATCATTCGGTCCGTTAAAACGCTTCCCCCCAAAATCGGTTAATAAAACCCGTACCTTCTTATGTTGATCTATCGCCCACAATTGATCCTCCTCATCAGCACAGGTGACCAGACGCCCCTTCCGGTCAAAATACATCCCGTTGGAACGACCCGCGCTGTCCATGAATAATACCATCCGGCCATCCACTGTATACTCCCATATTTTATTGTTCGGCTGATCGGTAAAAAAGACATTCCCCTTCCTGTCTACAGCAGCCCCTTCCGTAAAAGAGAATTGCCCCGACACTTCCTTCAACGACCCTCCCACGATAGCCGCAGAATCAAAAGCCGCAGCGGACTGCCCCATCACTCCAATCGATAGGATCAGCAATGGGATGACCAAGACCCCAGGCACCACCGCATCCAAAATATCACAGATCATATTCAAAAGGTACCGACGCCACTTCTGACCCAGGTAAAGGAAGAGGATAAGGCCTAAAACAATCTTTTCCATATATAACAGTTTTGTTCTAATTGGGGAATGAAAATAAACAATCTTGTTTTAAAACAAACCATTTTGGTTGGATTTTTTTTGTAATTTAGAGCAAAATTGTTCTAATGGGCCTTTCGGCTTCTTCCGTCATACCCTTATTATCTAAATGGGAAGAATACCTCAGCACAAACCCTGACGGTGATATAACTGGTTTTGCCCACTGGGTGCTGGCCACAACTTCGGCATCAGACCCAAGCCAGTCGCAACATCCAACACCACCTTCACCCATATCCACAGCCGCCGCATCATCATCAACCACCCCCGACAAGGTTCACCTGGACGATACCGCTCAAAGCCTCCTCCTCATCAGCCGCCTCCACCGCATCATGCAATTTCGCTCCAAACCCATTGCCAAAGAGCTCGGATTCACCAAACCAATGGAATTCTCAATGCTGGTTCAGGTCGCAATTATGAACAAACCTAATAAAAAGCAGCTCTGCCAGGAAATGCTCATCGAAGGCTCCACCGGCGTAGAGATCACCAAAAGACTGGCCGCAAGAGGTTTCATAAAGGAACAGCCTGACGCCAACGACAGACGCTCTGCCCTGCTAAGCCTCGCCGAAAAAGGCAAACAAACTCTCCTGCAAGGATACACAAAACTGGACCCTATCCATTCCAATTTCCTCACTACCCTGACAACCGAAGAAAAGAGACAGCTCGTCGCCATCCTCAGCCGCCTCAACGAAGACCAAACCCGCCAGCTCCCCCCATTATCTTAATTTTATCAATTACCCCCTGTAATACCCGTTATCCTTTCTTCCTCTTATATTTGGTAGACAAACCCCATTTATGGTCTGGTACGAAAATGAAGTCCAAAGACTCGAAAATGAAAGGACATTACTGACCTACGAGCCCAAACTGCTTTTCTACGGCAGTTCGTCTATCAGACTCTGGGAGAGCCTGCATGAAGATTTTGCACCCTGGCAGCCCGCCAACCTGGGTTTCGGTGGCTCGACCCTGGCCGCCTGTGACTGGTTCTTCGATCGGCTGGTGGCACCCTTCCACCCTTCTTCCATCATCGTTTACGCAGGGGACAACGACCTGGGTGACGGCCGCCACCCCGAAGAAGTCTTCATTTTCTTCCAGCAGTTGGTCAGCCGCACCCGTCAGCACTTTGGAGACATACCCCTGGCCTTCATTTCCATCAAACCAAGCATCTCCCGCTGGAATATAGTCGACAGTATCCGGTATACCAATAGAATTATTGCCGATGAAATAAATAAGCAAGGCAACAACCTGCACTTTATAAATGTCTATAATAAGATGACCGACAACTCCGGTTATCCGAAAAGAGAATTCCTGGACCCCGATGGATTGCACATCAACGATAAAGGCTATGCTTTATGGAAAGAAATAATACTGCAATATCTATCAGCCCGGACGACATGAAAAGAGAATATTATAAATGGTTCAGCCCCTACCTGGAGCGGGACATGGAACTGCTGGTCTTCGGCCACGCCGGAGATCCCGTATTGTTCTTCCCTACCCGTACAGCCCGTTTCTTCGACTATGAAGACTGGCACGTGATCGACGCACTTCAACGAAAGATCGAAGCAGGGACCATACAGGTCTGGTGCCTCGACAGCGTCGATAAGGAAAGCTTTTACTCCAAAAGCCTCCACCCCGCCGAACGTATCCTGCGACACCTGCAATACGAAAAATATATCCTCCACGAAGTCCTCGACCTCATACAGAAAAAAAATCCCCATTCCACCGTCGTGGCCGCCGGCTGCAGCCTTGGCGCATATCACGCCGCCAACCTCGCCTTTAAATATCCCCGCCTTTTTCATAAAATGGTAGGCCTTAGCGGCCGTTACGACCTCACCACCTCCCTGGAACACTTCGACGACCTCTTCGAAGGCTACCGCGACGATAATATCTATTACAATATGCCCGGCCAGTTCATCCCCAACCTCCAGGACGAACAGCTGATCCGGCAACTCAAAGCACTGGAGATCATATTTGTAGTAGGGGAAAAAGACGTGTTCCTCGAAAACAATCGGATTATAAGCAACGCACTCTGGGCAAAAGGTATCTGGAACGCCCTGCACCTGTGGGACGGAGAATCCCACAAAGCCAAATACTGGCGGCATATGGTGCAATTATACTTTTAATCCCACATATCCTATACCTGGTATATCTGGATATTATTCCCGCAGGTGTCCGCAAACACCGCTATCGTCGTCGGCCCCATCTGTGTCGGCGGCATACTGAACACAACACCCAGCCCAAGCAGCCTTTCGTATTCCCGTTTTATATCATCTACCTGGAACGCCGTCCAGGGTATCCCTGCTTCATACAATGCTTTCTGATAAACACGCGCGGGAGGAAAAGCCGCCGGTTCCAGCACCACTTCCGTCCCATCCCGCTCCTCAGGCGAGACCACCGTCAACCACTTGTGCTCCCCCATCGGGATCTCCATCTTCTTGACAAAACCCAGCACCCCGGTATAAAACCGCAGGGCCTTTTCCTGGTCATCCACGACCACACTGCTTAATTTGATTTTCATATCCCTAAACTATAAAACTTTTCCCGCCCTACCCGTCTCGAAAATTGCTTTTTTCCAGGCAGCCGGCGCCTTACCCCAATATCGTTTGAACAACCCCTTAAACGAAGAGATACTGTCAAACCCCACAGCCGCACAGACTTCCGAGACCGGCAACCCTTGCGCGATCAACAGCTTTGCCTCCTGCAATCGCACCATCGTCAGATACTGATGCGGAGTCATTCCATAATGCAGCTTGAAAAGCCTTAAAAAATGATACTTGGAAATAAATGCCCTTCCCGCAATCACGCCCAGGTCAAGCCGCTCTGAAAAATGCCGGCTCATATACTCCTTCGCCAGCATGATCTGACGGCTCAGCTCACCCCGCGGATAGACGGCTCCCCGAATAGCCCTTACCTGTTCTTCATAAAAGGTCATAAAGCCTTAGTTCCGACTAAATAGATTGTATTTAAATATGCAGTAGATAGCCCGCACCCCGTCCTTCCAGCTTATCTTCTTCCCTTCCGCATACGTACGCCCATAATAAGAGATACCCACCTCATAAACACGGATGCCAGGAATACGCGCTATCCGCGCAGTGACCTCCGGCTCAAAGCCAAAACGCTTTTCCCGTAGTTTCACCTCCTGGATGATCGAGGTCCGGAATAATTTATACCCGGTTTCCATATCCGTCAGGTTAAGATTAGTGAACACATTGCTCAGCGTGGTCAGGAACTTATTGCCGATGGAATGCCAGAAAAAAAGAATACGATGTGAGTTCCCACCTAAAAACCTTGACCCATATACCACATCCGCCATCCCCCTTATGACAGGCTTTAACAGGAGATTATACTCCTCCGGATCATATTCCAGGTCGGCATCCTGTATGATAAGATAGTCGCCGCTGGCTTTTTCAATGCCCGTATGGATCGCCGCCCCCTTCCCCTTATTGACAGGGTGCTTGAACAGACGCATATCTGCATGGGAATTGTCTGATATGTATTTCAACAGTACGGCCTCCGTCTCATCCGTCGAACAATCATCAACAAGTATGATCTCCTTTTGTATATCATTCAGCAATTTTACCTCCAGTACACGGTCCAGTATAAGATTGATAGTCCCCGCTTCATTATATGCCGGAATGATGATCGATAGCTTTTTGACAAGTCCCGATTTATCCATGTCCAAAAATAAGTTATCTTTTCTTCACTTCTACCTGCCACTCCCCTCCACTTCCGATTTTGTTGACAGCCGCAAAATCACCCTGGTTTAGCGCAAACGACAATTGCAACAGGCTATTCAGGTAAGCCAGCGGCTGCCCCACCGCCACCGCGCCAAACGTTGACGTATAAGGCATCTCACCGGTATACACTTCCTTTCCCTGGTGAAGGATCCGTACCTTCATCACCTCCCCAAAGTTGATATGTAGCTGCTGGAACAGCTCCGCAGGAATATTCGTCCATACATTCCCGTACTGCACATCCAGCACAGGTATCGTCCCGCTTATCACCATCCCCTTCAGCTCCGCCTTTTGGTAAGGAATAGACACTACCTCCTGTTTTGCCAGCAAAGGTCCCACCTGCTCAAAGCTGATCACTCCCGCCGCCAGCCGCGCCGCCGTATACGCATATACATCACGACCATGAAAAGTATAGGACTTCTTCGAATCCTGTCGCCGGTTCACCGCTTCATTGATCTCCCTTATTTCGCCTATCCCAAGCGACTCGGCTATCAGCGTCAGCGTCCCGTTATCCGGCGTTACGATATATTGCCCCGTCTTCGTCTTCAGCACCACCGATTTTCGCTCCGTTCCCACACCCGGGTCCACTACCGATACAAATACCGTCCCCGCTGGCCAATACGGCACCGTCTGCTGCAACCGGTAAGCCGCCGACCAGATATCATAGGCCGGTATCTCATGCGTCAGATCGAATAGCTTCAGATCGGTCGCGACCCCCATCGCCACTCCCTTCATCTCCGACACTGCCCCATCCTTCAAGCCAAAATCGGACTGGAATACGACGATCTTGTTCTGGGCACTGCCCACGATACCACTCATCAAAAACAATCCTGAAAATACTACCGCTTTAAGAAGGTTTGATTGCCTCATAAGTCAAATGTTTTATCTTTATTTCCCGGCACAGCACCCGCTATCTTATTCTCACGCGCCGGCCATAATTGAAAATAATGAAAAAAATCACACCCTTTCACGTCGCAGTCCCAGTCTATGATCTACAGGAAGCAAGAATTTTTTACCGGGACGTCCTCGGCTGCGAAGAAGGACGTAGCTCCGATCAATGGGTTGATTTCAATCTCTATGGCCACCAGTTCGTTATTCACCTGAAACCAAGACCGGCCAAAGAAGAGGGCCTCCACTCCAACCCCGTTGACGGTCACGATGTACCCGTACCACACTATGGCGTCGTCCTCGACTGGGACGAATGGCACAGCCTCGAAAGCAGGCTAAAAGCCCGATCCATCCATTTCGTAATCGAACCTTATATCCGATTCAAAGGCCTGCCCGGCGAACAGGCGACCATGTTCTTCCTCGACCCCTCCGGCAATGCCCTCGAGTTCAAAGCCTTCCAGGACATCAATCAGCTCTTTGCAAAATAATATGAAAAATTCACTGTTAACCATCACCGCCCTGATCGGTGCTCTCATCACAAACGCACAGATCAACGCAGCCTTATTCCGTTATCCTGACGTCTCCTCCACTCAAATTGTATTTACCTACGCCAACGACCTCTGGGTCGTCCCGAAAGAAGGGGGGAAAGCCCTGCATCTTAGCTCCCCGGCCGGAGTAGAGGTCTTCCCGAAATTCTCTCCCGATGGCAGCACCATCGCGTACACAGCGGACTACGACGGAAACAATTCGATCTATACCATCCCGACAACAGGCGGTATCCCCTCCCGTCTCACATGGCATAGCACCGGCGAAAGAGTCGTAGACTGGTATCCCGACGGCA
>Ga0307510_10004189_pt1 | contig 16946 bp, 23 predicted proteins | sample 12_EM_MG_FD_207224 | JGI IMG/M metagenome (GOLD analysis project Ga0307510, IMG submission 207224) | Populus trichocarpa ectomycorrhiza microbial communities from riparian zone in the Pacific Northwest, United States - 12_EM | ecosystem: Host-associated > Plants > Roots > Unclassified | place...
TATTCAACAAGTGGGTTAGAGTGCTATTCAACAAGAAGAATCTCACCTCCCAAAACCACATAATGTCAATGTCACTATCAGCAAGCTCAGATGAAGTATATTTGTGGTATTTGGCATCTACACTGAATAATTGCAATGACAGCTTCTTTTTAAACATAGAATGCTTGACTCTGTACCATGTCAGGTGTTTGTTCCATCTAGCAATAGGAGCAGGTTGGTCTGGGGCCTGGCCCTGCAGTTGCAGTGGCCAACAACATCTGGCTGTGATATTTGCACATCTACAAAAAGTTATTTTAAAGATGCATCATACAGTAAAGGATGTACTTACATGCTGAAAAATGATTTCCCTAGCTTGGGCAATATATTCCTTGTCCCATTCACATTTGATCCACATGAAATGTATCCCAGGATCAAGAACTATAAGGCAGAGAAGGCAATTAGAGCTGTAAATAATGGATGGATGGCCTTACACATAGCAAGGATGTATACATCTGTGTCATCCATTTGGCAATAATATTTATATGCCCAGTACAGGCCAATATTGGTCCAGGGCTTGAGGATGTCATATAGATCCCTGAGTTCCTCCTATCCTGCCATGAACTTCTTGAAGTTTATTATAGCAAACAACAAAACTGGCATCAATTCAGATGACACGCTCTGCTAAAAAATGTGTGGGACCTGTCAATACAGTAAGTGCCTGTCCTGGGACCTGGGTTGCTAACTTACCCTCAAGACTTCTTCAAGTCCTTCTAGGATTTCCCAATCCAAATTGGACAACTTGTAACATGAATATTTGGATAGTTGTGTTTGCAAATATTGGTTGATGGCCTTTAAACATTTAGTTGATCACTAATATCAGTTGCTAGGATGAACTTACCAGTCTGAGTAGCCAGAGATGCTACAGCATTAAATAAACCAAATCCCACCTTGTCCTTATGTCTCTTAGGAGTTCTAGCTGTGGGAGTGGGTCTGCAATACTGCCATCCCAGTTTGCCTTGGGAAACCAGCCATGCTTATTTCTATCACTGATATACTGCTAAAAACCTTGCCTGTATGAATTGGAAGAATGAAAGACTCAAACAATATTTTGAGGTTGTGTTTGATAATGGCTGTAGCCCATTGCTTGGGTTTGAACTTGCCTTGGCCATCATAGCATGAAGGTGGTGCCAGCTCATCAGCACAAGGCAGATTGGAGTTGCCATCACCCAGCTCATCATTGGAGTCACTATCACTGTTGAGATCACCACCACCCAACTCATTGTCAGGGTCACCATCAGGATTGCCATTACCTGGCTTGTCATCAGAGTTGCCACTACTTGCACCATTGGAATCAGCAGATAGGTTGGGCTTGGGATTAGAACTGGCTTTTTTTTTAGTATGGAATGTCACAGATGCAACAATGTGTAAGGAACAGATATTTATAATATGTGCAAAACAGCAGACACAATTCTTTGAACCAAAAGTTGTTATGACTGTTGACTTGTGTTTGCAAAGTAGAGATTGCATTGTGAAGTGGCTGATCTGTGGAGAGTTAGCAACACAAGCAAATAAATATTGTTAGAAATATGTACCTTGTGCATAACATCCATGCGATCCAATAGATGTAAGATAGCATTTGCTAGATTGGTGCCTATGTGATTCTTCTGGAGGTGATAGAAACCAATTAGTGCTGCTCTAAGTCTAGGGCATGCACTTGAGGTGTTGAGGGTGATCCAGTGAGCTGTCAAGGCCAAGTAGGACATCTGGTTAGAGCTTTCCCAAGTGTTAGCAGTAAAGCTGACTGCCCTCAAGATTTCTATTGATCAAGGTCAATTTGTGGGAGTTGTAGAAGAACTGTTCAAACTCACAGAGAGGTCAAGTTTCAACTTCTTGAATGACTTCCACCAGTGACTCAAGATGGACTCCCTTATCTTATCATGATGAGGGTTTTTTTTTTTTTTTTGTAATTATTGTTTATGTCCTTAGCATAGCTATCAGACATGTACCAAAAGACTAGACTACGACCTGTACGTAAGCTAAAGATGACCATTACCTGGGTGTTACTCTTAGCAACAACCTCCACACTCTCTCCTAACTACAGCCTATGCTTGCTGTTCTGGAAGGTGGCCCACCAGCAGCAAAGATCAGGGGTTGAGGGTCCGGGGTAAGTCGAATGACGCAAGAGGGATCGTGAGCTGTCATTGAGAGGCAAGAGGAGGGGGCAGCTGGAGGGGGGAAAAGAGTGTGGTGCCAAACACACTTTAGGGAAAAGGCAAGAGAGGAAAGAGGGGGTGGGGAGGGGAGGAGGATAGGGGTAGAGAGGAGGGAGCAGTCACTGGACGGTGGAAAGGCATGCCCTTTAGCAGGGGACCAGGCCCATCTAGAAGTGATAAGGTGCTCCACAGGGCCAAGAGCTGCCAGCGCACAGGGCACAGGGCTTACACAGCGACTTCCAAAGAAGAAGGGGGGAGGGGTACCACAAGTTGGACGTGGGATAAGGTTTGATGGGAGGGGGGGTGGTGAGGGACTTATGCGGCATAGCTGCCCTACAGCCAAGGTGGACCCAAAGTGGGCCCAAAAGGAGGGGAAGAGGCGACACCAACCAGGGTAAAGCTAGAGAGGAGGGGTGGAGAGATGGGGGAGGGGGGAGGGCCCCAAGGTGGTGCTGTCCCAAGAGGGATACCTTTGAACGCTGTTCTTCAGTCTTCAGTAAAGGGTGGGCAGTGCTGAGAGGGGTCCAAAAGGAAGGGGGGTGGGTGTTTGCATCAAGGGGGTACAAGCCCCAAGACCTACTGAGCCCTGGTATGAGACCTGGAGTGCTGGCCAAGACACTTGATTCCAAGCCAAGTAGAGGAAGGAGGGGAGGGGGGGAGGGGAGGGGTGCCCAAAGGCAAGGTGCCTGCAATTGCAGGCAAGGTAGGGCTGGGGGATGACAGCCTTAGGACCTCCAAGGAGGGATCTGATCTTTGACTCATGGGCCCATCAAACAGAGGACGGGTAACCATGGTACAACCTAGAGCTAGGACAGTAATATTTCAACCACAACACCAACTAGCAAGGGAGAAAAAACCAGAGCCCACTAAGGGGATGGTGGTGGTAAGAGGACAAGAAGGGATGCTGATGAGGGATGTCAGAGTTGATAAGGGATTCCTAGAGGAGCAAGCATACATGTCAGAATTTGGGGCATTCGACAACCCACATTGACTATTAACTTGTAAGTAATGAAAAAAAAAAAAAGAGTCAGTGAGACATGCCTGATCATCTGGGATAATAAAACAAGCAAGGAATTCCACAAGTGCTTTGTGAGAATATAGGGGAATACCTTTCCTGCTCACATCAATAACCTTTGTAAGTGGATGCCTTGATCACTTGCATTGAGGACTTGTAAGGCCAGTTGTGCTTTCTGATCACCTTGTTATATACCTTTGCATGCTTCCTAAGAAGGTGGTTGCAGAGGTTCATGCTTCCCATGTTTGCCTGGTAGAAATAATTGGTGACAGACCTTGGGATGTCCCTATCAAGGCCATGTTGTTTACTGCTAGTTTATTAGAGGGTGGTGTGGTGTTGTGATAGGAAGGTTGTGCTCACCTGCATAACCTATAGACTCTAAATAATACCTTGGCATTGGGGGAGTTGTTGGTTTTGATTTTGGTAAAAAAGTATAATATATTGGGGGCTCCTTGAGAGCCACTTGGCAGAAGAGGATCAGGGGCTGGTAGTCCAGATGTGTCAGATATGTTGCTGTTATCTTCTATCCCTTTGAAGTCAAATTTCTCATCACTGGAGTCAACTTGAGTGGGGACCTTTGTTCTGCTTGGTAAGCATCAAAGAATGCATCAATATCTAAGGAATATACCTTTGATTTGATTCAAGATGAAGGGGCAGGATGTGCTTTTTGCTTGCAAGAGATATTGTGGGTTCTGGCATTTGGTTGACTGTACAAGCCAGCTGCAGGCTCAAGAGGAGCCAAAGACTTGGACAGTTGTTCTTTGGCTGCTTGGGCTGCACCTGTCTTGTTAGAATAATGAAGACTTGGATGGCAGCGATGGCAAATTGCAAGAGGCCTGATGACATGTGGAGATGGAAGGGCAGAAGGCTAAATGTCACATCATGGCACAGTTGTTCCATAGTGCATTGAGTGGGGCAGTGCAGCAACCTGGGTAGAAATCAGTTTATTTGAAGTTGAACATAGCATTGTATATAGGTGATATGAAAAAAACCAACTCTATTAAATCTGTGTGACACAATGTATGCAATAAACAAGATGACTGATAACAACTTTATATGATATAATACTTGGTATATATGAGTAATTATGACACAGGTGCCTTAGAAGATCCCCAAGTAACAGAAGGAAGGGGGGGCAGGACAGTAGAACTCACTGCACTTGTACCAAAGTTAAATGAGCTCTGAGAAAACTTAGAGGGGAACACATTTGCTGTGTGATTGTCCTCCCCAAAGCTGACAGAATGGGCACCCAAGGCACTCAAAGCACCAGAGCAGGGAGCCATCTGCTCTGCCCTCAATTAAACAAGCTTGAGCTTGTATTGGATCATCTGCTCCCTATATGTGAACTCCTTCTACATCACCTGCTTGAGTACCAGTGCCTTCTCCTTAGCATCAAAGCAATGGAAGTTGCCTTTTTGCTGGAGCACTAGCTCTATCTTCTTGTGTTTGACTTCAAGGTGGGCTATCTTGTAGTCAAATGACCCCTTTGCAATTTTGGCAAGTTGAGATTGTTGATTGCCAACAGAATTGAGCAAGCTGTCAATACAGGGATGCTTCCTTGACCTGTAACTGTGTTATGCTCCTGGGCACTTGGCCCACATTTTTCTTTCTTTTCTTGACCATTATATACTTATATGATCACCTGACCACTTCTCACATGACCGCTTACCTGTACAACAGAGCCATCTTGCTGGGAACTCCATTGTTCCCTCCTTTTGTATGTTCCCTATTGTTCTTTTCTTATGGTAGTCTGTGACTACCATTGTTCATGACTCCATTGTTCCATGACGGCTATTGTCTGTGACCCTATTGTTCTCCCTATTTGTATGCTTAGTTAGGTAGCTGCCCTGTTGTATATAAGCTGGACTTATATCCTAGAGTTGGGCCTTAAGCCTGACTTAGTTTGCAATCTATTGCATTCAAAGTCCTTGTTGCTTGACAAACCATTTTTCTCTTTTCTTTCTTTGAAATTATCTTCAAATCCTTGAAGATACTTCCCATTCCTCTTTATCTTCACCCAGATATTGGTCTTAGTGACCCTCTTACTTTTATCACCTTCCAAAGCACTTTAGGTTACTAAGGGAATTACAACCCTTGTAATTTTGTCACTGCTGCATATCTCACCTTTGCACACATTGCACCTTAAGGTTCAATAGGCCTTAACAAACTGCTACAGCTGCTGCCTGTCAAAACTGAGGGGGTGTGTGAATGGGCAGAAAGGAGTGCCTTCTTGCAAAGGAGGGGCACTGCTCCTATATCCATATCATTATAACTGCCAATAGCAACACTCAGAGTTGCATGAAATCTAGCTGGCATGTGTGGAAGGGGTTCATCTGTATCATCATTGAGGCCTTCAAGACTGTCCTCTACATCAAAACTCCTGGCAGCTTCTTCAATTATGCCCAGGAGGCTTGCATCCTCAACCTCATCCTCCTATATGTCATCCTCAGGCTCCTCTCCCTTACTGACATTGCCATAACCATATGATGGGAATATAAGGCCTTGAGCTTCTCCCTTGAGGTCCTAGCTGGGCTCTGACAAGACCATGTGGGGATTGAAGTTTGGGATTATACTCTAAAATCCATGGAGGCAATCCCAGATTGGAAGGTTGTGCTCAAGGATAAGTTGGTCTAAATGCAAAGACTTTAGTTGGTATTACATGGATGTTCAAGCAGAAACATACCAAGGATGTTGCATAGCTCCAGATTGTTCTAAATCTGCTCAGTGGTTAAACCTAGTGTTGCCATGACTAAAGTCAATGATTTTGAGAAATCAGCAATAGAAAATTGAATAAAATGAATACAAATATGAAAATAAAGACAAGAATAGAATAGGTCGAAAGTCGGGGGGTCACTTAAGACAACTTTGCGATTTGACCAGCCATTCAGGCGTAATGTAACTAACTTTGTTTTTAGCTGAATTGTATTGTAGTTGAAAACAGAGTCAGTTACATTATGCCTGAATGGCTGGTCAAATCGCAAAGTTGTCTTAAGTGACCCCCCGACTTTCGACCTATTCTATTCTTGTCTTTATTTTCATATTTTTATTCATTTTATTCAAATTTCTATTGCTGATTTCTCAAAATCATCAACTTTAGTTGTGGCAACACTAGTTAAACCTGCCCATGTCCTACCAAGCTCAGTGTTGATCTCCCTATATTTGGTCTTCAAGCTTGTTTGTTAAAATCAGCATTGCAGTAGCAGCAAAAAAAAAAAAAAAACTCACCTGCCAATACAATTCTCAACAGCCTTTGTGTATTTTCTTTCTCTGTTGGCCCTTATGTTATCTCTGACCTTCTCATCCTTATCAATCAATAAGATGTACTCAGCCATCTTAATGTAGAAGCTTGTCTTGGAGCCCTTGGCAGTGCAAGGACAACAGTTTTGTTCTTTAGTGTCTTGAGCTGAATCAGAAAAAAGCCTCTGATGGTCCTCAATGTTGTCTTCAAGCCACTCCACAAGTTGGTTAGTGCAATTTACATTCCACATGATATGCAATGCAGTGGCTTTCAGGTCCACAGCCATGGTGTCTTCTCCATCCCCATCCTTGCCTGTAGTCTTCTTTCCCCAGCCACCATGCTTTGCCTTGCTAGAAGGGGAACCCTGAGAATTTGCCTTAGGCTTTCAGATAGTAGTAGTACTGGCATGGGAAGATATGCCCAAGGGATGGGGTAAAGGTGGATGTGATAGAGCAAGAGGTGTAGGTGCAGGTGCCATGTAGTTTGAGTTTGAGACAGGTTCCTAGAAAAGAAATAATACTCCAAAGTGACATGTGTCTTGTTAATGGAATGGAAAATAAGGAGAAAAAATGACCATTTAGAAAGTAGGAGCAGTTGAGGGTCCTTAATTGAAGGATGACTATTAAATGGCACATTTTTTATTTCCCTTAATTGATAATGAAATTGATAATGGATATCAAAATGGTGTAAATAATTGAGCTTTGAAAGACCCTATAGATACTTGTCATCATAACATAGAATAACTCTACCTTGTGGGCCAGGATATATAGTAGCATGTTCACATGCCCAGAGTAAACATCCTGGAATGTGTTTGCAGTGAATTCAACATGTTGTTGTTTACCTGGCTGCCACTTATGAAGAGCAGCATATAACTAGAAAAAAACAAGTCCAAGTCAAACTTAGAATCACAGATAATCTTCCAACTTACACCAGTTGCAACCAGAGATACCATAGGAATAGGCACCTTACAATCAGGGGTATGTATGGTAAAAAGATGGTCACTACCTGCAGCAAATGATACATATCCTCCACTGAAAAATAACTCTTGAATAACCTGGATAATTTGATTGTTATAGTATAGTTGTGTATGCCTCACAAGTCCCCAGGACTTAGGAAACTAACAACATGATATTAGAAATAATTTACAGTTTAATATGTGCTCATGCTTACACCTAGCACAAGTGGGTATATGTGTTGGGAACTCACTACTTTAAGGGTAGTGAGACTCAATGATAGTGCAGAGTTGAAGGTGACTGATCCAAAGGAGCAATACTAAGATGTTGAGGAGAAAGAGGCAGAGAGCAAGGAGGGGTGAGTAAAAGTAAAAGGCTGGAGGCAAAGTGGAAGCTTTGTAAGGCTCCAGTGTAGGGGTAGACAAGAGAACAGTCTGAGGACTGTTTGTACAAATTCACAGGTCTTATATACTAATATAGGGTGGTCTGTGTGTGGTTTAGGGTAGGCATATAATCAAGAGACAGGTGGCCCATAACTCTTTAGGGCAGGTAGTAATACAAGTGATGGGTGGCTGACATCTAATAATAGATGACTGCAGACTGTGCCATAGTTGCATAGCAAGTCTTGTGACTTTGTTAATTCTCAATCAACCATTGATCATTCCTAGTTTTCCATATGCTAATTAACAGACAAGGTGTGCATCTAAGTATATATGATCAGGTGATCATATAGATGACCAATCCCTTGGTAGGTCATGTGATAGATTCCCAGGGTCACATGTTCTTAAGTCATGTGGTTGCTTGAGGGTCTGTAGGTCACATGAGAAGTTATATGTTAAATCATGTGTAGGTTTCCCAGGGTCATATGCCCAGTTAACTTGCTTTACTGCTTGCCTGTAACCAGGCTTTAGGGTGGGCTTGGGTGGACTTCTATTTGGCTATAGCTGGGTTTAGGGGTGGGTCTAATGGGACTTGTGAGGGTTTGGACTTGTTTGTAAGATAGTCCAGGCTTTGCCTGCAATAGTATTCCCTCTTTAGGTTTTTCTTGTACCTGTAAGACTTGTATCCCCTCTTTGGATTTCTGCATGGCTTCAAATTGTGCAACCAACTCTTTAGCATGTGATAGTTGTTTGACTAAGATCCAAGATTGGTCATATTCTTTTTTTTATTTTATTTTTAAGAGTGCTTTATTTCTTTTAGAAATAAGTGATAAGCTGCAGAAGGATAGACCAGCCTGCTTATTGCGCTAAAGCTGGACTGAGGTCTGGATGTAAGGAAAAATGCTGTTATGCACACCCCTGGGTTAGAGGTAGTGTGGGACTCAAAGCATAACATTTCCCACCCCAACAGGGTGCGGCCTATCATATAGTCCTACCCACTAAAACCTTACTACACATGCTAGTGTTTCCCTCTTTTTCCTCAGTTTTGGTTCCCAGGGTTTCATCATGGTGTTCTTGTTAGTGGTGAGTTTCTTGTTGTTTGCTTGTGTTCCTTGTGTTCTTATTTTCTCTTAGGTTGGTTTTCTGTACAGGATTCTTTTCCACCTTTGCACCTAAAAACAGTGTGCTGGATCTGATAGGGGGTTTGGAGGCATCTTGTTGGGCTTTGGTATGTGGTTTTTTCAGTGTAGTTTTCTTCCAGTTTTGCTGACTATTTCCTGTTGGGTTGTGTGGGTTGGTTGCACAGGGTTTGGGAGGCCTTATTTTGCATTATCACTATCTCAAGTTGCTTATTGTAATTTTCCTGTGTTTTACATATGTAATGAGCATTCTTTGTGTGGTTCATATTGTGACAGTTCTATTGGTTCTTAAGTTATATAATTTGGGGGCATTGGTACTATGGCATTTATTACTCCTTGCCTGGGTTTTCACTGTGGGAAAACTGCACCTGGTGGTGGTCATAGTTCAAGGGGCCCCCCAATTGGTCATATTCTGTGTACATTGCCAGACAGCCAAACTTGACAAAAATTATTGTGCCTTAACTATATAATTTTACAATAAATTAAGTTCAGGATTGTGCTCAGGGGGGCAGAAAGTGTCCAAAAACACACTTTGTAGTGTTTTTGTCACGGACTGTCCACTTACCTCACCTTCTCTTTCCTATTTCGTTTCTCCTTCCATTTCTGTCTGTAACTCCGGGCCGCTTTGCCCATCGCTTACATACTTATCTATGGACTGTTCTCGCGTTTTCCAGAGACTTCCATATGTTTCCATACGCCCCTGTCTTGTTCCATGACCTTCCATGACCTTCTCCTGTCTTCTGGTAGCTTCCCTCTGTACATGTATATATACTGTACCAAGTAGCATAGAACGGCTTTCTTAAGCTTGTTCTATTTGTGCAATCAGACTTTGATAGTCTCTTCTCACTGTTGAATGCGTGCAGCTTCCCTCTGAATGATCCCTCTTGCATTAGTCAGCATTGCTGTTAATTGCCTTCAACTCTCTACGTCTTGAGATCATGTGCTAGTGTCTCATTTGATTCCAAGTCACGCCTGACTTGTGTAATCTTCACTTGTCATCCCTCCTGTCACGTGACACCTCACATGACCAATTTCCCCTTTGGGAACGACCCCTCTCTGAAATCCACTTTTGTGATCTTGTCTGAGATCCCCAAACCCCAAGATCCCCAACTCGATCTGACACAGTAGTCTGACTGTGACAGTTTTCCATGCAAATTTTGAGGTGGCCAACTATTGGGTCCAAATTTTTGACATGAAAAACCCTTATTTGGTGATAAATTTCAATTTACTATGGGTGCTATGGCCCTGTACACTCAGCAATCCTCCTGTGTGACTTCTGCTTCTTTACTGCCCACTCTGCTGCACACCCAGTCAAGCCCTCTTGATAGGCATCCATAAACCTCCATGAGCGGTTGAAGAACTGTTGGATAACATCCACAGGGCATGCATCAAGAGACTTATGCATGGCTATCTTTGCTTCCTTGAAAGTATCTTTATAGGTTTCTCTGTACTGGTGTTTACACCACCCCCAGTACTGTAAATAGTTTAGTAATTCATATGACAATAAATGTGGTTTTACAAAGGACATACCATCTCAATTGGATTGAGCTCACAATGGAACTTAGGAAGAAAAACACACATATGACCCCTGGCCTTTATCTTCTATACAAGGAGGGATTCTTGCAAATGAAAGTCATCCTGCCTACTGAGAAGATGAGCCATGCAACAATTGGTATTTTCGATGTGACAGACCAGGGAACACTTTCCACATATCCCTTGAGTGTTGAATCCATGCTCTTCCAGAGTCTGTTTGAGGCCCTTTGCTTCACCTGCTGTGGTTGTCATCCTTTGGGGCTTGCCATGGAACTCCTCACAAGGGTTGTTCATCAGAACCACTGTATCTTTTTGTTTTCTTTGCCCTCCACCATTTGATTTATTCATGTCGAAAGCACGAAGTGCATCTGGCCCAAGTGATGTATGTGCCAAGGACTGATCAAATACAAAAAGCACAACACAATTAGGGTGTGCCTTCTCAAAGATTTCCATTGCCTGATCAACTTGTGCAAGCAATTGAACATGGTCCCACCATAGATTGCCACCTGACCCCAGATAAGTGATGCAGCATGCATCCTTGATGACCATCCCAGCCTCATCGCAGATGATTAATTGTCCATGATCTTCTTTGACAAAATCAGAAATGTGAATGATGCATCCACACCCCTTTCTCATAAGTTTTATCTCACCCTCTCAGGCCCTTTCCATGCAACAAGTTAAAAGGGTGTCCTACAAGATCAGGACCATGGTGTGCACCAAATGTTTTGCTTATACTTGTTCACATGAAATGAGCTCTCATCTTGAAACACAGTAATAACCCTTTTCACTCCAGGATTCAGGACAGGATTGTTGCGCATAAGTCCAGGGCCCTCAGGCTGAGGGGTCCACTTTGCTATCCTTGGTTCAAGTCTCTCCATGAAGGGGAGAAAAACTTCAACTCAATATTTCTTCACATCATCCCTCTTGTGCCTGTCCATATAGATATCCTTCTGCAACATCATTTGCCGCCATCCCAACTTGATCAACCATTGCTGAGCTGTTCACTCCAAAAGGTTAGCCCTTAGGATGTATCCAAGCACAGGAAGAATCTGCCCATTGAGGGCATGATGGAATAGTTTGGGGGTGACCTCACCTACAGGCAGGCTTGACAGGTATGTCTGTGATGCTTTCTGGACTTGTTTGTTATTGAGCAGAGATCAGCCACCATCCCCCCCTCACTTTTCAACTGGCAATTGCTCATATTGCTGGTAATGGCTGGCAAGAACTTGAATCTGGTGGGCAAAGTAAGTTTCCTTCCCCTTGTGCCACTGCAATGTGATCTGTTGGCTTGCAGCCATGCATCCAAGTTCCTTGGTCTGGAGCATTGCAAAATTTCAAAGAATCAAGAATTGATTTATTTTGGTGGGTGTCTCATTCTCCTTGTGTGCCATCTTGTGGTCTGTCTTAATCTTTTCTGGCAGTTCTGACCACCCACAGACCTCATCCACTGCTCTTGCCAGTTTGTCCTTGTTATTATCAAGAAATTGCCTCATATCCTCCTTCTTATCATCTGAATTCATCCTGGCTGCCTTGTTGTCAGGGCCCTCTGTGTTGTCACCAGACCTGCTCCCTCTCTCCCATATGCTTTCCATCTTATAAGATACTTGTCTTTCCAAGATAGGGGGTGCCTCAAGCTGTGGCAGCTGCAACTTGCACATCGCTGGGCTTGGGGCATGTGATAAATCCTGTGGGGATGGTGAGTCAGAAGGCACCTCCAAAGATGGTGCAGCTGATAGCATGCAAGATGGTGCAAGGGATAGTGCCTCCAAAGATGGTGCAGCTGACAGCACATGAGATGGCATGAGGGATGGTGCCCTTGATCTGGCCCTGGACAAGGCTGGTAATGAAGATGTCAAGTTTGAGTGTGATGACTGGCATGGGGTTCTTGTGAACATGAGCTGGGTGAGTTTTGTCTGATTCTCCACTGCACGTTTGTGCTTGGGGCATTGTTGCAATCGTGCTGATTTTGCATGTACATCAGGGCCAAATGAGGGGGCCTTTCTCTTGCCTGGACCTCAAGGTAAGTGCTTTCAGGATTCAATTGTTGACATGCAACTAATCACCTTTCTTTCTGTTTGCCAACCTCTTCTGCTCCTCTGCAGGGAGCCAGTCCAAGTCCCAGGCATCCTCCAGACTGATCATCATCTCCATCATCAGATTGTTCACCTTGAATGTCACACCATAGGGAAGGTTGCCATCAAGGTCAATCTCACCATCCGATGCATCCCCATCCAGTTCTGAGGGCTTCAAACTGGTATGAGGGTTCCACAAATTTGCTGGGCCAGTGTCAGACTCATCACTGTCATCAGGTGCATTGTCATCAATACAAGATGGACACACACTGGCAGTATGAGATTGTCTGCCCAAATTGTTGCCCTGATCCTTGGGCCTTTCTTGTATGCAACCTTGGGTTTTAGGTGTTGGTCTTATGTAGAGGCAGAGTGGGGTTTTCTCAGGGTGTGCCAGCAGAAGGGCATCAGGTTTTGGCATTGTGCTGGCACACATTCCCTTTCCTGTCATGTATCACAGTACTTTGCATTGTATTGGATATGTTATGGACATAAAATGAATGAAATCATGCCTCATTTGTGGGCATATCTAGGGTGCAACCATACTTCACACAGCAGCCATGTGTGTCATGTGGGGTCTGCTGGCCCTTTGTCATGTGGTTTTCATAGCTCCTCCCATTTATCTTTGATAAAATTGGAAAACACCATTGAATTCAGTATGGTGAAAAGAGTCAATCTGCACTCTCTTTAAGGGCTTAACCCTAAACTTAGGGTTGGCCAACTATTTTTTTTGGTGAATTTTGAAAACATGTTTTCTGCATGTTTTGAACACAAATACATCATTTAATCTTTTTTGTCAAGTTTGGCTGTCCAGCACTGTATCCTTTCCAGTAGACTAAGTATTGCATGCTCTTGCAATTTTTTGCAGGGCATGACTGAAGGATTTTCTTGATCTTGTAATAACCTTCCTCTCCTCCTACAATTTTAGAAGGTGGTCAAGTGAAATTTGGTCCATATATGGTGGTCTCTATGTATGGCTTTAACAGGAAGTTGTGGAATACTGGGTGAATCCTCATTTGTAGTGGTAACTCAAGTTTGCAGTTAGTTGGTAAAGCCTATATGGCTTTGAATGGTCCATAACAACATGGTGTGGGTTTTGCCTTTGGTTGAGTGGTTTGGAGATTGGTGGCTTCCAAGAGTACTAGGTCATCTTTGTAGAATGTATGTGATAACTTTGGGGGTCCTCCACTTCTTATTTCTTGTGCCACAATGTGAAGTGCTGCGGTGACTTCTTTGCATACTTGTTCTAGGTATTGAGCACATTCATCCATACTTTGTAGTCTGGTCTGTAGTTGTAGTGGTGGTTTAAAGGTTGGGTGTATCCCATACCAAACTTCAAATGGTAATTTCTGTGTGCTGTAATGTGGTCTTGCATTGTTTACAAATTCTATGATAGGTAGTAATGTGGCCCAATCATTTTGTTGGAAGTTCCCACAAATACAAAGATATTGTTCAATTTCTTGGTTAACTTGTTCAGATTCTCCATCCATCTATGGGTGAAAGGCTGTAGACAACTTCTGCTTGATTCCCAATTTTCTCCAGAGTTCTTGCATCACTTGTGCTGCAAATTGTAGTCCTCAGTCCAAGATTATTGTCAAGGGGAAACCCATGCATTTCTATACATAGTCCAATAGTAATTGGCTTGTTTGTTTGAATGTAGTGGTCTGATGACAAGGGGCTAAGATAATAGCCTTGCTATTACAATTAATAACTGTTAGGATACTATAATATCTATTGATACTGGGAGGTCTGTAATAAAATCCATTGTGATTGTTTCCCATATTCCTTGAGGGATTTCATTGGGCTTGAGTGGTACTTTGACCAGAGGTCTTATCTTGGTAGTTTAACATATAGTATATCCTTTGATATATGCTTTGACAAATTCCATGATTCCTGGCCACCAATATTCTCTTGTGATAAGCTCAATGGTTTTCCTTTGTCCTGGGTGTCCCATTGTATTATCATGGAACTGCTAGGTTACTTTGCATTTCAAGTTTTCATTGTTTGGTACATATACCAGTCCTTTGTAAAGGAATAAGCCATTTTTGTAGTTCCAGTCTTGTAATCCTTTGGTGACTTGTCTAGGTCTGCTTGTAAGCATCATTTTATGTTTCTTGCCTGTGGATTTGTCTTTCTCAATCAATTCCTTTGATGATTGCTGCTCTCAATTCTTCATCCATTCCTATAGGGATTGCCATATTATATAGTGCTTGTTTGTGGAATTTTTCTGGTGTGAGCAAGACTCATTCCACATTTTCAGATGCTATCCCCTCTTTATAATCTGGATGCCTGGACAGCCCATCAGCTTGATTAAGTTTACCAGGTTTAGGAATGATAATGTAGTTATAAGTTCCCAAAAGGATGGACCACCATGCTTGATGACATATCAAAGTTTGCTTTGTGGTAAAATACTTGAGATTTGTATGGTCCAAAAAAATCTTTGTTTGGTGGGTATTACCCTGTAGGTAATGGTAGAAATGCCTCCTTGTTTATTTAATGTTCCATCAATGTTTCTTGGATACACAGGGCAATCTATGGTATAGGTTGGGATTAAGTATTGCTTGATAAAATTTGTGTTATTGTAGATGCCCTCAGCTCCACTATCTAGAATTGTGTAGGCATCAATTTGCTTTCCATTGTGTTTGATTCAGACTTTAAGTCATATAGAACAACTTCTTATATTCCAAATCATATCTGGTGGTACATAAGGAGATTTTGAAGATTGGAGATTTCCAATCCTGCTACAGTATGGATCAGACATTTCTGACATCTCACCAAGTATGGATTTTGTTTCTGCAACTCCTCCCTCAAAAGTCCACCAAAACACCTGAAACTGAGTGCATTAGAATCACATTTAAAAGTAGAATAAAATTGATTTGCTACTTTTTTTCAAGATGCTAAATATTCATGTATCCAACCATGATTTGAAACAAAATGTGTTCCTGGCTGTAAAAATGCTGCATGCAAAAAAAGCCCTGAAATGTGATATTAGAACCTATTTACAACCAGACAGTGCTATTTATCAGGTCTTGGAGGGAGTGCAAGTGGGGGTATAGATAAACACTACATTTATAGGCATCAGGCTGCATATATACTATTTGGAACCAACCAGACTGTAATAATGCAGTGGGCTTGGAAACAAGTGCTGTCTAGCCTGGGTCCCACCATACTAAGAGTGAACCATCCTTCATATTGTGCATGACTGTTTCATATGTGAACTGACTTGATGCATGTAAGAATGTTACCATACCACCATCTCAACTTGTCAACTATCAATGCCATCAATGTCCCTGCCTTGCCTTCCTCACTTCTTGCCTTTGTTATCCCTCATTCCTTGTCTATCTCATCCCCTCTCCTCATTTGCCACCTTTCAAGCCCCTGCTTGCCTCACCTCAAGTCACTGCCTACATCAAATGCATTGCCTTGTTCATTGGTGGATGCCACAAGAATGTGCTACTTTGACTAATGTCAGCCAGTGCTATGCATGTTGAGTTCAACATCATCTTCTCAGCCCTTGCTTGGGTCCATGCCTTGTTGGATCCAGGTTTATCTAGTTTTGGTGTTATTTGCTCCTTTTTTGTATGTCTCTTTATCCCCCTCTTTGTCTTAGACTCTTTGTTTATTCTGCTAGCTTTCTACTTGATGCCTTTGCCATCAGACACCAACCTTTGCCATTCCTTTCAACTCTGTACCCACTGTTATACATTGAGATACCATTAATTTTCACCCTTCCTTTGATCACCAGACTTCTCCTTTCACATACAATGCCATGTAGTCTGTTGCCAGCAGGATTTGACTTCAAACTTTTCCTTCTTTTCTCCCCCACTCACTCCCTCTCTGTGTAGCATACATTGTCACCCCTTGTCTTAGTCTTGGCATATAAATACCTCAGTTTAGCCCTGGCAAAAGCTAGGCAACTGTGGCCCTCTCTCTCTTCCTATTTCATCTGCATCTGACTTTTTATGCATTTTACAACCTCTATCCAACTTCCCATAACACTCCTATATCTGACTTGTATGTCCACACCCTCTTCCAAAACCTTTGACCACCTTAGACATTGTGCTGTGTTATCAGGCTGATTCATACCTGATGACAAATATATAACTTCACCTTACACTTTGTTCTTCAAACTTAAGCTCCATCTTGTGTTCTTGACTATCTTGGAAGTGTGGTTTGTAATCAGGGATCAGCAAGGGTAACCCTGGGGTGATTCAGGCTCACCCTGACCCTGACCCGACCAAAACCCACACCCACACTCAGGGTAGGGGTTTTTTGGGGTTGGGCTGTGGGTTTTTGGGGTCAGCTGGGTCAGAAAACCCAGTAGGGTATAGATAATGGGTATCACATTGATTCTAGATGTAAAGAATGAGGCATAGAATAGATTTAATAGAACTTATGGAACTACAATACTGGGATGGCACCCAGTC
>Ga0307510_10004190_pt1 | contig 16946 bp, 17 predicted proteins | sample 12_EM_MG_FD_207224 | JGI IMG/M metagenome (GOLD analysis project Ga0307510, IMG submission 207224) | Populus trichocarpa ectomycorrhiza microbial communities from riparian zone in the Pacific Northwest, United States - 12_EM | ecosystem: Host-associated > Plants > Roots > Unclassified | place...
GGCCCGCCTATAGGCCATATAGGCTTTTTCTCGGGTCCATGATAGGCCGGCCTGGCCTATATAGCCTAGGCCGGCCTATGGCTTCGGCCGGCTGCTCTGTATCAACAGCAAAATTCACCGTAAATGTTTCCCAATTACGGAATATGACCAAAAATAAAGTAACGGTTTCGCTTATTAGCAAAAAAAACACAAAAAAATACTAGAGGTAGTGAATTAATTAGTTGAATTAATTGTAGAAAAAGAGTTGCTGTTGGTGGATCAACTGTGCGCAGTAGGACGGTGACTATTTCGAAGGCATTAATAAGAGAGGTTGACTGTAAATAGTTTACAAAATAACCTTGAAAATACAATAGTTTCACTTTATTTGCTTGGGGATTTACAGTAGTTCCTGCAAAATAGGGGGGAATGATGGTATGATAGGGTTGTACTCGTGGCCCGGAAGGTAAATTTCTAAGGCTTCATTGTGTCGGTTGAGTATCACTCATTTTGTGAGTAATTAAGAAGTATCATAATAGCCGAAGGTAAAGGAGGAAAAAATTCAAAGGCGATAAACCCGAAAGAAAGGAGGGGGAGTGGGGGGCGGTTGAATACCCTTAACGCACTCTGTTCTGAACGCTAATCTCCGGGCCTATAGGCGCCTATCAGGCCTGATAGGCTTTCGTAGGCCGATCGAATTCGGCCTATATGGGCCTAGGCTGTCTTCCGGAGCGGCCTGCCTTAGCCCGGCCTGTGGCCTATAGGCCGGCCTACCATCGGCCTGGCCCGTTGGGAACACTGCAAACCAGCTATGATACGATTAACGAAGAAGCTATTGGCTCACATAGAGTTACAACCTTTCTTCTACTACCGCAATAAAATTAGTCGTATATTCCAGAAGAATACATAACTCGAATTTATTCCTAAAGCTATATAGAACAACCTATACCCACCATCCTACTCACACCAGTCCTGCGCATGCATACGGAGTATTTAATTAGGAACCAAAGTCTGAGACGAAAGGTGCTAGCGATTTATAGGCCTGACAGAAAATTGGCAGGGACTATAGGTGACGGCCGGGCCCTGCAGATGACGCCAGGGCCCTGTAGGGGACGTCAATCCATCAAGATGACGGCCGGGCCCTACCGGCAGATCCCGTTCCCAATACGACTGCAGGGCCCGGCCGTCAACCCACAGGACTGCCGTCTTTATGAAAGACGGACGCCTTGCCCGGCCGTCCGTACCCACCCTGCCCGGGACGCCCGGGACTATAGCCCGCCAGGGCCCTGCCTTCCGCCCGGGACGGTTGGGAACACTGACTGCAGGTATGAGAGGCACTGTTGGGTGGTGCTGGGGTCACCGTTTGAAGCTTTGGGGTGTTCAGGAGTTTCTTGGAATCTGGAATGGTCTGATTTTTGAGCAAGAACATGGGTACGAATATTGTATTAAGAAGGGAGCCTTGGGGAAGAGGGAAAGAGAGGCGGCTCAGGGAATAAGGTCACTTAGGAAATGAGCATGTGATGCCAAAATGGTGGTCAGTGGACTCTGTGGCTGGATGGAGAAAAGGGCGATGGATCTTATTTATGTTTGACAGTTTTTCTAGTGGTCTAGGGAACTACCAAATCTTTGTCACAATTTGGTGTGAAATTTGAGAGTACCTCGGGGTGGGGCCTTAAAAAGCGCTACGGCACGATACTCTGAAATCTAGAGTATAGGAGTGAAAACCATAGGCTATAAAGTTCTGAGAAACAGGAGCCACTCGGGAAGGGGCGAACGAATGATAAACGATCGTAGGAGAAGATCCAAAGTAAGGATAACCAGAGATACCGTAACATCTTATTATAGTTTGTTGAGCCACCAAACAAGGGGAATGAAGGAGGTGGTCTTGCTCAGAGTGCCGGCAGCTTACTCATGCTTAGTTCTTCAACTTTGCCGCCAGATTTTATTCCACTCTCGAGAAAATCCCAAATTATCTTAATTTGTGTGTGAGGGACCGCCAGCGCTACCAGTCACAGCTTGGAGACAATTAATTCGCGCCTAGAACGCTTGTCTCCCAATTCATCATCGTGCCTTGAGGACTTCATTAAGCTTCCTCTTTACAGACCCGTTTGGCAAGGCGATCCCGCAGGGAAACCCCTTACAACCTTTCATGCCGAAACCATCACAGCAATGCGAGTTCCTTTTTTCCAAGCACAACCGTGTCGAGTGAAAGAAAAGAAACAACCTAGAATTACGCAAAACCTGGGGGGAAAACGGGAAGCTTAATCCGTCACTCTTACTTAGAGGCTGTTTGGCGTGACAGCCAACCATGGTTTACAAACCGTGGTTTGAAAATTCAACCAATCACAGCTCTTTAAACTTCTTATGTAACAAAATTTCAAGGCTTCTGATTGGTTGAATATTCAAACCACGGTTTGTAAACCATGGTTGTCTGTCACACCAAGCAGCCCCTTAGTCTGCACAGTGGTAAACACCGGAGTGCCACATACTCTTCTACTTAATTCCATCCTGCTTTCTTTTGGAAAGGAATCTTGCTTTGTGTGCGTTTGTGGATTAGGAAACGGCAATCTTGTGTTTACAAAATACAAAAAGGCAGAGAGAAGTACAGAGACAGGTCTCTATCATTTTTTCGAGGAGTTTTCAAACCTAAAGATCAGCAAAATGATTAATGCAGCAGCTAGCAGACAACCATGCGACTCTGAGTTAGTGTTCGTTACGGGGGGGGGGGGGGGGGGTTCTCACTCCCCAGACCCCGCCCTTACACGGGGCCGGGGGGGGTATGTTTCGGCTAATCCCCACCCTGCCACCATCAGGGGCCCACCCGCACTCATTCCCTGGATGGGGCCCCGTTTGTTACCACGTATTTTTAATGGGGACCCGTCTGGGGTATGGGTGGGGCGGGGGCCTGAGGGAGGACAGGGGCAGGGAATGCCGAAAAAGACACCCCGCCCCAGGCCGTTGAGTGGGGCGGGGCGGGGAAAAGGGCCAGGGGCCTGCGTTTTTCGGGGCCCCGTCCGCCCCGTAACGAACTCTACTCTGAGTCAGAAACCGAAGATACTGTTAGAGTGGCCTCTGGTTCTACTACCCGTTATACCACAGCTGCTCGTGAATCCTCCCGTCGTCAGGGTTGTTCTGGTTCCAAAAGTCCAGCCCAAATGGCCTCAACCTCACATCCACCTCTGGCTTGTTCAATATCTACTCCGGCCCCCGACTAACACCTTCAAAGTTCCGAGATCTGGGTTTCTCCCAACTATTGACTAAGCGCGATCCCCCCACTTACCAGAACCAAAAACTACAGTCCCTGGAGAGACATTTCTCAATATGTTCTTGAACTTCTTAATAGTTGGAATATTGGGTTGGGTGCAGAAATGATTGACGATTACGCCGAAGACGACAATGATAACCTTATCCATCGTTACCAGTATGCCGTGAAATACTTCATCCAAACCGTAGAGTCTCCATCGATTATCCTCCTAATAACCTATAGAACCCCTCCCAAAATATGGACTGCTCTCAAGGACAAATTTGATAGAGAAAGGTCTTGATCTTTCGTCGACCAGCTCAATTCTGCTTGCTATACCAAGTACGATACATTGGATCCTCGTTCCGATCATATCAATAAGTACAATACCCTATGGAATCGATTACACATCATATGTTCCACTGCCACCTCCACCGACGAATGCACCCTAGGGTTTGTCTTTCAAATAGTGTTCAAGTCACCTGAGGCTAAAGCAGGCAGGCTACTCCATTCTCTTCTTGAATTAATCATTAATATTATTGATAACCGCCAAATCATAGAGGGCCTTAGCTACGAACAGGTCTACAATAAAATGATAGACCTGAAAATTCATGCCGCTATTAACTCAGCGGATAACAAAGCGTATAAAACCCTTGATGTTAAAGGAGAAGGAAAGGAACAACGAACAGAATGCGCTTGTAATGGACCAACCGCCTTACACAAGGAATCCTCCTACTGCAAAATGCACTACCCAACCGCTCGCAGTAACGCCATACCTGGAATAAGTGTGTAAAACTCAATGCCGCAAATCTGAAACATAAAGAAAAGATTACTTTTAATAAGGCAAAGGTGGGAAAGGAAGAAACTCCTGAACTGGTCAGGACTTGATTCTCGGTCTGAACCACTACCAAAATCTCCACCTATCCCCGATTGGTTATAGACACAGGCACATGCTCAGACATGACAAACAACTTAGACGTTGGAATAAACTTTGAGACCATGAAGGCACTGTTAGGTTAGACGATAACTCTCTTATGGTGATATGCGGCCAGGGAACAGTTTTGATCTTGGCCAAAACATCTGTTGGTCATGTTTCATCTGTATACATTGAACGTGTTCTCTGAGTTCCTGGTTTGGGTTCTTGCAGTTTGTTGTCCAGGGGCGCAAATCGTTTTTGGGGGAAGGAATTTTGTTTGGCTAGTTCCGGAAAGGATATATATATTTTTAGGGAACATAAAAGAGACGTTAGTTGGGGAAAGCTTGATGGACAAGATTATGTTGTGCAAGAAGAGAAAGAGTCGGCAAAGAAGATAACTTACCAACAGTGGCACGAAGGGCTTGGACATCCCTCACGTGACTATCTCATAAGAACCAACTACTCCTACGCTACAAACCTCCCCAAAGTTCCAAAGTCTGGCAATGCGAGACATTGATTACTTCCAAAAGTTCAAAGTGAAAGCCGACATCAATTACCGCATACACTTAGATACACCATTGGAATTAATTTACTGTGACCTTAGTGGAAAATTCGCCAAAACCTTCTTCAGCAAATCCCACTATTATGTTACTTTCATAGATGACTTCACAAGATCAGCTTGGATATCTCCCATCCATGCTAAATTTGATACGGTCACTGTGTTCACCAGTTGCATGTATGCTCGCTATCTTCAAGATAATGCCATAATCAAAACATTCAGAAGAGTTAATGGAGGAGAATAGGTCAATGCTGCCATGTTAACATTGTTAAACAAGCAAAGCATAGTACATAACCTCTGTGCCGCTTGCACAAATAAATCAAATATTGTTGCCGAACCATATAATTTGAACCATCATCACAGCGGCTCACTCTTTGTTTACTGGCTTACCCGTAGGTTTATGGCCCGAAGCGATCGCAACTCCGGCCTACCTTCGCAATAGACTCCCTAAGAGCTCCAGATGAAAATTGATGCCTTATGAATCTCCCTACCATCAGAAACCCTCTATCTACCATCACCGTCCAGATGGGACCAAATGCTTTGTTCAGCTACCAGAGGAGAAATGTCAACCTGAAACGAAACTAATGCCCCTGCCGATTGAACAATATCTTATCGGTTATATCTTTTCTGATAAAATATATAGAAAATATATCCCTTCGCAGCATAAAGTCATAGAAGCTCAACAAATCCATTGGCCAAACAAAACGATAGCACCGCTTGGAACTACAACCATGGAACTGTTGCTTGCCGAGGAAACTTATGCTACTGTCTACCCACTATCCTGTCCATTACCATTAAGGTTGAAAAGCAAACAGACCAGGAACGAAACAGACAAATCAATCCACCAACATCTAAGGAACTTACCTTACCGGAAAGTAAATTTTCTGAAACTCGCGAGCCTCTAGCGACCCCACTCCCGGCTTTGCCTAAGGAACAACCACGGGATATGCCACCAGCACCTGTTGACCTTACTGTGGAAATACCTGGATTATCCCAGCCTTGTTCACGAATCGCATCACAATCATCGATCAGCTATAAAAAGAACCTTATACACGGAGTACAACATACTACTCATGAGACACTGGACGAGGACCCTACTACCTAGTGTCACACTGTACATTGCTCGCTTAAGGAAGAAGGGACCTGGGCCATAAACAATAAAATTATTGCACTAAAGAAGAATAAAGCTTTTGACGTTGTCAATAAACCAATTGACTGAACATTGTCCGAAGTGAGCAGATATTCAAAACCAAAAAGAATGCAGACCGAACATGAGAAAGATTTCACACAAGAGCTGTTGCGGAAGGATTTCTCAAGCACCTGTGTTCGACTTTAAAGCCACATTTGCGTCAGTTATTTGGTATGAATCACTCAGACTACTGGTTGCAATATGCGCCAGAAATCAGTCGCGACCGCAACCATTCGACGTCAAATCTACCTTCCTTTACCGTAAATTGAAAGAAGAAGTTTACAGGCGACCACCACCGGGGTTCAGTGACAGAGACAAAGTATGGAAACTTAACCGATGCATATATGGACTTATGCAATCTGCAACGAATGGTATACTCTGTTCTCTAAATTCTTGGCATTCAAAGATTTTACCACATCACACCAAGACCCCTGCATCTTTATGCACAACAAGTTTGAATGCTACCGATCACTTTACGTGGACGATATGGACATATATTCAGCAGATACCACCCACTGGACAACTCCTATCAGAGACGTGAAAACTGCATTTGAGATCTCGAACATCGGGAAAACCTCATTTTTACTTGGCCTACATATTGCGTATAGATCAGACGGTATTGCTCTTACATAGGAATGATATATCGGTACTATCCTCTCTCAATTTGGAATGCAAAACTTGAACCAGCTATTCATCCACTTACCAAAAGGTATTAAACTTGCGCAAGGGATTACGGAACAACAAGGGGACCAAGTTACCACATACCGATCAATGATAGCTTTCCTCATGTGTCTCGTTACAGGCACTAGACCTGATCTAAGATATAGGATTTCATTGCTCGCACAATGATCGTCTTACCCTACTATCGAATATATGAAGGCTCCTAAACACATCTTTAAATATGTTATGTCCGAAACACAGTCCTGTAGGTGTTTCATTAAATGGGAACGAGTAATTGTAGTGGTTTACATTGTTATTCACTATCATTATTGTCTTGTTGGAGGAATGTCTGCACGTTATAAGACCAGTAGGTACAAAGTGGAATTGCTAGAGGACCAGGTGCTTGCCTTCAAGCATTATAGGTTTGTGTAAGAAGTAGAGTAATAGGGTCGTATATCTTGCACCTGGGAAAGATTACTGTCAAAGGGCTTTGCCCGCGCTGCAATGACCACATGTTGTATTACATGAATGGTTGCGTGAAGATCCTATCTCTTGGTCGTTTTCATTTTTTTTTGTAATCCTGCGTTCATTGTTTTAGGTACAAAAAGCCTCATGCAGCATGAGCTATCGTGAGAACAAATCCTATAAATCCAAACAAATTATGAAAGAAAGTGACGGCACCGGTAAATATCCACACTCACGAGGGGTTCTCCTCCGGACGGCCGAAGGCCACTCTACTAGCAAGGAAAGTAAAGTCATACGACTCAGACTAAAGGAACGCCTACTTAAGTTACAGGAAAGTAACCAGAACTTGCTACACTTTACTAAACCTCGGCCAAGGAAAATACAGTGAACACCAGTGGCGGCGGGTTGGGCGGAGAGAGGGGTAAGCATGGTGAGGATGGGGGAGTGGTAGGCGGGAACATCATTGGAGGGAAGCCCGTGAAGGTGACGCTGATGTAGGAAGCGGGCCTTTCCAGTAGGGGCAGAGAAGACCAGAGGGGTGCCTCATGACCGACATCAGTGACGCCGTGGAGGAGATGTGTATGGGCGCTCTGTCTAAAGGAGCATGTGAGGATGGTGTTTTGAAACACTCTGGTTCCAAATCGCAGCCGGGGCAGGAGGTATCGGCCGCTGGGGCCCTCCAGGAGTGGTGTGCCACCAGGTGGCTCTCTCCGGTTCTCATTTGCTGGATTCGCCCTGCCATGAACTTGCCCAGGCCCAGAAAGGGACCAGGGAGTTAGGGCTGGTGAGTGGTGGTAGTAGGCAGGGGGGGTAAGAGTCGGGACCAGTGCTCGATGAGCGCTTCCCTAATGCTTGTCTTTAGGGCAGGGTACGTGCTCGTCATCATGGATTGCGGAGCGAGGAGAGCCGGGACCTCGGGGACCAGGTGCGCATTTATCATGCGCATCTTGGACAGGCCGCGGGTGAAAAGGATAGTCCTGTGGGCCACTGAATCTATTGGAAGGTGGTTCCAGACAGGAGGAGAGGGGTGGGGGGTCTTCCAGCTCAGGGGAAGGAAGTCCGACCAGAGGCCCATTGTAACAGGTTGATTCCTGTCTAACGAAAATACAATAGGGCCGGCGATAGACCTGCCAGCGCTGGTGCTAAGGGAGGCTTCAAGGGACCGGTAGCTTAGAAGGATAATAGTTGAAGGACAAATTGGGCTAAGGGACACAGGGATTGCCGTTCAACCAAGTGGATTCTTAGACTGAAGGTCTGTCGAAGTCTGCTGTCTCCGGCTAGCCACGAGACTGGTTTAAATACAAAACCCAAGAGCAATAGCCTTCCTGCAATCACCATCATTGCCAGTAGCTGCGCACATACCGGAATCGTGTGGTCCTGCGGGGCGGGGGAACGGAATATTGTTCAGCCTCCACCAGTGCTACATGACCATTCCATACCCGCAAAGCAAACTTAACATAGCAATACAATAGCATACCCTATCGCACTCAGAGACAGTGGCGGAGCTCAAATGATATCAAATAAACCACATAGAAATCAACTAAACATAGGAGATCCTGCACTGCCCACTCCTGTGTACCGTTACCGGAACATGTACACATGTTACATTCACTTATTCGGAAAAATCAACAATGATTCCAAAGTCTTCGCTGTCCTCAGCGCTCTGGTTGGTGTGCCATAGGAGGCTGTTGTCATCTATGGGGCAATAGTCATGCTCAGAGCTGCTGGAATCATGTTCTTCATAGTCATAAGGTTCCCAGAAGTCGTCTGGGTAATCCTTTCCGGTACATCGTGTAGAGGAAACTTCCATCGGTTCCCCGGAAGCTTTAATGTAGTAGGAGGTAATCTGGGGCATTGGTTCTGCTAGGTGTTTAGCGTCCCAGTCTTCCAGTATGAGTACTGGGGAGTGGTCGAGGTTTTCGATAGGTTCCCAGGAGTCATCGGCTCGTTCATAGCCTCTCCAGTGGATCAGGAATTCATGCCTGTTGTGCTAGCGCCGGTAGTTGAGTATCTGCTCAGCTTAGTGTTCGTTACAGGGCCCCCGGCCCATTTTGCCGCCACACCCGGCTCAACTGCCCGTGGTAGGGCGTGTTTCTTGAGAGTTCACTCCCCCTGCCCCCAGCCCCGCCCGTTTCCCAGCGGGGTCCGCTTTAAAACAGGGGGGGGAGAAATGGGGCCACATGCAGGGAATGCACAGGGTCTCGCCACGGAGGGGGCGGGCCGGGGATCACCACCAAAATAACCCCTCCGGCCCGTTGTAATGGCGGGGCCTGGCATGTGAAAGCCTGCCCCGTCCCGCCCCGTAACGAACTCTAGCTCGGCTTCATATTCTTTTGCATTGTCAATTAGGATGGGTGCTGGCTTGTCCATTCTCCGAGACTGGAATCTATCAGGATTGTTGTCTCTGGATTCCTTAAGGGAGGAGCCATGGAAATAGGGTTTCTGGCAGGCCATTCTGGGCGGAAGGTGTATTTTGTAGTTTTCTGTGTCAGGTAGATTTTCTAGGACCTTGAAAGGTCCAAACCAGTGTGGCTCTAGCTTCTTGGATTGTCCAGGTGAGAATGTATAAGGGCGGCCTCTAATAAGAACTCTGCTGCCATTCTTGTGGTGTTTGGTTATGGGTTTGCAGCCTTTGTCAGCCTGGACAGTCTGGCGGAAGCTAGCATGCTTTCGGGCCATGTCTGCTTCCCTTGTCGTTCCTTCATGCTTGTTTAAGATATCGTCCACAGCTGTTACATTGCTGGCAGATCTCTGGACAGGGTCAAATATCTTCCAAGAGCCTCCATAGAGGGCATGGTATGGCGACATGCCTAGGGATTCATGGGGGGCTCCATTTATGGCTGCTGCAATGGCTGGGAGGATGCTGGACCAGTTGTTCTGTCGGGGCTTAACGAAGTTCTGCATTAGCTGTTTGAGTGTACCGATCCTTCGCTGAACCTGGCCATTCATTTGGTCGCGGTATTGGGTCCCCATCCAGACCTGGATACCAAGGGACTTCATCATTTGTCACCAGAGCTTAGAGGTAAAGCGAGAGTCCTGGTCTAGGACAATGATAAGAGGGAGGCCATTGACGTTAAAGATAGTACTGTTGAGTCTCTTGAAGATCTTTTCAGAGGTAGCAGTGTCCGTGAGTGGGATGAGATGTGTGTAGGAGGTAAAGCGGTCAATAATGACAATGATAGATGTATAGCCATCGGACTTGTTAAAGGGGCTAGCGAAGTCTATGGCTAGAGATTGGTAGCCTTCGTCGGGGTCAGTGAGGGTAAGGGAGCGTCCATCGGGTAGGGTGGTGGACTCATTGTTAATCTGACACTTGTCGCATGACTGACAGTATAGGACAAAGGCCTAGTGCATCTATGGCCACCAGAAGAAGCAAGCTGAATAGGAGTAGCATTTGTAGGCTGAGCACTGCCCGAGGCCTTCAGGGACAGTCTTGAGGATGAAATCCGTAGTGATACCCCCTTTTCATGAGGTCCTTCTGGTATATAAAGGTTTGCGTCCCCATTGCTGTTCTGGGCGAGTAGAAGGCCATCGCGGATAGAATAGTTCAATTTATTATCGGTTTCCTTGACCCTGGTGTAGAGGGCGTTGGTATTAAGGGCTTCTCTAACTTGCTAGGCGAGTATACCCATAAGGCGGCAGTGTAGGGTGCCTAGGGATTGGTTGGCATTGGTTGCGTCATTGGAGTCATAGCCTGCTAGGCTGTAAAGGGGACTAAAGGCCGGCAAGGCAATGGGCCGTCTGGCTAGCATCATGTAATTCATACAGCAGGGTGGGAGGTTCTCTGAGGTGTATGGGATATCCGGAAGTGAGGCCTGGCCTTCCTCAAGGGCTGTATTCCATATTAAAGTCCTATCCTGCTCTTTTCCCTTTGCCTTCTTACTCTGCTTCCGGACCTTAGGGTCCTTTGGCCAGTAGTCTGCACCTTCTTTTTCATTATCATGTATTTCACACCTATCGTCAGTGCATGACGTCCAGCTCATTTCCGTGTGTCATTGTTCCATTTCACTAGAGATTGGAAGTGTTCTATTATCACCCGAAGAGTTTTCAATCGATATTCTGCTATCGTTCCTGGCTGCCCTTGATGTAGCCAGCGAGGAAGCAGAGGCCTTACACTTCGGGGAGCGAGTTACTCCATTGCTGGTAATCTCGTCCATAAAGTATTCAGGCCGGCAACGACTGATAGAGTCACTGCTGACAAGGGTGGGAGAGGGTTGTGCTTCGCCTGAGTGGTATATTGCGTCGCCTGATGCAATGCTAAAATCCCCAGTGGAGGTGTAGCTGGTCTTGATTTCCGGGGGTTGGGTGTGGTCAGGTAGCTCAAGGCTGTTATAATCGATAGTGGAGTCCCTGAGACTTATATCTAGCGGCCCTGTGGTTCCCTCATGGATTCTCGATAGGTACTCTGCGAGGAAATTCTTCGCTGCTGGCTGGTATTCTATTTTAAAATCAAAGCCCCTGATGTGCGTTAGTCATGTCTGCTGTCGTCCATTGAGCTTCTTTTGCGTCGTGAGTTTAGTGAGGCGCTCATCGTCTGTAACCACTGTAAATTGTCTGTGTAGCAAACAGGGAGTGAAAGGTTCCATAGCCTCAATGATTGCGAGCGTTTCCAGTTGGTGTCTGGGGTAGTTGCTTTGTGATGGCGTCATCTTCCTGCTGTGGAATGCTGCAGGTCTGGCTGAATCTCTGGTTGGTCCTTGCCCTATCCAAGCGCCCGTACCTGTAGGGGATGCATCGGTAAAAAGCCATATTATATCTGGCTTATTATAGTCGATTGGTCTCCGGACTTGGGGCTTATCTGCAGCTGGCTTGCCCGCTTTGAAGGCCGCTTCCTGCAGATCCGTCGACAGGTATTCCGCGTTCCCACTCAGCTCTGTGAGCGGGGCTGTGATGGTGGCCATGGGGAGAATCAAATGCGAGATATGATTAACGATCCCTTTGAATTGCTGCAGTTCTTTCTGGCTTTCTGGTCGGGTCCCATCTATCATGGTCCAGATTTTCTCTGGTGCAGGGTGGATGCTATCATTGTCTATCATATGGCCTAGGATATCCAGTTTTGTGGCAAAGGAAACACTTTTCTTTGGGTTGGCATAATAGCCGGCATTCTGCAGCTTACTGCACGCGTGGGTAACCTTCTTGACATTCACTTCAAAGTCGTCACTGAAGAGAAAAATATCGTGAATGTAGACACATATGTTCTTGCCTAATTCGTCATCGAATGAGTCTTCTATAGTCCTCACAAAGGTTGCGGGAGCATTCAGATCTTCATGCATCATGACATGGCTGGCAAAGCCGCCTAACCGTGTTGTGATAGTCTTGTACTTCACATCATCTGGGTGTACTCTTGTCTGGAAGTAGGCGTCACCGAGATTTATCTTGCTGCAGAATCATCCTCTGGCTACAGCATTTAGTATAGTGTTTTGTTCGGGGATCTGTGTGTGATCGGCCTGGGTGTTATCATTCCTGAAGCGGAGGTCTACCAATGGGCGGATTCTGCCATCGCTTTGTGCTTCCACAATCATGCTGGCTCCTCCGTCCACACTGGTCCTAGGGCGGATACCGGCGTTCATCTGCTTATTGATCCATGCCTTGTATTTGCACATCAAGGCTTATGGGGCTTGGAAAGTTGGTATCTTTAAAACCTTCGTCAGGTCTATAAGGCTTATCCTGTGCATTATCTTGTGTACTGGTGGCAGTTCCTCTAGTCTTTCTTTGACAAATACCTCGGGGAATATTGCCAAGAAGTCTTGTACTTCCTGTGGCTGCGTGATGGCTGATCCAGATTCTCTAGATTTTCCGTCACAGGTAACTCTAACTTTGTACTTGGAGAAGTACATGCTATTCCTTTTGCAATCAATGACCGCTCCTAGGCTTATGAGGTCGTCCATACTGATCTGGATATCATAGTCTGATACTAGCGGGACCAGCATTGGCACCTTATTGCCTCTCATCTTGCCTAGCTGAATCATGACCTCAACAGATAAGTTGCTAGTTGATCACGATCCTTGAACTACCATCTTCCAGGGGACAGGATTCTTCCAGGCAGTGTAGGGGATATTGTGTGTTGTAACGAATTTGTTGGATATCAGGGAACCGCCAATAGTACCTGTATCTGCACGAGCTCTGGCAGGCTTGCAATTGATGTAGATAGTGAATTCGAGTGGCTGGAATGGCCAGTCCTTGGGCGTGCCTACAGTAGGCTTGTATGTCCTGATAGAGCCCCTGCTATCTAGCCCCTCTGTGCTGTCTGTATCGGGCTCATATTCGCCTTCACTGCTGTCTGGTCTTTCCTCGGAGAGGCGAACATGGTTGGTCTTAACTTGTTTCTTTGGGTACTGATTTGCCATGTGTCCGCTCTCGCCAGAGTAGAAACAGGCTCCTTCTGCCTTGCGGTGGTCCATTTTACCCTTACATGGCTTGTTGGACTTGGTGTAGGTCCTCTTCTTGGCCGGGGCCTTGTCTTTGCCTGTATTGCTGGGCGTTGATGTGGTTGGAGGCTTGCGCCAGGTGTTCTCTTTCTTTGGTGTATGGGGTTTGCTGCCTTAAGCTTGGCTTCTATCCCCGCCTTTGTAGCCACCGGTTCTGTACATAGTAGTATCATAGCGTTCTGCCACAGCAACTAGGTGGTCCCAGGTATCTTCTGGTCTAAGTTGGGGCTCAACATTGCGGCGTAGTCTAGAGTCCATAGCGTGGTGAAATGGCTGCTTCTGTGCATAGTCTGAGATGGCTCCAGCCAGAAGGAATCCTTTGAGGTCCGCTAGCTCTCCAGCTAGCTTCGTTATGCGTGCTGGCTGTCCACCTGCTGTCTGGCGGACATTTGGCCATTTGTGGTAGGTGTCATCAGTGTTTGTAGAGGCCTCAAATTGCTGCTGAAGGCCTTGTGTTAACCGTGCTAGGCTGAGGTCCTCTACCTGTCTATCTTACGTTTGATATCCCTTATTGGCCTTGCCTTCTGTGTATGCGCCGTCGTAGTCCGCTACTCCAGGGGAGTCGTCGCTTAGTCCTGACCTCGCAAGATGCTTCTTGACGGTTCTAAGCCCTCGCTTGAGTTTGTCTGGTTTCTGATCTTCTCCTGCCCTGCTAAACATGGGCGGTTTGGAGAGCTTGGGAGGGGGCAACCTGGCCGGGCCTGGGTCTGCCATGGTGCCTGTAGGGGGGTCTCTGGCTGGGGGTGTTGGATCTGGTCGTTAAGGGTGCTCTCTGGCGCTCATGGATCTTGAAGGCCTTTCTGGTGTGTCTGGGCTGAATGTACCAGGTAGTCGTTGGTTTCTATGCTCTCGGGAGGGTGCTCTAGTTGGTGTCTGACTTCCAAAGACTTCTTGAATGCTGGGGGCTCGCCACCTGCTTGTAGTTGGGGGTTCTGGTGGGGTTTCAGTTTCCCATGTTTGTTGTACTGCTGCTCTTATGGCGGCTCTTTCCTCAAGCCGCCCTGCTTGAATTTGAATGAGTTCCTCAGCTGTGAGATGACCGTCTTCGTCTTCGTCTCTATCTAGATCTCCTGGGAGAAGGGGACTTGTTCTTGATGGTGGATCTGCCGAGCCTCGCATCGGCCCTGGCGTCGGTTCCTGTGTAGTTGTTTCTGGGGTATCGTCTGTGGGTGCTAGTGAGGGACGGTGGTAGGGCCTTCGGACCTGGTAACCCTTCTGCTCCTGCGTTCGACTATAGTGAATGTAGTAACTGACCCGCGAGTTCCTTTCCCTGCAGCTCCTGTTTCTAACTAGTTATCAAGAGACTGGGAGGGCGAACAATCCTACTAGGCTGTTCCCAATCCTGAGAACAAACGGGTTTCACATGGTTTAGGCAAAAAGATGTAACAGGTTTATTTCTATCTAACAAAAGTACAATAGGACCAGTCATAGACCCTCTAGCCCCGGTGCCAAGGGAGGCTTCAAGGGACCGGTAGCTAGAAAGATAATAGTTGAAAGACAAATTGCACTCCAAGACTCCGGGATTGCCGTTCAACCAAGTGTATTCTTAGACTATTTTCAAAATATGAACGGCAGGGGCACAATCTATTCTATGTGGATAATACTGCCCAAGTGCGAGGGGGGTTGCGAGGCACGCTTGGTAAGGAGTAGAGAGTAGATTTGGTAGGAGTTCTGGTTCTTAATTGTTCCAAAACAGGTGGGCCGTAGCAAGCATATTTATACAAAAGTGTGCGCCCATAGTATGTATGAAAGAAATATAGGGAAAACTATGTAAGAAACATAAGTGCGAACCTGTTTGACCCTGAGATTGTGCAAAGTAATCCTAAACAATGTGGGTGAAACTATGAGGGTGTGATGTGAATATTAGCAATATCATGACCAATAATAGTACATAAGAGATGCATAAAATCCTTAACTCCGGACAGAAAAGCACATCTTAAATCCGTAAATATTATCCCAAAACAATCAATAAAACACCATAATAGATATCTTAGCAGTAGTAATGGAAGCGGTGTACAGGTGGAGCCGAAACAGAAACTAAGTAAAAGAATACACGCTACTGTTATGAAATGCCCATAGGAAATTTAACGGGAATTCAACAGACTGAAGGTCTGTCGAAGTGTGCTGTCTCCTGCTACCCAGGAGACTGGTTCCAATACAAAACCCTAGCGCAATAGTCTTACTGCAATCACGATCATTACCAGTAGCTACCCACTTACGCAATCCTTTAATCCTGCCAGACCAAAGAAAGAAACATAGCTCAGCCTGCACCAGTGCTACATAACGATTCCATGCCCGGAATCCTAAATATAAACTTCCAGCAAAGCAGACTAAATATAGCAATACGATAGCATAGCCTATCTGGCTCAGAGACAGTGGCGGAGCTAAAATCAAATCAAATAAACCAAATATAAATCAACTGAAAATAGGAGATCCTGCACTGCCCTCTCCTGTGTACCGTTACCGAAACATGAACACATGTTACAGCGAGAAGGAAACGTACCGCAATTATTCTTTCCAAGATTTTTGAGACAGTACGGCGGAGGACTATAATCCTTAAGCAGGAGGACGACTGATACGAGGGCTTTCCCCGTTTGCCAGCTTCAGCGAGGCCGGATGCTATCCTAGCGAAACCAGAGGGGTGAGGATCTGGAGGAGGACCGACTCTGGCGGACATCTGCCCACTGAGGTATCTGCCTTTTTCAACCTGCTGACCTCTATAGCCATGCGGACGCTTTGAAACCTATACCATTCGATTCCCCTCAACCGGCGGATTCCAACGCACCCTGTCCCGATGCTGTCCGACCACTAGCCGAATGGCTATGCATACCTTTCTGCTTAAGTTCCCCAGGCAAGTACTTTCAAATTGTTGGCTACTGGGTGCTACAGGCATGCGGACGCTTTGAAACCTATACTATTCGATTCCCATCGACCGGCGGAATCCAACGCACCCTGTCCCGAAGCTGTCCGACCGCTGGTTGCAATGCTATCCAAACCTTTGTACTTGAGTTCCCCGGGCAAGTACGTTCAAATAGTCGGCTACTGCGTGCTACAGGCATGCGGCCACTCAGAGACCTATACCATTCGATTCCCCTCGGCGAGGGGAATCCAACAGACTCTGTCCGGACACTGTCCGACCGCTGGTTTAAGGGTTATCCATACTTTTGTACTTTAGTTCTCCGGGCAAGTACTTTCAAATTGTTAGCTACCGAGTGCTACTGTTTTCTTGACTAGCTTTAATAAATATATTCCTATTTTTGTATCTAAATGACTCAAATAAGTAAACATGAGTAATACTGAATGGATCTTTCCGGACAATTTGGATATTCTCCACAGTTTTCACTAACTCATTCCATGTCCTTCAAGGTAGAGTTGTTGACTTAGGAGATATTAGATGATAGCCAATTACACCTGAGTAGTTCCACTATTCTACTATCCTATAGGGTTGCGTCCGGAGAATCTTTTTGTGTCGGGAAAACCTTTTTGCGTCCGGAGAACCTTTTTGCGTCCGG
>Ga0307510_10004191_pt1 | contig 16945 bp, 19 predicted proteins | sample 12_EM_MG_FD_207224 | JGI IMG/M metagenome (GOLD analysis project Ga0307510, IMG submission 207224) | Populus trichocarpa ectomycorrhiza microbial communities from riparian zone in the Pacific Northwest, United States - 12_EM | ecosystem: Host-associated > Plants > Roots > Unclassified | place...
TGAACGCTAACCATTCCTGATATTAGGTGTAGGAATGTTCCCATCTCGCTGTTAGGCGAGGTTGCCTTGATCAATTCCATGGTGGTAAGGGTGACGGTATTCCCTCAGAGGGAGACAGTTTGTACGTAGGTCGCAGCTAGTGCCAAGTTGATATCATCTCTTAGGTGTAGGGCGGTTGTAGGAAGTGGCCCACCCTCGCGTTTAACGATAAGGCGGCGCTCTCTGGCTGTGAGACCCGTTTTCAATTGGGGCCTGTTGTTGGTAGTTGATCTTGCTAGAGCATTAGCAGCCCTAGCGGCCATGGTAGTCTTTTCCTTTCTGCCCTTCCTGGCGACTGTGGCCCACGTCTTGTGCTGCGCAGCTGTGGGGAGAGCGATTGGGCGGGAGTTCGGGGCAGCAGCCCGCTCAGGGGCTGTCACCGGTAGTGCGAAGGGTATTGGGGTGAGGGTGTCAGGCCGAGGGGTAGCGTTCTTGAGGGGGCTAACTTCCTCGGTAAGGGCTTCGATCTGTTCGCTGAGCGCATCGATGGCCGTCCTGTAGTCCTTGTGAATCTGGTAGATCATCTCGATCATGACCACATTCTCTTTGCTGGCGGTGGTAGCCCCGATCTCCTGGTCCTGGTTTATCTTGTGGAAAAGATTCAGGAAGTACGCGGTTGGAGGGGCGTTTCTCAAGTATCTCTCATCAATATGTGGGAGGCTCTTTATCATGTTGCTTCTGGGTCGCTTAAGCGAGGGGGGGCCTGGCGGCATGTAGATTGGGGACAGGGTGGGGGCCCCATCGTGAGTGCTGGAGCTCCTGGCACCCGAGGGCGGTAGGGGTGGGTCGGCCGCTTTGCCTTTTCCTTTACCACGACGACGCGAGCCAAAGGGAGGGACAGAGGGATCCATTTGGTATTCGTGTAACCTGACAGGTCACGTTATGCGGGAATCTCGAGATAGTGTACGTGGTGTTTCTGAAAGTGCAAATTGCACTTGGAGGGAAAATAGGGGGGAGGAAGCATGAGAGATAAAAAGACAATTTTGTTTTTTTTGTTAAATCCCTGGATTTATTATGGGAAAATCCCGGCAAGCACCCTAAAGTATGGCCTAGAAAACTCTAAAAACATAAAAAACTCCATCACCGCCTACATAAAACAAATAAACGATAATAAACTTATCACCTTCATCCATCATTCCCCATAAAGGGTACAAACAATTTATGACCTTAAATCACCCTCTCTCGTAAAAGGAAAAACCCCCAACCTAACTGGAAAGTTTATCAAATTTTTCATCACATGCCCAGAAAACTCCTATCATCAACGCCTTTCCTGGTTTATCTCCTTTCCATAGCGTACACTCTCTACCTATGTTAAATATCTCCGGATCCCTTCCATGTCTGACGCTTGCCAGAGCTGGACAGTCTGTAATAATATGTCGAAATGTCTGGTCTGCCTGCCCGCATCAATCACAACATGGGTCTTGATCTTGGTTTGACCAGTCTTTCTGTGCTTTCAAGTAGCTCTTATTCGCTCGCATCTGGTGTATTCGACCTGCCTTGAACTTCGGGCGAGTCATGAAGTACCAGCATTCCCTAAACGGTGGTCTGTATTCATAGTATGGCGGATACTCCCATTCCACCCATTCTTTCTGTATCTTTTTACGAATCCCCTCTTTGGCCTCAAACCAGGCTTTTGGTGCCTGTTCCGTTACCATCGAGAGTCGGTTTGGTTTCATTGGGAAGGGTCTCGCCGAGTAGTTTCCTGCCCCGATTGCCCCCACCTCGTCAATCGGTAGGCGGACCTGGGCCATCGTCGTGGCTGTCGAGTTCCACGTCTTAGGTCTCATTCCACCTTTGTTGTTGTCGAACGCCTGTCTCCTGTTCGTAGGGCATCTGTACTCCTCTACCAAAGGGTACCCTCCAGGTAGCATTGCCGTGGCTATGTTGTTCTTTGGGACTGCCGTGGTGATTCGGACAGCTGTCATTTCTCTGGCCTGTTTCGCATATAGCTTGATGGGTGCCAAGCATGCTTCCCTGACACGACGGTCGTATTTGTTGCATAGAAGGAGTTTGTAATCCACCGAAGGACCCTATTCCAAAATGTTTGCATCTTCCCTATCATCGTCACCGACAGGTCGAATATCTAAAAGATAAAAAGACAAATTACTTCAATACTTGTACCGGTAATAAAATTATCCCCCCCCAAATTTATCACATTCAATAGTCTTCTCGCCTCCACCTCCTGCGCCACCCAATCTCCACGATACCGGTGCACACCTCAGTGCCACCGCGCTTAGAACCCGGCGCCTTGCCCTACTATCTAATCCACCTCACCACAGCCATTCCAGTAGTGCGCTCGATCCACTGCGCTTGCCTGGGGATCATCGCCAGAACGAGCAAATATCCCGAGCTCAAAAGGCCTAACTTCCGCAACCCACCCAACCCGCCCCCCCCTCTGTCCCCCGTGAGCGAGATCTCTCCAAGAATGTAGTCCGGCATTGGCCCTTCCTCCGTTTCCTCCCTATCCTCACCGTGATTAAGGGTGGTAGTGAGGTGTGAGGCGGCGATATTGGTGAATATAAGCGTCCAGTGTGTCCGCCTTGGGGCCTGGAACGGGCGCGTATCTTAGCGTCCGTTCGGATTGCTTGGGGCGGACGGGGAACCACAGGTGCCTCAAGCTGCGGAATCTGCCGGGTCCCCCAAAGTGACTGGCGGGAACTGTAAGTACCGTGATTGGTGGGGACTGGAAGTGATGGGGTGGGCCCTGTAGGTACAGTCCGGGAACAACCAATTGGCAGAGGACTACAGGAACCTACCGTCATCCGCTCAGACGGCAGCATTTCCCGAGGAACGAACGCTCTTACCATAGAGCTCGAGACGCATTCCCGAGACTCCCTAGACTGTATTCCGGTAGGCGCTTAGAGAGTTACCGGGACGCTAGGGATCACTAGGCGATATGAAGAATCTTCTCCCAACCTTCGAGGTCTCGAGATGGCCGAGGGCCTTATTGTGGGTGCGCGAAAGCGTTTTTTTGAGAACGTTGACCCCATCGGATGTTCTCACACATGACTGTCTTTGCCCTTTGCGCGTGCCGGAGGATGTACTGTATGTTGCCCATGCCCCTACAAGCTTTGAGTGCTCACCGCCGGTGACCTTAACTTCTGTTAAGACTATATTGCACGCGAAGGTTAGTGCTGGGCGGTGCCTCCGAGTACGACTAGGAGTAGGATTGGGAGAAGAGTGGGAGGGAGAAGAGGGAGAAGAAAGCGGGTTGGGGAGGGCATGGAAGCGGGGTGGTGGGGCATTTGCAGGGATAGAAAGGAGAGTGTTTGATACAAGTACGAAGTAGAGATCGCATTTACTTAAGAATTCACCAGTGGTGTCCAGTGCTGTTAGTGGAGTGGAGGTAGCGTGGCAGGAAAATGGACGCTAGAGGGGTGGGGATTGAAAGGGGATGCAGAGGCTTCCGTAGTTTTCCATGGCGTTGGGAAAGTTATCCACAGATCCCCATGCTTTTTTTCTCCGTTGATTACGCAAGGGTATCCATGAGGGGCAGTGCTGAAAATTTCGCCCCGAAGAACCGGGTATCATACAAGTACTGGAGCTCAACAGCCTGCCAAGCGCCATTGCAACAGAGAGCTCTGATAATAATAATAAAACTGAAAACTGAAGGGACGAGCAATCTTTTGTCTTGAGTTTTCTCGCAGCCTTTAGAAGAACTCGGATAGTGTTTTGCTATTGGGGCTACCGGTGCTACGGGTGACGCAGCCGGGGGATTTTGGAGGGGTCACGATTGTAGGGTCCCCACAGCGCGATAGATGGAGGGAAGCACTGCCTGTTGCTGCTGCAGTTGCTATCGGTGATGTGAAAGATTTTGCCCATGTGCTCTGCTCGAGTACGGTGCGATACTTTGTACTCGGGTACGATAATTGGACTATTTCTCCCGTGAGCCTCGCAGATACACCGGTACTCGAGTACCGTATATTGTGCGAAGAGGAAAACGTTCGGTTATGACAACACCCCCCCCCACCAGCCCTAGAATACTGATAACAAAAATAAAAATATCATAAAAAGGACTATTAATTTTGGCCTAATTGCAGAGAATAGAAGACCTAGTATCTTAAACAAAAACAGGTGGCCTAGCAGTTTGGTTCTAGTCGAGCTAGGGCAATTTCTTTAGGCGAGGTTGGGTTGCAGGGTGCTAGGAAGCATAGTACTACAAGTTATCAGGGCTCTCGATGGACTACAGGGAAAATTGCGTAGCACCGAGCAAACATCGTATATCTTTGAATGCGGCTGAATTCAGTACTTGTGTACACTGGATAAACTCGTATTTAAAGAGGAAAGAGGGTAGCGAGAGAGCATCATCAACCGCACCCCCCTTTCCATCAATCTTCATCGTTTCTTCCTTGATTTTTATCTTGTTTGATCCCAGCTGTGGAATCGTGATAAGTGAACCAAATTTACCTCCCTTCTGAAGTTCCTATTTCGCACCAAAGGAACGCCGGGAGTTAGAGAACCTCCGACAGTACTGTACGCAGACTTGACCTTGGGAATTATCGAGAGAATAATAATATTTGGACGTGAATTAAAAATTGGTATGGCGTTAAATTGGTATCCATGTTGCGACCATGGCTCCCTTCTGGCACTCCGGCCCAATATCAAACTTGCCCCCAAGCACTCGAACACCGGTTAAAAACGAGGCTATTCTCAAATCTCCGCAGAGGGTGAGCATCATAGCACATCACTCGATGGATAATTCCTAAATTCATGATGAGCCGCATACTTGGCACAAGCTTGTCCGGAAAGTGCAGGTCTCGCCACCCCTTGGGATCCGAATGCTTCTAGTTCCCCAATAACTCTGACCCGCCCATCACCCTAGTCCATACCGAAAAACCCGGTCATGTCCCGAGCTTCCTCTCTGTGTTAGACGGCACGCTTAGCGCCCACTCGAGCAGCCACATGCAGAATGGAATCCTCGAGTAAAATAGCACATAATTTTTGGATGGTAATTAATGGATTCATGGGTGAATTAGATGTTGAAAAAGGGTTTGAACTGTACTGCCAGTATCAATTTCTCAAATTTTTACTGTTTAGGAGTGTATCACAAAAAAATTATGGAATCCTATCTGTAACGTTCAATAAGGCTGGTACGGTACTGGTACTGCTGGTAGTGCTTCTAGCGCAGGCAATCCTCTAGCGTTTGAGCAACCCACATGGGATCCCGTGATTGGAATAACTAGGGCGCAAGGCTTTGGAGGACGACCCCGCTTTCACCCAATTTCCAGTAATTGCGCCAACAGACCTCAAATTGATCAACCCCGACTCTTGACAACATTCAAAACGGTTAAAAGTCGAAAAATGTTCCCCACGTTCAGCAATAATCGTAACTCTGTCAACATCGCAAATAGTTTCAACAACACGACCCCCAATGATAATTCTCAAATACTTGAGTGGCTGTCTCCATTAGAGCCTCGGGTACGGCATCGAGACATCGCCGCCCAGCGGCTGGACGGTATCGGAGCCTGGCTGCTGGAAACTGAGGAATTTAGGCGCTGGCATAATGCTAGTAGGGAGGGTGAATCTGCTTATGCGACCTTATTCTGCGATGGCGATCCGGGAGTGGGAAAGAGCTACATTGTGTAAGAGGACGTATCCATGGCGGAAATTAAAGGATGGTATTGCTGATAGGTTTGCGATAAAAGTTCGCTAGTTATAGACAAGTTGTGTGACGAGTCCGCGGAGGAAGATACTGCCGTTGCGTGCTTTTACTTCGACTTTGCTGCGAGGAATGAGCAGTCACCCGCAAATGTTCTCGGCTCCCTACTACGACAACTTGTTAGCGGACTGGAGGAAATTCCCGAAGTAGTACTCCAGTGCTTCCGGAAAGAGAAAAGGGTTATCGGTGGTAGAGGACTACAGGTCTCGGGAATTTTAAACATGTTCCAGAGCATCACAGCCACGAAACGCACGTTTATATGCGTTGACGCACTCGATGAATGTGTGCCCGAGCATCTAACTGTGGTTCTTGAATCATTGGCACAGATTCTCCAGGGGTCGCCGAGCACCCGCATATTTATGACCGGAAGACCACATGTGCGGAGTGAGGTGGGGAGGAGATTGGAAGGAGCAGCAACTTTTGTATTTGTACAAACTACGGAAGATGGGGTCCTTAGATTTCTGCGCGAGAAACTTAGGAAGGACAGACTCCCAAATATGATGAGCAGCACATTGGAGCGAGAGATTATGCAGGGCATTCCCGCAATAAGTTCAGAAACGTATGTAGGAGCGAGGGCAAGGGGAATGCCACTTTAGATTAATGGCTGACATGTCCGAATCTAGATTCCTACTGGCTTCACTTCATATCGATGCGATCCTGAGAGGTGCCACGGTTGCTCGGCGGAGAAAAGCACTCGAGTCGATAAAGGATGGAGGAGGGTTAGAGGGTGCATATGGTGCGACGCTAGAGAGGATAAAGACCCAAGACGAGGAAAATGCGAGACTTGCGATGGTCGCTCTCACATGGGTCTGCCACTCGGAACGGCCGTTACAGGTGGATGAGCTATGTAATGCGCTCGCAGTGGAGAGAGGATCAACAGATTTCGATCCCGATAATATCCCTTCGATAGCTACATTGCTGCATTTTTGTCAAGGCTTAATCACGGTCGACGAGGAATCTTCGACTGTACGGTTAATCCACTATACCGTCCAAGAGTACCTCAATAATGACGCCAGCCTCTTCAGTAAACCCCACTCAATACTCGCAGAAACTTGCTTAACCTATTTGAACTCACCACGAGTCAAAAATCTCCCATCCCACTCTCACCCAGATCATCAAAGCGTGCCATTCCTTAAATATTCTTCAAGATACTGGGGAACACATGCGAGAAGAGAGCTCTCAGACCATGTGAGGACCCTTGCGCTGGAACTCTTAGGCCAGTACGAAGGTCATGTGTCCGCTGTATCGCTTTTAAGGCAGGAAATGCCATCCAGTCGTATCGGAGACATCAGCATTTCTTCACTCTTCTCTGGTCTACACTGTGCATCGTTCTTCGGGATTGTTGAACTGGTCACTGCAGTTATAAATGCTGGAGGCTGCGGGATCAATCAACAAGATTGCACAGGTAGCACACCACTTTCGTGGGTGGCGAGGAATGGACATGTGGAAGTGGCGAAACTACTGCTAGTAGAGAAAGACGTTGACCCCAATCTCCCTGATGCGGATGATCGAACCCCACTCGGGGGTGCTGCTCGCGAGGGACATGAAGGTGTTGTTAAGTTACTGCTGGAACGGGAAGATGTTGATCCCAATCGCCCCGATAAGTTCCAGGAAACACCGCTCGGGTGGGCTGCTGTCAGAGGACATGAAGGAGTGGTCAAGCTACTGCTGAGACGGGAAGATGTCGACCCCAATCGCCCGGGTGATCAGGGTGGAACACCTCTCTGGTGGACTGCTCACCAAGGACATGAAGGGGTCGTTAAATTACTACTAGAACGGGAAGATGTCGACCCCAATTTCCCGGGTGCTCAGGGCGGAACACCGCTCTTCTGGGCTGCTCGCGAGGGACACGAAGGGGTGGTCAAATTACTACTGGAACGGGAAGATATCGACCTCAATCACTCAAATCAATACGGGCAACCCCCACTCGGGACAGCTGCTTTCAATGGACGTGAAGAAGTAGTCAAGCTACTGCTGGCGCGGGAAGATGTCGACCCTAATCGCCCCGGCGAGCATGGTAGAACACCACTCTCGTGGGCTGCTGCTGAGGGACATGAAGAAGTAGTCAAATTACTGCTAGAACGGGAAGGTGTCGACCCCAATCGCCCAGATAACTATGAGGGAGCACCACTTGAGTGTGCTGCTTTCAAAGGACATGAAGGAGTAGTCAAGTTGCTTTTAGGGCGGGAAGATGTCGACCCTGATCGCCCGGGAGAGTATGGTAGAACACCACTTGGATGGGCTGCTCTCAAGGGACATGAAGGGGTTGTCAAACTATTACTCCAACATGAAGGTGTCGATCCCGACCGGCCCGATAAGCTGGGCGATACACCGCTCTCTCACGCTACTGGCCGGGGACATGGAGGAGTAGTGCAGCTACTACAAGCCCAGAAGTCTGCCGAAACTACGGACCCTCAGCGTCTACATCCGCTGTGAAAAGCCTAACCCGAGGTAAACCCCGCGCAGTCAACTGATTCTGCTCAAACACTATGAGATTCTTCTTTTCCCACCCCACGCCCCGCTCAGTCTTGGGGCGCCTGGTGTACACTATTACCGTCATCATCATCCCCGCCTTCCCCTCTAATTCCCCTTGCGTTAGTCCTATAACACGATCTTGAAATTCTCCACCATCGATCGGCGGAAATCCCACATCGATGTTGACATTACCCCCCCCAACTTCCCTATATTTGTTGACAATTGTGAACGAGGACTCCCGAGTTTCCGTACGTTGTGTTTGGCATCCACCAATTGAGTACTATTTCAGTTCTTAACTTGGGTCCTTTATCTTGGTTACCTTTCCCCAGTCCAATAGATAGTCCCTTGTTTCAAACCTCCTTTCCTCCCCCACCTTTCTTCGTATATCTGTTTCCTTCTTGTTTTTCCTTGCTAGCGATAAATAGATAAACGGTTAGACAGATCAACTATATATAGACTTCTCTTTCCGATACATAGGGCTCCTGCGGGCCCCTGGAACTGTCTCAAGCAATATAATCTACCCTAGACATTGTGGTTTCGTGACATCATTCCCAATATCAATCAGGGCTCGAATCACCCATCCACACCCAACAAATAATCTACCTGCCATGCTATAGAACCACTTCCGAATTCCTACCAAGATAGATATGTTGGATTAAACCCACTTTACCCACCAGCCAAATTTCTCTCCTGCCACCCTGCGCTCAAGCAGAAGCATTAAATTAGCGCTAGGGAAGCAACCTGATGAACTGCGATTACACGCCAACCTCTCAAACCCACCACTGCAGATTCCCCAGAAATTCGAGTTGCGTAGAAAACCAGGATCATCTGGACCGATACAAGTACACCCCAACAGGAACCTAGGATACCCGGCTTTGCGAAGGTATTCCTGAGGGGGGTTCGAAAAATACGGCTCTATGAGAAATCCACAGAGTTCAGATAAAGGCGTTGGATATTGGTAGATGAATGGAAAGTGGAGTAGCGGCGGTTGTGAGGTTGCCACAATATCGCCTTTAAAGTTGTGTATGCCCAGCAGCCGTGGCTAGAACGAAGACTGCGATGTCGCTGTTGCGGTATGTTGGGATAGCGGTAAACTGCCGTCATCGCACAGTCGAGCCCTAAATTATTAGCCCATCATACCCCAATACCTCATACCGGTAGCTGATGCCAATACTTACCCACCAATTCCACCTCTGTCAAATCGCCCCCGGAAGACTGTATCAACTTTCTACTACCCCGGCCAATAGGCCTTAATGCAGTTAGCGATGGCCCGTCGTAGGGTCCTGGACTATATCGACCCGTATTTTCCCACCAGCTGTGGTACCAGCAGAAATAAGTTAGGCCAGAGGTTCATAATCCTCCCTCTTTGACACTCCCGGTAAAATTCCAATGGACTAATCCGCGGGCCCGGTGTCCCTGACCAAGGGAACAAGGTATCGTTAGCAAATCGGGAAAGTAGATGGGAATATGGTCAAATAGAACCGGAAATAGCCCTGCGACACCACAATACTCCCCTTCCTATTATAAGTGAATGCTGTCGAAAAAACGGCCTTAAAAACCCGGCATTTACGGCACGAAATGCTTATCCAACTTGTTTACCCTAGCGCAAGGTTCTGACAGGTGCGACCAGTCCAGTCCTCCAGCAAAGGCAACCCAGGTTATCAGGGGATTTCACTTATGGTATTGGTCCTCGCTTGCTCTGGCAGAGCGCCTTCTACCAGAGATAAATTATCACATGGCCTAACGTGATAGCCCATGCTAAGACTCCATCGAACTTGGCAACGCCAGTACACAGGTGACAGGTCTGTGAACTCTTTAGGAGAGTAGTAGGTTTTAAGACCTAGAATATCGGTCAATTCATTTATTGTTCCTAGTCGAGTGATATAAGCTTCTGTATACGGAGCCCTTGATGCTAGACTTCGATTCTATGGGAGACTCCGTTACTGCTCATAATTCGGACTCTGTAAATCTGGCAATCCCTTCCACCGGCACATTCATTGATAGTAAAAACCAACTCAGAGAACCTCCGAAGGCCTTGTGGATAGTGTCCTATCACACAAGTCTACCCTACAATATTCACCACGGCAAATGTGAAAAGGGATCAGCAAAGTGTTGAAAAATTTCTATATTCTCTTGACCTGCGCCACTCGCTCTTTTGGCTAAAGGCTTGGTTGGGGGAGGTTTGTAGTGGCCCGTCAAGAGAGTACAACGTGTGGGATATAAAGTGTCTGCTACTATCATGGGAAAGATAAAATCGATTTGTCACACCCTGGTGGTGGTGGTGGTGGTGGTGGTGGTTGGAACCATGGGCATCTGTGATTAAGTACACGGCATTGTATGTATTTTGTAGTGAAATGCGGTACATATGGAAGAGGGAAAACAAAAACTAAATTGCCAAACGTGCCCACGAGCAGACTTAGATTTTCTCACATACATACACTACGGAGGGTTCAAAAATGCCAAAAAAAAACATTAAAAAAGATATCAGATTGATAGGGACAAATTACTTTACTAATCCACCTAATGACAGTTATCCCCCTCTCAATCTATCCCATCACTAGTCTTCTCTCCTCCGCGTCGCCCAACCTCTGTGATACACGCCTCAGTGCCCTGCCCTTAGCACCCTACACCTTATCCGGTTGTCGAATCCATTTTTCCACAGTTCCTCCAGCAGCACGCTCGGTCCACTAAGCTTGCCTGGGGAGCATCGCCACTACGAGTAAACACCCAACCCTCAAAAAGTCTAGCTTCCGCAGTCCATGCGTCCTGCCCTTTTTCCGGCCTACCACGAGGGAGATCCCTCCAGGCATGTGGTTCGAGATCAGCCCCTTCCTCGCTCTCTCCAGATGACAGGTAGGCTCTACAAGTAATTGGCTAGCCCTGCGGGTACCTTCTGGGGATTGCTGATCTGTACGATAGAGGAAAGCGAGGGGTTGCTGTCATGCTCCTAAACAGCATTATTTCCCTACCCTAGTGCCCGAGACGTATGTCCCGGGATCTCCGGTCTGTAATTCAATAAGCAGCGGAGTAGGGAAATGGATGGTAGAGGGCCTCCCCGGGGATCGAATGGGGATGCGGAGGTTAATGCTCCCCTGTTGGAACCGCTGTTAGCGCTAGAGGCCAGGGATCCGAGAGCGGCTGCAGCTCTGAACTCCTCGCAATAGGCGGAGCCGGGAAGTAAGGCCATCGTTGCTAATGATGACTCTGACTACCGTATCTCTCCTACATCTTTTCCACAGACCTACGTCTTTGGTGCATCAATATTCATTGCACCCCTACCGGTACCACTATTAGGGTCTGTTTGGCAAGCAAAGGACTGTTCAGCCTTGCGACCGTTTCTGCTGCGGAAATGGCCTTCTCATCATCTTTGAAACGGTGGGGCCGATGATTTGTATAGGGGAACTGAACGGAACTGTTGTATCCAAACAGACCCTTACTTATTGGTGTCCCCCGCAACCCTTACTCGAATATTACTAAGTTAAGTTCTCACGTGCAGAAGGACATCCCGCAAATGCCTCTAGTCCTCGAATAGACTTGTGGCCTATCATCACTACTCGAGTAGTAGCCATACCAAAATGCCCGTCAATGCGTTAAGCTTCCTCAATACCGGGCGACCTCGCTTGGCGCCCACTTGAGCAGCATCGAGATGAGGAATCTTTGGAGTATAATGGCCACAATTTGTGAATAATAATCTATGGCTTCACGGCTAGATATTGAGTTTCCAGCTGTGGTACCTGTATCCCCTCAAATTTATACTTCTTTGGAGTCTATCGAAAAAAATGCAGAGTGTGCTACCAGTATGGTTCAATAAGGCTGCTACGGTGCTGTACGGTACTAGCACATGCGAACCTGGCAACTGCTCCTGATACAAGCACAGGCACAGTACTGGAAGTAAAAGTGCTCCTCAAGCCTTTGTGTAACAGATTATAGATGCGATTGGTCCGTTCTCACTTAACATAGGCGCAAGGCTTCACCATCGACCCCGCTTTTTCTCCATTCCACAAAATTGCCTTCACGGACTCCAAGTCAATCAGCACCTCGCTCTCAACATCCGGGGCGGCGAAAATCGAAAAATGTCACAAGCTTTTAGTAATATCCATAACGCTTTCAACATCACAAACAGCTTTAACACTACCCCCGATGATAGGTCCGAAATACTGGAGTGGCTATCTCCATTGGAGCCACGGATACGCCATCGAGACATCGGATCCCAGCGGGTGGACAGTATAGGAGCCTGGCTTCTAGAATCCACGAAATTCAGGCGCTGGCATACCGGTAGTGTGGAGGATGGAGCCTATCATCCAACATTGTTCTGCGACGGCAACCCGGGAGTGGGAAAGAGCTATATCGTGTAAGAAATCATGTATCATTGCGGAGAATCAAAGGATGGTATTACTGACTGGTTGCAATGACAGTTCACTGGTTGTGGACAGGCTGTGCGATGAGTCCGTCGAGGGAGATACTGGCGTTGCGTGCTTCTACTTCGACTATGCTGCCCGGAGTGAGCAGTCACCGGTAAATATGCTCGGCTCCCTACTGAGACAGCTTATCAGTAGACCTGGAGAAATTCCGGAAGCGGTAACGCAAGGCTTTCGAAAAGAGAAAACGGTTATCGGGGGTAGAGGGCTACAAGTTTCAGGAATTCTGAACATGTTCCAGGCCATCGCAGGGACAAGGCGCACATTTATATGTGTCGACGCGCTTGACGAATGTGTGCCGGAGCATCGAATGGTGGTCCTTGAATCATTAGGGCATATTCTGCAAGGGTCCCAGTATACTCGCATATTTATAACGGGAAGGCCACATGTCCGGAGCGAGGTGGAGAGGGGATTAGGTGGAGTAGTGGCTTTCGTATATATACAGACTACAGAAGATGGGGTCCTTCGATTTCTGCGCGAGAAAATTAGGAAGGATACTGCCCCAAATACAATGAGCAGCAAGTTGGAGGGAGATATCATGGAGAGCATCCCCGCAATAAGCTCGGAAACGTAAGTGGGAACAAGGGCAAGAGAATGGCTACCATGGGTCGACCGCTGACATATTGAAATATAGATTCCTGCTAGCTTCACTCCATATCGAGGCAATTCTGAGGGGTACCACTATTGCTCGGCGGAGAAAAACACTCAAGTCAATAAAAGATGGAGCGGGGTTAGGGGATGCATACGGCGTGACTCTAGACCGGATAACGGCCCAGGGCGAGGAAAAGACGAAACTTGCGATAGCCACTCTCACTTGGGTCTGTCATTCGGAACGGCCGTTACAGGTGGATGAATTGTGCCATGCACTGGCTGTGGAGATAGGGGAAACCGATTTCGATCCCGAAAATGTCCCCCCGATAGGTACATTGTTAGACTGTTGCCAAGGATTCATCACCGTGGATAAGGAAGCCTCGACCGTGCGACTAATTCACTATACTGTCCAAGAATATCTTTCTAGCCATCCAGGTCTCTTCAGTAAACCTCACTCGGTACTTGCTGAAACCTGCTTAACCTATCTAAACTCGCCACATGTCAAGAACCTTGCATTCCACCCTCATCCAGATCATCAAAGCATGCCATTCCTAAAATATTCTTCAAGATACTGGGGAACACATGCGAGAAGAGAGCTCTCAGGCCATGCGAGGACCCTTGCGCTAGAGCTCTTGGGGCAGTACGAAGGTCACGTGTCCGCTGTATCGCTTTTAAGGCAGGAAATGCCACCCAGTCGTACCGAAGACATTAGTACTTCTTCACTCTTCTCTGGCCTACACTGTGCATCCTTCTTCGGGATTCTTGACCTCGTGACTGCAGTTATAAATGCTGAAGGTTGTCAAATCAATCAACAAGATTGCACAGGTAGCACACCACTTGCGTGGGCGGCGAGAAATGGACATGTGGAAGTGGCGAAACTCCTACTCGAAGGGAAAGACGTCGACCCCAATCTCCTAGATGCGGATGATCTAACCCCACTCGGGATTGCGGCTCTCGAGGGACATGAAGGTGTGGTCAAGTTACTGCTAGAACGGGAGGATGTCGACCCTGATCGCCCAGATAAGCACTCGGGAACACCACTCGGGTGGGCTGCTGTCAAGGGACATGAACGAGTGGTCAAATTACTGCTCGGGCGGGAAGATGTCGACCTCAATCTCCCTGGTTATCACGGTGGAACACCACTCTGGTGGGCTGCTAGCGAGGGACATGAAGGGGTTGTCAAGTTACTACTAGAACGGGAGGATGTCGACCCTGATCGCCCGGGCAAGCATGGTAGCACACCACTTGGGCGGGCTGCTTTCGGGGGACATGAAGGGGTAGTTAAATTGCTGTTAGGACGGGAAGGTATCGACCCCAATCACCCGAATCAGTATGGGCAACCCCCACTCGGGACTGCTGCTTCCAAGGGACATGAAGGACTAGTCAAGATACTACTGGGACGAGATGATATCGACCCCAATCGCCCCGGCGAGTATGGTAGCACACCACTTGGGTGGGCTGCTTTCGGGGGACATGAAGGGGTAGCTAAATTGCTGTTAGAACGGGAAGGTATCAACCCCAATCACCCGAACCGGCATGGGCAATCCCCACTCGGGACAGCTGCTTCCAAGGGATATGAAGGAGTAGTCAAGATACTACTGGGGCGAGAAGATGTCGACCCTGATCACCCGGGCGAGCATGGTATAACACCACTTGGGTGGGCTGCTCTCAAGGGACATGAAGGGGTCGTCAAACTATTACTCGAACAGGAAGGTGTCGACCCCGACCAACCCGACAAACAGGGCGATACACCACTCTCTCACGCTACTCGCTGGGGACATGGAGGAGTAGTGCAGCTTCTGCAAACCCAGAAGTCTGCCAAAAATACGGACCCTCGGTGTCCTCATCCACTCTGAAAGACCTAAGCCGAAGAATAACCCTGGGCAGTCAACCGATTCCGTCCAAGTCGTGTGAGATTCTTCCTTTTCGAGCCCGCGCCCCACCCGGTCTCGGGAAGCCTAGTATACACTATTGCAGCCATCGTCATCCCCGCTTTCCCCTCCCATACCCTTTGCGTCAGTCCTATAACGTGGTCTTGAAATTCCCCCCCATCACAGTTGGCGAAAATTCCACATGTTGATATACTATTCCCCAATCTCCTAATATTTGTTAACTTTTATGAACGAAAACTCCGGAGTTTCTGTATACTTTGTTTGGCATACACCAATTGAGTATTTCTTAACTTGGGTCGTTTATCTTGGTTACCTTTCCCTCGTCCAATAGATGATCTCGTTGCAAACCTCCTTATTTTCCCACCTTTCTTCATGTGTCTATCTCCTCCTTGTTTTTCCTTGCTAGCGATAAATGGATAGACGTCCAGATAGATCGACTACACATAGACTTCTCTTCCTGATACATAAGGCTCCTGCAGGACCCTAGAGCCATCTTAGGCAATATAATTGACCCCAGGCATTATGATTTCATGACATGATTCCCAATATCAATGAGGGAATCACCTATTCACATCCCACAAATAATATAGCTGCCATGCTATAGAACCACTTCCGAATTACTACCAAGATAGATATGTTGGATCAAACCCACTTTACCCACCAGCCAACTTTCGCTCCTGCCACGCGGCTCTTAAGCACAAGCATTAAATTAGCGGGAACGCAGTAACCTGATGAACTGCGATTACACGCCAGCCTCTCAAACCCACCACTCCAGGTTCACCGGAAATTCGAGTTGCGTAAAAACCAGGATCATCCGGACCGATACAAGTACACTCCAACAAGAACCTAGGATACCCGGCTTTGCGAAGGTATTCCTGAGGGGAATTCGAAAAAATACAGCACTATGAGCAATCCGCAGAGTTTAGATCCAGGTATTCGCTATTGGCAAATCAATGGAAAGTGGAGTAGGGGGGATTGTGAGATCGCTACAATATAGCCTTTAAAGTTGTGTATACCCCGCAGCAGTGGCTAGAACGACGACTGCAATGTCGCTGTTGCGGTATGTTGGGATAGCCGTAAACCGCAGGCATCGCACGGTTAGGCCCTAAATTCTTAGCCTATCATACCACAATACCTCATACCGGTAGCTGATGCCCGTACCTACCCGCCAATTCCACCTCTGTCAAATAGCCCCCGGAAGACTGTATCAATTTTCTACTACCCCGGCCAATAGGCAGTGTTCTCAACGGGGCAGTCCGTCCGTCCTGAAGGCGGACGGCGGTGGACGGCGTTAAGCGGTCCCGTCCGGTCTTTTTCAAAACTTGCCCTGTGCCCCGGTGCGAAGGACTATAAGCCCCACCGTCCCCTGCCGTCCACCGTGAAACATGTTTCATGCCAAGGAACACGCCCCGAATTAGTAAGAAATCTCACCTCGGGGCAAGATTGCTTATGTCATCCCAGCTTTCCTCAGTGCCTGGAGGCGGGAATATTCTTATTATTCTTATAGCAGGAATCCGAGTGGTAGTATATGATAGAAAAAAAGGAAGCAGGGGAACATACAACGAGCACAACGCCACCAGGTTTTTCCATCAGAAGTTGTATACTCCGAACCATTTTCAGAACAGACGCAACTCTTTCTCATCTTAGGCCTTCTCTCATAAATCTTAGATGGTTTCTTGTGATGCAGGCTCAGCGTGTTTATCCGACATGTTTTCCTAGCTTGGATCAGGGCTTAATGATGCAAGAGAAGTAAGAAACGTTGCAATAAGAGGATTGTAGGTAGGTACGATTTCTGGATTAAGCGATATGCCCGATACCCGGCCCTAGCGGTATATTATGGGATATATTCTACACCTATTTATCTCTCCTAG
>Ga0307510_10004192_pt1 | contig 16942 bp, 16 predicted proteins | sample 12_EM_MG_FD_207224 | JGI IMG/M metagenome (GOLD analysis project Ga0307510, IMG submission 207224) | Populus trichocarpa ectomycorrhiza microbial communities from riparian zone in the Pacific Northwest, United States - 12_EM | ecosystem: Host-associated > Plants > Roots > Unclassified | place...
GTCGCACCAGGCTTCGTTCAGGACTTCGTTGGCAACGCTACCCAATAACGCGCGTCGCAGCGGTCCACGGCCACGGGTCCCCATTACCAACAGGTCCGGCTCCTGGAGGTCAATTGCATTGAGGATCGCGCGCGCCGGAGTAGCGTCGTCGATCTGGATTCCGTAGCGAGCAAAATCGGCGCTCGCCCGCCTGAGCAACGATCGGATACTGACGGTCGCATGTGAGTTCCACAGACTTTTGTATCGGGGGCTCATGCCCTGTCCGGAATCGCCATGTTCGACCAACCCCATGTAAGGCGCATCGAAAGCGTGCAATACACTCATGTCGGCGTGCGGCTCCACCATCATCGACTCGGCCGCGCGAATCGCAGCACTGGCATTTGGTGACAAGTCCAGTGCCATCAGTACGCGCATATAGCCGCGCAGCGCGGTCTCGCGCACGATCAGAACCGGGCAGGTTCTGGCCGCCAACAATCGTGTCGCCACAGTGCCTGCAAAACTCTCGGTGAGCGAGTCCGGGAAGGGACGCCGCCCATGGGGGCCCAGAACGAGCAGGTCAACATTGTTGGCCGTTGTAACTTCGAGAATGACGCGGGCCGGACTGCCGGTGCTGACGATGGTGTTGGGTTGGGCAACACCGGTCCAGATCGGGTCGTTCACCATCTGCGTCATCTGTTCGAGTGCCGTACGAGCGCGGGCTGAAGCCGTATGCTCCCACGGTTCCACGGGCACCACATGCATGAGAGTCACGTTGGCGCCGAGGGCGCGCGCCAGGATGGCGGCGCGTGCAATTGCCGGCCGGCTCTTCGGCAACAGATCGGTAGCGATCATGATGTGCGGGTTTTTCATGCCGCGAATGTAGGCGACCCCGTCCGGAAGGACAATCCGGTCGATCCCGTACGTGCCCGGATGCGCCGATATTTGCTGGAGCTACTTTTCCTCGTCGTCGGAAACCACCTTCCCGTTCGAACCGTCAATTTTGATCTTGTGCGACGTTCCGTCAAGCCCGACCGTCTCGACGGTGTACTCCAGATGATCGCCTTTGCGATCGACGTCTACATTGAGCGCATGGCCACCTGACTGTTGCTGTGCTACATACACCGCATGCGTCAAGGTCGTTGGAGTCAAGCGCAGGTTGTCGGGAGAAATCCGCGTCAGCAGCTTCTCCAGAACCTCATTGTGGGTATCGCGAACACTGCCGCTTTTTGGGTCGAGCTCATACTTGGTGAGCTTTTTGCCATCCCTGCTCAATACCGTGACTTCATAAAACGCGGGATTGCCGCGTTTGAAGTTGAATGCGGCCGAAGTTGTCCGACCCCCATCGTGTTTTTCGGCCGCAATAATGGCCTCAATGAGCGTCAGTTTGGAGCGACGCAGCTCCTGCGCCTGATGCTTGGCGCTTTGCGAAGCCTGCGCCAGGGCGGATGACAGCAACGCGGCGGCAACCGCGAGGCCGAAACTGAGTTTGCGCATGGGCTCCCCTCCTTGTGATGGTCGACTGCTATCGCCCAACGCGCGGGGGGCTGCATTGTTCCTTCGGGATGATGCGGAAACCCGTGGCGATGTGGTCGAATAGCCAAAATCGACCAGGAGCCAGGAATGTCCAGCGACCGCTTTCCAATAGATTTGAATGGCCTGAAACCACTGAAGCTCGACCCGGGCAAGCCATCCCTGACCGATGAGCAGCGCACGGCGCTCCGGCAGAACATCCAGTTGGCCCGCGATACGATTGTGTTCTTCACGGCCCTGGCCGGCGCCAAGGGCCTTTCCGGCCATACGGGCGGTGCCTACGATACGGTTCCCGAGCTCATGATCGTTCGGGCGTTCATTGCCAACGGCGCGCCCATTGTGCCGGTTTTCTACGATGAGGCGGGGCATCGGGTCGCCACTCAGTACCTGCTGAGCGTTCTGAACGGCGCCATGCCGGCGGAGAAGCTGCTGCAGTACCGGGAGTACGACAGTGGCCTGCCCGGCCATCCGGAGAAGTTTCTGACCCCGGGCGTGGAATTCAGCTCGGGACGGTTGGGCCACCTGTGGGCGTTCGTCAATGGCGTGGCCATGGCCAATCCCGGCAAAGCCGTGGTGATGCTGGGTTCCGATGGCAGCGAGATGGAAGGGGACAACGCGGAAGCCGCTCGCCTGGCAGTCGCCCGGAAACTGAATGTCAAAGTGCTGATCGATGACAACAATGTCACGATCGCGGGACACCCGCAGGAGTACATGCCGGGATACGACCTGACACGGACTCTGGCGGGCTACGGTGTCCTGACCGAGACAACAATGGGCGAGGATCTGGACGCACTGTACGTGGATCTGTGCCGCATGTTCTGCGAAGACAGGCCGCATGCGCTGGTGATCAAGCGTCCCATGGCGCCGGGAATCGAGGGCGCCGAGGGCAACCCGAAGGCACATGAAGTGCTCGAAGCGAAGACCGCCATCGCGTATCTGGAGAAGCGCGGCGGGTATGAGAAAGCGATCGCCATGTTGGAGGCGGCGAAGCCCGCGAAGAGCCCATTGACCTACAAGGGATCTTCCGGCGTCGGCAAGAACCGCGATGACTTCGGCAAGATCGTCAACGAAATCCTGGACGGCATGGACGAGAAGACCCGCGTGGACAGCGTCCGAGTGTTTGATAACGACCTGGAGGGGTCGTGCGGCTTGCATCACATCCGCAAGAAGCACCCTGAAGTGTTTGTGCGCGGCGGTATCATGGAGCGCGGCAATTATTCCGCGGCCGCCGGTTTCGGCTCCAGCAAGGGCAGGCAGGGTATCTATGCCACCTTCAGTGCGTTCCTGGAGATGTGCATCAGTGAGATCACCATGGCCCGCCTGAACTTTGCCAACGTGCTGGCCCACTTCTCACACAGCGGCGTCGATGACATGGCGGACAACACCTGCCATTTCGGCATCAACAGCATGTTTGCCGACGGGGGTGTGACGCCCGGACACGGCGAAGACACGACGCGGCTGTATTTTCCCGCGGACCAACACCAGTTTGCAGCTTGTGTGAAGCGGATCTTCAATGACGAGGGCCTGCGCTTCCTGTTCACTACCCGCTCGACTGTCCCTGACATCCTTGCTGAGGATGGCAAGCCGTTCTATCGAGGCAGGACATTTGAGCCGGGGAAGGATGATCTGATCCGGGAAGCACCCGCCGGTAGCGGTTATGTTGTCGCCGTCGGTGAAACTGTGTATCGCGCTCTCGATGCGCTGATCACCCTGCAGGAGCGCGGGTTGCAGGTCAATCTCGTCAACAAGGCCACAGTCAATGTGGTCGATCCGGCCATGATGAAGAAGTTGGCCGCAGCGCCGTTCGTTCTCGTGGTGGAAGGTTGGAACGTCAAGACGGGTCTCGGCAGCCGGTTTGGCAGCTACCTGCTGCAGGCCGGGTTCAAGGGCAGGTACAACCACATTGGGACTCACAAGGAAGGCTCCGGCGGGTTGTGGCAGCAGATGGGGTATCAGGGGTTGGATCCGAAGGGGATCGCGGCTGCCATTGAGGCGTTGGCCAGGTAGATGCCGGCGTCCCGCTTTGCGCCCGAGTTCCTGACGCCCAGTCAACTCGACACTATCCGCAAGCGCATCGTCAGCGATGCGCAGGCCGGCCGGGACGACGAAGCCTGGAGCGGTCTGCAGTCATTGCTGCCCGCCTCACGAAGGCAGGAGTTTGTTGCGGCGGGTGTTGCGCACATCGTCGGGAGCGGTCACTTTTCAATTGAGAGAGCCTTGCAGGCGTTGGAAGAGGTCTACAGTGCGCATCCGCACAGCGAGTCCGTGCTCGGCCCGCTGGGGCAGGCACTGGATGAGGCTCGCGACATTGACGATCTGAATTCTCCGGCTCCCGACAGTCCGCTGTTTGAGAACGTCGTGAATGCGTTGAGTAAGCTCAGCGAACGCGAACGGGGAACCGACAAGGAGATCGACTTGCTGCTCGGGCTGCGCACGGCAGCCAGGATGATGGCCCGTCAACACGACGAGCTCGCTGAGAAGAGCGCCCGGCGCCTGGTCGAGCTTCAGCCCAAAGATGGCAGCCATCACTATTGTCTGGGCCTGTTCCTGAAAACCCGCGGCGGTTTCCGCGACGGCATGCTCGCCAATCAGGCCGCGATCACGCGCCACGGCGCGGGCAAGCTATTTGCGAACCCTCCCGAGGCGTACCAGTGGAATCTCGGTATCTGCGCGACCGGCGCCGGGCAGGGGGCCATCGCGTTGGAGGTCTGGAGACAACTGGGCCAGAAGGTTGAGATGGGGCGCTTTGGGCTGCCGGATGGAGGTTATCCTGACTGCAAGGTAAAGCTTGCCCAACGGCCACTGGCCGAGCGCTCCGCGGATTCGGACGACCCCGGACTCGAAGAGACGATCTGGATCGAGCGCCTCAGTGCCTGTCACGGGATCATCCGCAGCGTTCTCTATAACGATCTCGGCGTCGATTACGGCGATGTCGTCCTCTTTGATGGCGCGCCCATCACCTATCACACTTACGGCGAGAAGAAAGTTCCGGTCTTTCCGCATCTGGCGACTCTGCAGCGACGTCATTACCAGATGTTTAATTTCGCCGGTACGCAACAGACCGCGCGACAGCTTCACGACATCGAAATGGAAGGCGATGTCGTCATCTACTCCCACAGCGAGAATTTCATATCGCTGTGTGCGGCGTGTTGGCAGGATCCGGATCTCGACCACGACGACCACAGATCGGTCGACAAACACGTGGTCACCGGGCGGATTGCTGCGCCTTCCGACCTCGCTCCGGACGAGTTGCTGCGCCAACTCGATGCGGTACTGGCGGCGCAGGAACCGTGCCGGATCTACGTGCCGGGCCTGTGCGAAGCGGCGGGATTTCCCGAGCGCGCGGCAGTCGAGAGGCGTCGCTTCGAGATGATCACCCGCAGTTGAAACTCAAATGGCGGCCAGGGCGGCGACCGCGGCGAGCTTGTGTAAGGCTTGCCACGGCGGCCCGATCGATTTCCCCATTGCGCTGAGGATCGGTTCAACCTCCTTCCCCCCGAGAGCTGTCGTCGCTCTCTCAAACACACTTTCGCGGTCGTACCAGCGCACAGTCCAGCCGCGCGCCTCTGCCGCGTTCGCAAGGGCTTCTCTGTACATCACAGAGTCTGCGACGTTCGCTGCACGGGTGTCTCTGATTCGCTCTTCAGTCGTCTTCGGAAGTTGGGGGCACACGCGGATCGCAATAGCCATTATTTGCGTGGGTACCGCCGAAGCCAAACTCTCCAGATTCTCTTTCGCACCCTTCGCGGCGGCTTTGTGCACACGCTCGACCAGCGCGATAGCATCGGGAAGGGAAATCTTCTTCGCCCAGGTGCTGTTCGCGTAGCGGCCAATCGCCCACGATCCTTCGTGGTGATACGGGTGCGTGGGTAGATCGTGCGTGAGGTCGATGCGCCGGCGATCGAGAAACTCGCCACTGGGTCCAAGAGTGATCAGCACCGCTGAGTTACCGTGCTCCGCGACACCGACAATTGCTCCATGCTTCACTCGCGCTTTCACCACTTTCTTCTCCTTGCGGTGTCCCCGCTATGTGCGCTACCGAACAGTGCGTCTAAGCATTACTAGGGTATACGAACACAATGCGGACTGTTTCGCAGTGGCAGTGTTACGCCCGCGCTGTTCACAACGCGACAGGCGATAGTGCTCATTTAAAGGGAGCGGCACACGAGTTGTATCGCCCGAACAACGTTGACATCTGACTTCCCAACGTTGCGTTACAAGTCGCAGTTGAGAGCTCCCGCCGGCCCGGCGTCGATCAGTTCTCAATTGTCCAGTCCATGGCTCTGCTAGACTCCACGCGCCGCCGTTCCGGCGCTACACGCGTTCGACACCAAGGGCTCCCCATGGCGTTGTCAATCGACTGCTTCAAGCAGCACAAGCGTGTGATGATCAGTCGGTTCGGCAAGTCGGAAAACATCAAGGGATCGACACAGATCCTGACCACGTTGCTCCCCCTGATACTGCTCTGGTGGGCCGCCGTTCTGTGTGTCTCGGCTTTCCCGTGGGTCGCCGCAGCCACTGTGCCGTTGATTACGTTGTTCACTCTGCGGGTTTTCGCGCTGATGCACGAATGCGGGCACGGCAGCCTGTTTCGCAGCCATCGGCTCAATCGTGCGGCCGGGTTTGTCCTCGGTGTGGTCGCCGGAATGCCACAATATGTCTGGTCACAGCATCACGCCTATCATCATGCGCACAACGGCAACTGGGAGAAATACCGCGGCCCGTATGCAACGCTGTCGGTTGACGAGTATGCGGCATTGACCGCCCGCCGGCAGTGGCTGTACCGCCTCAAGTGCAGCATGGCGGTTGCACCGCTCGCCGGGTTCATTTATCTGATCTTCAACCCGCGCTTCACGTGGCTCAAAGGCACTACCGCGTGGCTGCTGCACATCATCGGCAAGAAGCTGACGCAGCCGGACGGCTCGCTGCAGCGGCACGCCGCGAGCTTCCAATGCCGGTATTGGAAGAGTTCCCGGGAATATTCGCACATGTTCTGGAACAACGTCGTGTTGCTCTGCCTATGGGTGTTGATGTGTTGGGCGTGTGGGAGCGCACTGTTTTTCAGTATCTATCTGCTCACCGTATCGGTTGCGGGCGGTATCGGCATCGTGTTGTTTACCGTGCAACACAATTTCGAGCACGCGTACGCCAGCAGCAGCGAACGCTGGGACTATGACACGGGCGCGATCGAGGGCACCAGCTATCTGCAGTTGCCGAGCTGGCTGAACTGGTTCACGGCCAACATCGGCTATCACCATATCCACCATCTTTCGGCCAACATTCCCAACTACCGCCTGGTCGATTGTCACTCTGAATATGAACATCTGTTCGCCGCTGTCACCCGGGTGAAGCTGTCGCAGGTGGGCGGCGCATTGAAATGTATTCTCTGGGACCAGCAGGCGGGCCGAATCATTTCGGTGGCGGAATATCAGCAGCGCTGAGCCTGCACGAATTCAGCGCGCCGCCACCGTCGCGCGAATGAACGCCACGATTTCCGCAGCAGCAGCCTGAGGGTAGTCACCACTGCCCATTCGATCGAAAGCGGCCTTCGGTGTGGCGTGCGTGGAAAAGCTGTGATCCATGCGCGGCACCGTCAGGAGGCGCGCTCTGCCAGGGGCGTTGGCATTGATCGAGTCGACGATCAACGTCTGGTCGTCGCGCGACATGATCCAATCGTATTCGCCCCAGACGATCAGTGCAGGCACGGCGACTCTGCTCCATGCGGCGCCGAGGTCGAGTGTCTGTAACTGGTGGTAGTAGGTTGCCGGGCGGCCGTACTGATGCGCCGGCTCGTCGTACCACACAGTCTTCAGCGTCGGTTTCAACTGGATGACTTCGGCCGGCGTGCGGCGTTCGAGCAGATATCCGGCGTATAACTCAGAGAGCGCCTTCACCTCGGAGCTGATCGCTGCGCGCGGGCGACCTTCGAGCGCGAGCCGGCGGCGCTCGAGCTCGATCATGTGTTCGAACCACGCCGGGCCAACGTCAATCGTTGCAGGCCGACCCATTTGCACATGCGCCGGTAGAGGTCCTCGGGTGGGAGATAAGGCCCGCTGTAGGTGATGCTTGCAGCGTTCGGCTCGGTGGCGCCGAGCAGATCGCGGATTGCGTGCAGCGGAAGGCCCAGGGCCTTCAGGAGCAGCAAGCGCTCGAGAGTAGCGAGCTGCTGCAGATCGTAGTAGCGGTAGCGCGACTTCGTGTCGACGTGGCCCGGGCGAAGGAGCCCCTTCGTCTCATAGTGCCTGAGTGCGCGAACGCTTACGCAGGCCAGCCGTGCGAAATCCCCGATGCGAATCATACTCGCGAATCTAGAGTCTGCCGCTGCGTCAGAGTCAAGCCGACTCAGGAATCAGGCGGCGCGTGGGTGGGGTCGTTCTCGTCGGACTCGAGCGTGCCGGTGCCCTGCGCGAACTGCGCTGCGGGGTTCGAGAAGCCATCGGTGGCGTAGATCCAATCTGAAGTCACAGCTTCGTTATGAGATCCTCATCCACGCTCCCGTCGGCTGGCCGGAAGAACCTGAATTTTTCGCTCCTATACCAGGCGAACTTCAGTCTGATGAACGCAGCTTTGTGGCGCGGCTCCTGGTCGAGCCATTTCTGAAAGTCCTTGCGCAACTCTGCAGAGGCCGACGCTTCCAATCGTAAAAGCCAGATTGCGGCGGCTTCATTGATCGCTGCGGCTGTTTTTGTGCTCCGGTGGTTAGCCACTGACGAGCCCCCCTGAATTCGATTTCCTGGTCGTGCGTGGTTGAAAGTCGTGCGGTGTGAGTCTTCCGCAGGATTCAAAGATCGTCGTTTGGTTTGGGTTTGCGCCGCTTTCGCATCGGCAGCGTTTGCATGCGCAGCAGCGTTGCATATCGTAACGAGAACTCGCTGAACTTCAGTCCCAGCGCGCGCGCGTAGGCCGGCGCCTCGGCGTACGCGAGGACGCGCTCGCCGTTCTCGAGCTTCCATACGTAGCTCTGTGGCTTGCTCAATTTGCGGGCGAGCTGCTCCTGAGTCAGCCCTTCAGCTTCGCGCGCCTCCGTGAGTAGGGCACGCAGCGCGATGTCTCCACTTGAACGCAGAATCTTTCCCAAGCGGCACTCCTAGCCATTTAAGGAGCGCCGATAAATAGAGTAGGTCGACACAAAAACCATTTCAGGATGGATGTGCACCGCACCAATTCGGAAACAGGTCCAAAACTCGATAGGCCCGAAACCAGAATGGGATGACCGGTGGAAAAGTGCCGAGAACATCAGGGAAAGACGCAGATGCCAGGATCTGTGGCGATGCCGGTCTGCCGCCGGCGCCGAGTTCGGTAGCGGTCCTTCAATTACCGACCGCGCTGTTTGATTCAAGTCGTCGAGCGGCTTGATGTGAGTGGGTGCCCGCATTGCCGAAGCGTAGAAGCCTCGCGAGTCCGCGTCCACCCAGCCAGTGGTGTGACTCAACACTGGGTGAACCTCGAAAAGATCTGAGGTAATCGCGAGCGAACGGTATGTTGGCGGAGAATCTGGACGGTCGCCTCGAGGACCTCGAGTCTGAAGAGCGCAAGGCGCAGCAACAACTGGCGCGCCCAGTTGATTCCGTCTGAAGCCGGGTTAGACGCTACACGTTGAGGTGAAGGTGGATCCTGAAATTCCTTGCTGTGATTCCTCCCGAAATCCAGTCACGGACGCACGTGCAGGCCATCAGTATCTAACTGATGAGTGCAGCGTCGGATATGGATGTGTTTCCGGACTTGCTGCTTTCTCGCAGCGCCGAATCACTTTGACGGCGCAGTAGAATCCGGAAAATCAGCCCATGTGTAATCAGCAGTAGCGGCACAACGAGAGTCGGAAGGAAGTAGGTGGCGCCCAACTGGCCCGCCAGAAGTCCCGCATTGTTGGCCTGGTAGAACGCATTCAATATATCGACGGAGCCCCAGAGGTTGAAAATCCATACGAGCGCCACTCCAGCACCGCGTGGCAGCGATGCTAGCGAGAGCAACGCGAGAATCGCTGCGGCGATGTCCCCATAAGCAGCGGCGTGCGCGAAGGCAGGTGGTAGATCGGGCGACACGACGCCGGGGACGAGGAACGCCAATCCGACAAATCGGAAGCAGTGGAGGATGAGAAGAGGGCGCAGCGCTTCGGCCCGCCGCAAGAGGCGGAGCTTTGGCCAGATGTATCGCATTGTGACGGTTCCCCACGCGATCAACCCGAATGCGATGCTCACGAAAAAACAGAGTTGCGGCGGCATGAATTCCATCCTTTGGTACCCATTGGTACCAGAGCATGGTGCAGTGTGGTACTATGCGGTACCGGCTGTCAAGAACGACGATGAAAAACCCGGCATCGAGAATGCGCTCGCGCCCCTCCGTTCCGTCGCGCCCCTCTTGGTCTGCCTTTGCTGGCGATATCCGGTCATCGGTGAAGCTCAGGCGATGACCGATGTGCGGCAACCGAAACCGCTCCGGCATGAGCAGTTCGATACTCTGCCCGTGAAGCTCGCCGGCGGTGTACCCCAACAGATGCTCGACCTGTCGGTTGGCGAACAGAATGGTTCCCGATTCGCCGATGATGACCGCCGCATCCGGTGCGCTGTCGATGCTTCGCGAGAACTCCACGGGCACTATGGACAGGGCTCCAGCACAATTGGGCGCGATCCCCTGCGGAACGCCGCTTCAATCCGCTTTTTGATTTTTTGATCTCGCCGGGGTCGGCTCGCAACCTGACTACGATATTGTTGGATATGCCCGAAACACCCGTTACACGGCGGACGGCCTGTTGTGGTCGCGGCGGACAACACCTTGTTTGCCAACTGCGGCCGCCGTTGTTTCCCAGCGCAGTGTCGTGGCCATCGGTCGTACTCCTCCCGCGAGCCGTCAGCCCAGTAGATGCGATCGGGTTGCGTGAGGGCAGCGATCTTTGCGACCCACTGGCTTCAGGCGAACACGTGCTGCCAGCGGCGCAGCTTCCAGTTGAACTTCGCCGCCGAAAACACGATGTCATTGTCCCGGATGCCAAGCACCGGCCGGGCATACAACTCGGCGGTCTGCATGAGGCTGGAGTGCAGATGGATCGTGCGCTTGGGCGTGCCCGTGGAACCCGACGAATAGAGCCAGAAGCACGTATCATCGCGGCAGGTGGGTGCTGGCGCTCCTGGGACCCGCCCAGCTCGCAGACCGCTTTGGGTACGCGCTTGCATTACAAATTATCGAACGACCGAGAAGGATATCGATACGATTCTTCAGTGGCTGTGTGACTACCTTACCCGGCTGGAACCTAACTCAAAGTTCCGAGTAGTGCCGGACTGACATACAATCGCGCGCGCGGCCCGGCCGCGAATGCTTCCCACACCCTTGGATCCCGCGTCCTGAGCGGGGCACCGGGACAGTACTTGAACGAGGTATGCTCGATGACTGCAGCGCATGTTGAAATCAAGGTAGCCGACCCGCGATCGACGGATATTCGTGCCCTGATCAGGGAGCTCGATAACCTCATGGAGAAGCTTTATCCGGCAGAAAGCAATCATTTGATGGACCTCGATGCACTGTGCGCTCCCGAGGTTCAATTCTTTGCGGCCTATGTGGATAGCACAGCGGTGGGCTGTGGTGCGGTAAAGCGCTTTGCGGACTACGTGGAGGTGAAGCGCATCTTCGTGGCCCCGCACACGCGGGGTCTTGGCGTGGCGCGTAAAATCATGAATACCCTGGACGGAGCAACCCGGGCCGCAGGTGTCAGGATCATGCGCCTCGAAACGGGGATTCATCAACCGGAGGCGCTGGCACTATTTGCGAGATTTGGTTTCAAGAATTGCGCAAGCTTCGGGGATTATCCGAAAGACGATCCTAATAGCGTCTTCATGGAGCGCTTCCTGTCTTGAGTTAGCGGTGCCGCAACGCCTTGGCTGCGTCTCGCAGCCGACCCATTGTATTTCCCGTCGGCAATCATTAGACTTTTTTCCAGATAGTGAAAACTAGCTTCGCTCCGAGGCTTGCCTGGCCCGTGAATCTCCCATGAATCTGCATTATACGAGCGAGCAAACACGCTGCCGCGAAGAAGTCCGGTCGTTCCTCGACCAGAACCTGCCGCCCGACATGCGCGATCGGGTTCTCAACGGTGGCCATCGTGGGGAGCCCGAGGACATCCGCCGGTGGCAACGCATCCTGCACCAGAAAGGGTGGGGCGCCCCGTCCTGGCCAAAGGAATTCGGCGGTCCGGGTTGGGGCCGGGTGGAGCAGTATCTGTTCGAGCTCGAGTGCGCCGTGGCCGGTGCGCCCGCGCAGCTACCCTTTGGGATCAAAATGGTGGCGCCCGTTTTGATGCGCTTTGGCAGCCCCGCACAGCAACAACACTATCTACCGCGAATCTCGAGTGGCGAGCACTGGTGGTGTCAGGGCTACTCAGAGCCCGGCGCCGGCTCAGACCTCGCCTCCCTGAAGACGCAAGCGGTGCGCGCGGGCGATCATTACATTGTCAGCGGTCAGAAAGCCTGGAATACCTTTGGCCAACACGCCGACTGGATATTCTGCCTGGTACGGACCGACCCTGCAGCCAAACCGCAGCGTGGCATCTCGTTTCTGTTAATTGACATGCGCTCGCCGGGAATCACAGTAAAACCGACAACCCTTCTCGATGGCACGCAGGAAGTGAACGAGATATTCTTCGACCAGGTGCGCGTACCGCTTGCGAATCGGGTTGGCGAAGAGAACCAGGGCTGGTCCTACGCAAAGTACCTTCTCGGCCACGAGCGGACCAACATCGCGGGTGTTGGCATATCCCGGCGTGATTTCGCCCGTCTGAAGAGAATTGCCAACATCCAGATGAGAGATGGCCGTCGATTGCTCGACAATCCGGGATTTCGGGCACGTCTGGCCCAGATCGAGATCGATCTCACCGCACTCGAGCTGACCAATCTGCGCGTGATCTGCGCGGATGCGGAAAAAGGGGAGCCGGGCCCCGAATCCTCCATCCTGAAAGTCAAAGGCTCGGAGCTCATGCAGGCCATTTCCGAGTTGATGGTTGAGGCCCTCGGCAGCGATGCGCTTGCCCTGGCGGCAGCCGGGGGAACTAGCCCCGGTCAGTTGCCCACGCCGCTGCATGCGCACGGCGTAACGGCCCTGTACCTCAATTTGCGCAAGGTCAGCATCTTCGGCGGCTCGAATGAGATCCAGAAGAACATTATTGCCCGGATGATTCTCGGGCTCTAGCACAGGAGAATCCCCGTTGGATTTCGCCTTCACAGAGGAGCAACGGATGTTGCTCGAGAGTACGCGGCGGCTCATGACGGACCAGTATGACGCGCACCACCGCCAGCAGATCCTCGCTTCGCCCGAGGGCCGGTCAATCGCGGTGTGGAGGCAGTTTGCCGAGTTGGGTCTGCTGGGATTGAATGTTCCCGAGGAAGACGGCGGGATCGGCGGGGACGCTATCGACACTCTTCTGGTATCGATGGCGCTCGGTGAGGCATTGATTGTCGAGCCCTTCTGGTCGAGCGCAGTCCTGGCGAGCCGAGCGATTGCCAAGTTGGGTTCTCCGGAGCAACGTTCACGGTGGCTGCCACGACTTGCTGCGGGAGAAACGATTGCCGTCGTGGCCCACGAAGAAGCCGGTACGCTTCACAATGATCCGCCGACCGCAACCCGTGCGACTCCCACTGACGGTCTTTGGATGTTGGAGGGGCGCAAAGCAGCGGTCTATCACGCGCCCAGCGCAGACATGTTGTTGGTATCGGCCGCAGTCGCGGGGAGGGCGGGCCTCGAATGCGGGCTTTTCGCAGTGCCCCGCGACACTTCAGGCGTGAAGCTGGAGGTCTTTACCACCGTTGACAGTCAGCGCGCCGCAAATATCGTGCTCGATCACGTGCAGGTGCCGGCCGACGCCCGCATCGGGACGGATGTATCGGCGCTGCTGCCTCCTGTGTTGGATTATGGACTTGCGGCGTTGTGCGCGGAGACGCTCGGCACTCTGGACAGGCTGCTCGCAATCACCCTGGAATACACCCGCACGCGAGTGCAGTTTGGAGTGCCGATTGGTCGCTTCCAGGTGCTTCAGCATCGTATGGCCGATATGCTGACGCACGTAGAGCAGTCCCGCTCCATGACCTATCTGGCGGCATCGAGCAGTCGGTCAGCGGTCGCTTCGGAACGCGCCGCGGCGCTTTCTGCGGCTAAAGTCGTCCTCGGTCGGGCGGCGCGATATGTCGGACAACAGGCGATCCAGCTCCATGGCGGGATGGGCATGTCCGATGAAATGCCCGCGAGCCACTATTTCAAGCGCCTGCTGGCGTCTGAATTGCGGGGTGGTCACACCGAAGCCCACCTCGAGCGCTACGCTGCCCTGTCAATCAACTGAAAGGACGCGGCGACCGTTTTCGAATGAGCGCCCGCCGTGCTGCGTAGATTTCTCAATCCGACAGGCTTCTGAGCGACAGGTCTGCGACGGGTCTACCTTGCAACCGCCTCGACGGCGATAGTCAGGGTCAGATCGTCGCCCACCATGGGGGCGTATTTCCCGGCGTTGAATTCGGATCGCTTGACGGTGACCGTGGCGTCTGCGCCGCAGGCTTCTTTCTTCAGCATCGGATGTGGCATGCAGTGAAACGACGTTACGCTCAACGTGACAGGCTTGGTCACGCCTTTGATCGTGAGCTCCCCGTCGACTGCGGTCAGGCGGTTTCCAGTGAAATGCAGCGCACTCGATCGATACGTGATGGTGGGGTATTTTTTGACGTCGAGGAATCCGTCGCTCTTCAAATCCTCATCGAGCTCGTGAGAGCCGCTATCGATCGATGCGGTGTCGATGGAAATATCGACGGAGCCAGTATGCGCAGCGCGGTCGAGCACGATGCTGCCGTGTGTTGCGTCGAATCGGCCCAACTGCATTGAGAATCCGAAATGGCTGTACTGATACCGGGGAAAGGTATGGTTCGGGTCGATGTCATAGGTAACGGTCTTCGCATCGACCACCTGGGTAGAAAAAGACAGGGCGGCGGCCAAGCGCAGGAAACGAGAACGATTCACAGAATACTCCTCAACGATCGGTACGAGATGGAAGGTAAACCGGTTGGCATCGAGTGTTTGCCGTACTCACTTACGCAATCCTCAGTCATCCGAGCAGTTACTCGGTACGGATCTGCCGGCGAACCTGTCTGTGATCCAGCCAATTTGAGCGGCAACCGACTCGGTCATGGTGCGATCATGGTCGAGACCCGGATAGGAACGGAAATAGATCTGCTGCTTGTTCCGGCAGGCGCGTCCTACGACGTCGTGAACGGCGTCCAAGGGAACAGCGGTGTCCGATTCACCCGCGATGGCGAACAACGGCCCTTGAATCGGACGTACGCCGGCGCGGTTTTCAGCGAAAAATTTCTGAACCCAGACGTTACGACTCCAGTTCGGGGTGACCATGTCAGGAGCATCAATGCCTCGATAGAGCACGTCGGCATAGAACCAACAGCCGCGGGTGACAATTTCGTTGTAATGCGCGGCGCCGGCAGGCGTAAGCATTTCTGACGGCTGAAACTGCGGAAATCCGGCGTGGATGCCATACGCAAGCCAGGCGAGATAGAATCCGGAGTCCTTGGTGCTGTCCGGATGTGCGGCTAACCACCCATCGTGCAGCGTTGCGGCTGCAACCGCGACGGCGCCCAAGTAGTTCGGGTCTTTGAGTTCGGCCTCCTCTTCCGCAACACCCCACGCAGCCAATCCTCCCTGGGAGTGTCCGTCGATGACCCAGCGCGGCCCCAGTGCCGGAACGGCCTCTCGCGCTGCTGGCACTGCATAAATGGCGTCGTGAGCCTGCGCCACTTTGTTGATGTACTGGTGAGGGGACTGCGTGCCAAGCCCGTGGTAATCCAGGACGATGACTGCAAAGCCGGCCTTCAGGAAACCGAAGAGTCCCATTGAGCCGTATTGCAGGTCCCGCATTGCAGACGGCGCACATTCGCGCGCCACACCGCTTGTGCCGTGTGCAAACACGATGACCGGCCAGCCCCCTGTTGCCGGTGTTTTGCCCTCTGGAGCCAGCACGACGGCCGACGCTGCCACGTCACCGCCGGCGGCATCTTTGGAATGATAGAGAATGCGCATCGCAGTTGCGCCCGTTGGGAGCGAATACTCGGTGGCCGCTTCCCTTCGTAGCAAGCTCCCAGGCCTGCTCGTCCGCAGCGTTTTGGGAGTGTCGTAGAAGGACGTGATCGGTAGCGCCATCGAAGCCTCGAGGCGCAGGGCCTCGTCGGGAGACTTGGGGAGCGGGGGCTCTTCTTCGGCGCTCATACCTTGACCGACGCCAAAAAGCGCCCAGGAGGTCGCCACCAACACAACCTGCGCGAGGCGCGCGCCGACGCGGGATGATCGTGAATTCATGAGAAGATCTCGAGCCATGTTGCGCGGCTAAAATCGATAGGACGCTGTGACGCCAACCGTTCTCGGTCTCAGTGTCAGCTCTGTGAACAAGTTGGTGGTGGGGTTGTCGGCGTAGCGGGACAGGGCCGGATGCGAGTTGAGCACATTGTTTGCGAATATCGAGACGTCCAGATCCGCCCACAGCACTCCTGTACGCAGATTGAGGACATTGGTCGACGGGTTTGGAGGGATTGTCGGGAAGTAGCTCGTCGCCTGGGGGTTGTAAGAGGTGAAAGGCCCGTTATTGCGGCTGTGGAAAATATCCTCTGCGCGCACGTAAGCCCGCTTGTTATCCAGGATGCCGAATTCGTAGCGAATCGAAGTGGTCGTACTCCACGGCGAGCCAACGTTGGGGAGACCACCGATCACGTCGCCATCACTCACGACTGTTGCGCCGTTGGCAAATACAGTCTTGGTGATGTAGGCGTCGGTATAAGCGAGCGACAAGCCGAGAGTCAGGGCATCGATCGGAGCGGCTTCGAGGCCGATGTCGAAGCCGTTCACTGTGGCGCGCCCCGTGTTGGCCGTGTAACCGAAACCGCAGATCGGGAAGAAAATCCCCTGCTGGATGTTGCTCCAGTCGGTGTGGAATGCACTGGTATCCAGGCGCAGACGGCCGCCGAAGAGGCGGTCCTTGGCCCCGATCTCGTAGCTCCAGAGGGAGTCGGACTGGTAGGCGCCGGGCTCGCGGTCGATCGGGCACCCGGTCGGACTCCCCGGTGAGGCCAGCGGAATGGGCAGATTGCCGCCGCCGACGCGATAGCCCTTGCCGGCCGAGACATACACCATGTTGTTATCGTCGAGCTGGTAGGAGAGGCCGATCTTGGGAGTGATCGGTGTCTCCTTCTCATCGCCCTGTGCGAACGGAAAGTCGGCGGCCGCAACGAGACCGGACTGAGCTTCCGTGAATGCCGCGTCGGTACGGGCGATGCGCAATCCTGCCGTGACTGTCAACTTGTCCAGGATCAGGTAGTCGATCTGGCCGAATATCGCATATTGCTTGTCTGTTGAAAGCAGCGAGGTCTGGAGGAAAGTCGTATCGCCCGGCATGCCGAAGACGTTT
>Ga0307510_10004193_pt1 | contig 16941 bp, 16 predicted proteins | sample 12_EM_MG_FD_207224 | JGI IMG/M metagenome (GOLD analysis project Ga0307510, IMG submission 207224) | Populus trichocarpa ectomycorrhiza microbial communities from riparian zone in the Pacific Northwest, United States - 12_EM | ecosystem: Host-associated > Plants > Roots > Unclassified | place...
TGTATACGCTGGCGGGATTCTTCGCCGGCATTTCCGGCATCGTGCCGGCGGTACTGGTGTCGGCGTTCCCGCCCAACGTGCGGTTCTCGGGTATCTCGCTGTCGTACAACGTGGCCTATGCCATCCTGGCCGCGATGACGCCGCCGCTGGTGGGTTACATGGCCAAGTCGCTGGGCGGCCTGGCGCCGGCGCACTATGTGGGCGCGGTAGCGGTGATCGGCGTGCTGTGCGGCGTGTACCTGCTGGTCACGCGGCGGCGCCTTGTCGCTGCGGGCAATGCGGTTTCATGACGCCGATGGACACGCCGCTTCTAAAAGCCATTCACCACGTGGCGATCATCGCGGGCAACTACGGACGCTCGAAGGATTTCTACACCCGCGTGCTGGGCCTGCGTGTCGTCGCCGAGGCCTACCGTGCCGAACGCGATTCGTGGAAGCTGGACCTGGAAGTATCGCCCGGCGTGCAGATCGAACTGTTTTCCTTCCCCGATGCACCGGCGCGCGTATCCCGTCCCGAGGCCCAGGGCTTGCGCCATCTGTCCTTTGCCGTGCCCGACGTGGTGCATGTCGTGGCGGCACTCGCCGAACGCGGCGTGACCTGCGAGCCCATCCGCGTGGACGAATACACCGGCCGGCGTTTCACCTTCTTCGCCGACCCCGACGGCCTGCCGCTGGAACTGTACGAAGTTTAGAACTCCAGCTCCTGGGCGGCGCACAGGTAGTCCACCATGGGCGCCACTTTCTTGAAGTTGTCCACGAGGTAGGGCAGGAGCTCGGTGGAGCAGGCAAGCTCCTCGCTGAAATTCTCCCCGGCGGCGAAATTCTTCCGGCGCAGGTCATCGATCAGCGGATGGTCAGGCGCAAAGCCGCGCGGCGGCCGTGACAGGCTTTCGCCCCAGAACTCGAAGCGGGAGGCGAAGGCCTTGCTGCGCGTGGCCGAGATCCATGCCTTGGGATTATCGTCCAGGAAGGTGCGGATCTTCTTGAGAACATCGGGTTCGGGGTGCCATAGGCCCCCGCCGGCGAAGCATTCGCCCGGCTGCAGATGCATGTAGAACGCCGGCGCCTGGATCTCGTGGCGCCGCTCATGGAAGAAGCGCGCGCCGGCCCAGGTTTTGTAAGGTGTTTTGTCGCCGGCGAAACGCGTGTCGCGATGCATGCGGAACAGCGAGCCGCCCACCTTGCGAGGATCGGCGCGGTAATGCGGGCTAATCTTCGCCAGCGGCGCGGCAAGGTCGGTGATCAGGTCCAGGTACGGCCCGCGCACGTGGTTCTCGTAGTCGTCCTTGTGGTCGTGGAACCAGGTGCGGTTGTTGTTGCGGCCAATGGCCTTGAAGAAGCGGAAGGTGGCGGGGCTGAAATAGGCGCGTGGCATCAGGCGAGCTCGTTAGCCCAGGCCTCGAGGCGATCGAGCAGGGCGTGTTGGTGGGGGGAAAGGTCCGGGCGCAGGCGTTGCACGGCAATTTCCGCGCGGTACTGCGCCAGGGTCAAGGTGGTCAGTTCGCTTTCGTTGTTGAGCCGCGCCTGGCGGAAGGCTTCCCAGCGCTCATGCTCGGCCGCGTCCAGCGTGTGCGGCCAATTGCGGGCGCGATAGCGGAACAGCAGTTCCGCATAACGCCGATCGCGGAACGCAAAGCCCACGGTGCCCAGCATCTCCGGTGGCGTGGCGCGCACCTGGCCCAGCAGGCGCTTGTCGGCATCGGGCAGGAAGCCATCGTAGATCGCGAGCTCCGGATCGATGGCCGGTGGCAGGTTGGCGGCGCCGGCGAAGATACGGCGGAGTTTCTCCGCCAGGCCCGGATGGCTGCGCAGTCGTTCGAGGTTGGCGTGCGCCGCGTCCATCTGCAGCCCAAGGCGTTCGATATCGGGTGCGGTCAGTACCGACAGCGGCGCCAGCGCCGGTGAACGGTTGGCGCGCACGGTGCGCAGCGCCACGCGTTCGACGCCCTCGGGAAGATCGGCCCGCGCGGTGAACATCCGGTCGGCGATGGCGCCTTCGTCCAGCTCGAACAGTGGCGTGGGGTCGTCGTTCAAGTCGAAGACGATCGTCTCGCCGTTGCGGGTGGGATGCATGGCCAGCGGCGCCACGATGGCCAGGCAATGCCTTGACGCCGGATAGCGCGAGGACACATGCACCACCGGCGTCATGCGCACCACATCCAGCAGGTCCTGCACCCGCGCCTTGCGCCGCAGTCCCAGGTACCAGTCCCATAGCCGCGGCTGTTTTTCGCGTATCAGGCGCGCCAGGCCGATCAAGGCCTCGACGTCCGATAGCGCATCATGGGCGCGCTCCTGCTTCAGTGCATTGACGCGGGCGAGGTCTTCCAAGCGGAAACTCACGCTGCCGTCGTCGCGGCGCGGCCACACGATGCCTTCGGGCCGCAACGCATGGCACATGCGCACCAGGTCGATCAGGTCCCAGCGGGAATTGCCGTTTTCCCATTCGCGGCCATAGGGCTCGAAGAAATTCCGGTACAACAGGTTGCGGGTGAACTCGTCGTCGAAGCGCAGCGAGTTGTAGCCCACCCCGCAGGTCCCAGGCTGTGCCAGCTGCTCGTGCACGGCGGCGGCAAATTCGGCCTCGGCAAGGCCCTCACGGTCGGCATCCTGCGGCGCGATGCCGGTGATCAGGCAGGCCACCGGATGCGGCGGGCAGTCGCGCGGGGGCTTGCCGAAGAACATCACCGGCTCACCCAGGGGTTCCAGTTCCATCGTGGTGCGGATCCCGGCGAACTGCGAGGGGCGGTCGCGGCGGGGATCGGCGCCGAAGGTCTCGTAGTCGTGCCAGAAGAAGGTCGGGTCGGCCATCTTCACATCATCGCACGGCCTCTTGGCTTTCCAAGCCGCCTCGCGGTCCCTAGACTTCCCGCCAGACTAGGAGACACCATGCCCCAGGCCCACGAAGACAACCTGATCTGGATCGACCTGGAAATGACCGGGCTCGATACCGACGAGGACTCGATCCTCGAGATCGCCACCATCGTCACCGATCGTGAGCTCAACATCCTGGCCGAGGGGCCTGTGTTCGCCATCGCCCACGAGGAATGGCGCCTGCAGGCGATGGATGCGTGGAACCGCAACCAGCACACGCGTTCGGGCCTTTGGGGCCAGGTGGTGGCCTCGCAGGCCAGCCATGCGGCGGCCGAGGAAGCCACGCTCGCCTTCCTGCGGGAATGGGTGCCCAGCGGCAAGTCGCCGATGTGCGGGAATTCCATCTGCCAGGACCGCCGTTTCATGCACCGGCAGATGCCGCGGCTGGAGCGCTTCTTCCACTACCGGAACCTGGATGTTTCCACCCTGAAGGAATTGGCGCGCCGCTGGGCCCCTTCGGTGGCCAAGGGACATGCCAAGGACTCCGCGCACACCGCGCTGTCGGACATCCGCGATTCGATCGATGAACTGCGCTACTACCGTGGCTTCATGGGCGAGCTGGGCGGCAAGGGCCCAAGCCAGTGATCGACGCCATGTTTGCCACCACGCTGGACTGCAACGGCCGGCCGCTGGTGCTTGACCGCGCGCGTGTGGTGGGCATCGTCAATGTCACCCCCGATTCGTTCTCCGATGGTGGTGACCATGCCGATACCGCATCGGCCATCGCCCATGGCCTGAGGCTGGCGCAGGAAGGCGCGGACATGCTCGACGTCGGCGGCGAGTCCACGCGCCCGGGCGCGGCGGATATTTCCATCGAGGAAGAACTGGCCCGGGTGATCCCGGTGATCGAGGGCCTGGTGGCCGCCACGAAGCTGCCCATTTCTATCGACACCTCCAAACCCGAAGTCATGCGCGCCGCCGTGGCCGCGGGCGCGGGCATGATCAACGATGTCTACGCGCTGCGCCGCGAAGGGGCGTTGGACGCCGCCGCGGAGCTGCGCGTGCCGGTGTGCCTGATGCACATGCAGGGCGAGCCGCGCGTGATGCAGGACAACCCAAGCTACGACGACGTTGTCGGCGAGGTACACCGGTTCCTGACCGACCGGATCTTCTCCTGCGAGCTGGCCGGCATCGACAAGCGCCGCGTACTGGTGGATCCGGGCTTCGGCTTCGGCAAGACGCTCGAACACAACCTGGCGCTGCTGCGCGCCACCGCACGCTTCGCCGAACTCGGCGCCGGGGTGTACACCGGCCTGTCGCGCAAATCGATGATCGGCGAGCTCACCGGCCGCAAGGCTCCGGCCGACCGTGCCGCAGGCTCCGTGGCGGCGGGCCTGGTGGCCGTGCAGCGCGGCGCCATCATGCTGCGGGTGCACGACGTGGCCGCCACGGTGGATGCCCTGGCCGTCTGGCATAGCATCAAGGCCGGCGACGCGGCCCCCCGGCCAGGTCCCGCCGCTCCACGCTGGCCGGACGACGAGTAGGACCCCCGACCCCCGGGGGGTATCATGGCCGCCTTTCGAGCCAAGGCGGCCAGTGCGATGAGCCAACGCAAGTACTTCGGGACGGACGGCATTCGTGGAAAGGTCGGCGACTGGCCGATCAACGCCGAATTCATGCTGCGCCTGGGCCATGCCGTGGGCACCGCGCTGGCGGCCCGCCGCGGCGCCCGGGTGAGCGTGGTGATCGGCAAGGACACCCGTGTCTCCGGCTACATGTTCGAGTCGGCGCTGGAAGCGGGCCTGGTGGCCGCCGGCGTGGACGTGAAGCTACTGGGCCCCATGCCCACCCCGGCCGTGGCCTACCTCACCCGCTCCATGCGCGCGGACGCCGGCATCGTGATCAGCGCCTCGCACAACCCGCACTACGACAACGGCATCAAGTTCTTTTCCTCGCAGGGGGAAAAGCTCTCCGACGCCGTGGAAGCGGCGATCGAGGACGGCCTGGAAGGCGCCTTCATCACCGTGCCCTCCGAGCAGTTGGGCAAGGCCCGCCGCGTGGACGATGCCGCGGCGCGCTACATCGAATTCTGCAAGAGCACGGTAAACGAGGATTTCTCGCTCGCCGGCATGAAGATCGTGCTGGATTGCGCCAACGGCGCCACCTACCAGGTGGCCCCGAAGATATTCGCCGAGCTCGGCGCCCGGGTGATCACCATCGGTGCGGAGCCTGACGGCTTCAACATCAACCATGAATGCGGATCCACCAGCCCCGCGGCGCTGCAGAAGGCCGTGGTCGAAAAGGGTGCGGATATTGGCATCGCTTTCGACGGCGACGGCGACCGCGTGCAACTGGTGGATCGTCACGGCGTGCTCGCCGATGGCGATGTGCTGCTGTATGTGCTTGCGCGCAGCTGGCGCGAGCGGGGCATGCTGCAGGGCCCCGTGGTGGGCACGCTGATGAGCAACTACGGCCTGGAGCGCGCGTTGCGCGAAATGGACACGGAACTGGTTCGCGCCAACGTGGGCGACCGCTACGTGCTGCAGCAGCTGAAGGATCGTGGCGGCGTGCTGGGCGGTGAAACCTCCGGGCATATCCTTACCCTGGACCGTTTCACCACCGGCGACGGCATCGTGGCGGCGCTGGCGGTGCTCGAAGCCCTGGTGCTGTCGGGAGAGGATCTCACCGTCGCCCGGGCGGGGCTTTCCACCGTGCCTCAGGTGATGATCAACGTCCGCGCGGACGGCGCCCGGGAGGCGCTGGATAGCGAGCAGGTACGGCGTGTGTGCAGTGAGGTGGAAGCGGCCCTGGCCGGCCGTGGCCGGGTGGTGCTGCGCGCCTCGGGCACCGAGCCCCTGGTGCGGGTCACCGTGGAGGGGCCGGAGGAGGGCGAAGTGCGCCAGTTGGCGACCAGGCTGGCGGACGCGGTAAAATCTGCGGCTACCGTTACCGGCTGATCAAACGCATGAAACACGTACCTACCCTGGATATCCGTCGCTACGACACCGACCGCGAAGCCTTCGTGGCGGAACTGGGCGCGGCCTACCGGGAATTCGGCTTCTGCTGCATCTCCGGGCACGGTATCCCGCGCCAGGAGATCGATGCCGCCTACGACGATTTCGTGCGTTTCTTCGCCTTGCCCGATGCCACCAAGCGCAAGTACCACGTCCCCGGTGGCGGCGGTGCGCGCGGCTACACGCCGTTCAAGGTGGAAACCGCCAAGGATTCGAAGCTGCCGGATTTGAAAGAGTTCTGGCATATCGGCCGGGAAATTCCCCGTGATTCGAAATATGCCGACGTCATGGCACCGAACCTGTGGCCGGAAGAAGTGCCCGGCTTCAGGCAGCACGGCTACGGCCTGTTCGAGGCGCTGGACAGCTTAGGCTCCCGGGTGCTCAAGGCGCTCGCCTTGCACATCGGCCAGCCGGAGAACTACTTCGCCGACAAGACCGACCAAGGCAATTCCATCCTGCGCCCGATCCACTACCCGCCGATCGTCGAGGACAACATCCCCAACGAGCGCGCCGGCGCACACGAAGACATCAACCTGATCACCCTTCTGGTGGGTGCCAGCGCCGAAGGCCTGGAAGTGCTCACGCGCGAGGGCACGTGGTTGCCCATCACCACCGAGGGCGATGCCATCGTGGTGAACATCGGCGACATGCTGCAGCGCCTGACCAACCACGTGTATCCGTCCACCACGCACCGCGTGGTGAACCCGCCCAATGCCAATGCACGCAAGCCGCGTTACTCGGTGCCGTTCTTCCTGCACCCGAACCCGGATTTCCTGATCGACGTGCTGCCTTCGTGCGTGGATGCGGCGCATCCGAATCGCTATCCGGAGCCGATCACGGCGCATGAGTACCTGCAGGAGCGGTTGCGCGAGATCAAGCTGATCTGATCGTCAGCCGTGCGTTTCACTGGTGCCGATCAACTCCGGCACCGGCTTCGTTTCGCGCGAAAGGTAGGGGTGCGCGAACACCGCGGACAGGATCACCACCACGCCCGCATAGAACGCCACGCCAAGCTCGCGCTGCTCGCCCAGCAATATGATGGCGAGCACGATGGCATACACCGGCTCCAGGTTGGTCACCATCTGCACGCCGAAGGCAGTCAGGTGCCGCAGCGACACCAGGGCCAGGGCGAAGGGCAGCAGGGTGCAGCCATAGGCCAGCAGCACCAGCAGCATCGCATCGTGCCCGGTGGGGATCTGGAAGCCGAAGAACGGCATGAACAGCGCCAGGAACACGCCCCCGGTGCCCAACTCCAGGCAGGTGACGGTGAGCGGGTCGGCGTGCTCAACAAGGCGTTTGTTGAGCGAAGCGAACAGTGCGCAGAAAAGTGCCGACACCACGCCCACCGCGATGCCGGCATACATGTGCGCGGGCACGCCACCGGCCACCAGGGCGACCCCTGGCACCACGGCCACGCCCAGCAAAAGCTCGCGCGGATTGAACGGCCGCCGCGCCACCCAGGGTTCCACCAGCGACAGGAATACCGGCGCCAGCGCGATGCAGGTAGCGCCCACCGAGGCGTTGGCCAGCTTGATCGAGGCATAGAAGGTGAGCCAGTGGATCGCCACCAGCACGCCGATGCCGGCGTAGGCGCCGGCCAGCCGCAGCGGCATCGCCCGCAGCGCCCGCCATACACGCGGTACCAGTAGAAGCGCACCAGTCACCAGCGCCATGCGCCAGGTCACCAGCGAGAGCGCGTCGAGCTTGATGGTCTTGCCCAGGATGGCCGTGAAGCCCCATAGGAGGACGCAGAAATGGATCTGCAGGCGGGCTTTGGCGAGGGGTTGCATGGGGAGGGATGGTAGCAATCTCCGCAGTCAAAAAGCCGGAAGATTGAGCAAGCTGCGATAGAAAAAGCTGGCGAACTTTAAGACGCTTACTATCGACTGCCAGCGTCGCGGACGGGCACCATTGCCCGGTTACCTCGGTCGAGGTAACCGGGTCTCGAAAACCCGTTCTGTTATTGGGCGGGCGCCCGCGAGCAAATCGCGGCGCCCGTGCAGCGCCTATGGCGGCGTGTCGGTGCGGGCTTTGCCCGGACCGTTTCCAATAACGCGGTTTTTCGAGCCCGGCACGCCGCCACCCCTTTGCGGGGGTGGCCACGGACCCCGGAGCAACAATGCCAGTCACGGACGAAAACGAACTCTACGCCCTGGTCGGCGAAATCATGGTGCTATCCGCAAGGGTGGAAGCCTCCCTGGAATCATGCATCGCCGCCTGCCTGCCCAGCGCAAGCCTCGAACTGTCGCAGCCTGTACTAAGGCGACTGAACCTCGCCAGCCAGTTGGCGACCCTGCATGAAGTGGCGCAGGTTCTCTATGACCAGCGGGACACAACCTTGGTCGACTTCCGCCGCTGGCTACGTCGGCTGGGGCGCGTTCGGCAACGGAGGAATAACCTGGTCCACAATGTGTTGCGAGTGGCTTGTTCGCCGGAGACACTGGGGCGGTGGAAGTCGGAGATTGGGTATATGCGCCAGGTCTGCGCGCAGGCACCGGAGTGGGCGGCCGTTCTGGAGGCGCGGGTAGCGGCCCTGAGCGCGCGGTTGCCACCATTCTGCCCAACGATGTCGATAGCGAGCAGTTAGGCACAAATGCCCAGTGAAGCTTGCCTTGTTGGAAAATGTGAATCCTGGAATCCCATACACTTTGCCAAGAGATAAGCCATGAGTACAAAGCCAATGCTGATCCAAGCCGAGCAGGCCGAACAGATTGTCAATCCGGCATTCCAGGATGCCCAGCTCGATCTAGTTTCAGTTCGAAGTATCGAGATGGTTCTCACTTTCTTGAACGCGGATTCGAGCGGAAAACTGTGCCATTTTCGGGTTGTTTCGATCAATCATATAGACATCAGGGGCCAGGGCGAGGGTAAATCTGGCGCTGAATTTCTTGCTAGAAGAAGGCTTCTCCTGCCCGAGCTCCATAGTCTCCTGGGGGAGGATGTGGCTTCAGCCACGCTGGACGCCGACCAACGACTGATCGTTTCATTTTCGAACGGCGTATCGCTGATTTTTTCCAACGAGCCAGAAGAGGTTTTCGATCCTCTCGACGTCAACTGGGCTCTTGAATTCGACGATGAATGGGAGCGTGCCCCGGGGGTTCGGAGCCTTTCCTGCGTGCTGTCCGAGACGGGGCAGGCGGAGTTTTACATATCTGCTGAGCAGCCTCCAGAGTGAAGTCGTCGAGCTGGTGTCTGTTGAGGGTGAGCAGTCCAAAGGAGTTTGGCGAATTGTTGGCGAGCTATCGAACTACGAGTTCGAGATTCAATGCGTGGATGTCCTAGAAGAATCTGTATAAGGAGGAGATCAGATTTCTAGGTGCTCGTCCACAACAACGCCCCGCGATGCGGGGCGTTTGATCTTTCATTGGGTGGATTCTGGGTGCTTATCTGTTACCGACTTCTTCGCCGGCTGCGTCTTCCCCGCTGGCGGCGCCTTGGGCGGCAAATTCTTCACCTGATCCAGCAGTGCACCGCAAGTGTTCTCTTCCTTGTTGTAGCTAGGCGACATTAGCGGCACCAGCGCCGCCACCGGGGCAATCACCGCCGCGGCAATCACACCACCACCACGCAGGATCAGCGGCCCGGCATGCACGCCTGGGCTGGGGTTCTTCAGCGTGCCGTGCACGTACAGCGGCGAGCGGAGCGAGAACACGCGGAAGCCCTTGGTGTGTGGAACGATATCCAGGTCCAGCTTCTCGGTCTTGAAGTCCACCGTGCCCGTTACATTGATGATGGCGTCCTCGGTGTCGAAGGCGAACAGGCGGGCGTCGACCAGGCCGTTGGTGGCGGTCATGTCGGTGGCGGCGCAGTTGATCTTCACCGTCTTGTCGCCGAAGAGCTTGGCGCCAACGTAGTTGCCGACGTTGAGTCCCGCGATTTCCAACAGTGACTTGGAAATGGCGCCATCGTTGATCAGCATCTTGATCTCGCCGTTGGACGAGCCCAGCAGGGCCGCCACGGAATTTCCCGTGGCCGAGAGGGCGACATCGCCGTTGAGTTCGCCCAGGCTCGTCTGCATCGGGGCGAAGCCCGGGAAGAGTTCCTTCAGTTTCATGTGCCGGGCGGACATCTTGATGGTGCCCTTCATCGGTACGGCCTGGCCGTTCAGGCCGATGGTGCTGTCCACCGTGCCGCCGGCCATGCCGAATTTCAGTGGCTCAAGGCTGAGCACGCCGTTGTCCATCACCATGTGGGTCTGCAGTGAGGTGATCGGCAGCTTGGCGTCCTGGATGATCTTTTCGCCGGAGAACGTGACGTCGGCATCCATTGCCTTCCAGCGATCGGTGCGGAACGGTTCCACCGGCAGCGCTTTGTCGGCAGGCTGCTGGGTGGCGTCGCCGCGCTGGGCTTTTTCCTTGTTGGAATCGGCGCCGATCAGGGGTGCGAGGTCGGAGAATTGCAGCAGGTGCGAGGTGAGGTTGCCCGAGAGCTTTGGGCGTGGGCCGCCGCCGTTGAAGGTGAGCGACCCGTTGATGTCGCTGCCGCCCACGCGTCCGGTGAAGTCCTGGTAGCGGAATACGCTGTTGCCTTTTTTAAGGTTGGCAATCAGATGCCCTTCGGTGGCGAAGGGCGGCGTGTCGGGCAGGGTGATGCCGGTGATGGCGTAGAGATTGGACATGCTGTTGCCGGAGAACCACAGGCGCACGTCCAGCGCACCCAGGCTCACCGGGTCCGTCAGCGTGCCGACGATGGCGATGTGTGTACTACCGATACGCGTATCGGCCTGCACCGGGAAGGGTTTGGTGGCATCGCGCAGGGCCAGCACGCTACCGGTCTTGCCTGTGCCCTGGATCGAGGCGCCACGGAAACTGCCCGACATCTTCCAGCCGAAGGCATAGGTCTGGCGCTGCTTGGTTTCATCGGCACGGTCATCCTTGCCGGCCTTGTTCTTGCGCAAGTCCTTCGAGGTGCCCACCGTGGCGCCGGCCTGCCCGCGGGAGGCCTGCTCCTGCTGGGCCATGATGTCCGAGAAGGGGATGGCTTTTTCCAACTGCGCCACGTCGATCTTCATCGACAGCGCGGTGGCGGCATCCACCAGCTCGATGTGGCCCTTGTCGAAGCCGATCTCGTTGAGCTCCATGGCCCATTCCGATGGCCCGGTGCTCTCGGGCATCTTGAACGTCCAGTTGTCGCGGCCGTCCTTCATGCGCTCCAAGTCGATGGTGGGCGCGGTCAGCTGCACGTGGGGGATCACGATACGGTGGTGCAGCAAGCCCAGCGACCTCAGGCGGAATTGCACGGCGTCGAGCTTGGCGAAGGTCGGCGTCTTGGTCCAATCGGGGTTGGCGACGGTGATGTCCCGCGCGGTGAATTCCGGCCACGGCACGATCGAGCCGATGCCGGTTTCCGAAGGCTCGCGCGCCCAGTGCACGCTCAGGTCACCGTTGATGGCGAAGGGCCTTCCGATGGCCTCGGAGACTTTCTCGTTGACGTACGGCTTGGCCCGGTTCCAGTCGAAGGTGGCGATCACGATCACCAGGATCACGATAAGCAACAGCACGATGCCAAGCACCCATGCCAGTATTTTCCTGCCCCATTTCATCGTGGATCTCCGCCGCGTTGCCCGTCCAATGATCTTAGGCATAACGGAGCGGACGGCAAATTTATGTCGTTTGCCGTGCGCGAACCTTAATGCGGGTTCAGTCGTCCGCGGGATCCAGCTGCCAGTAACCGGTGGCCTTCACCCACTCGGCGTTCACGCCATCACGCGCTACCAAGGCCTGCCGGACCACTCGGGCACGCCGTGATTCGGTGGCGATCCACCAGAACACGTCGCCCTCGGGAAGGGGCAGTGCCGCCAGCGCATCCTGCAGCCGGGTGCCGCCGCCGGGCGGGATGCCATCACGATGCATCCACGTTACCTGCACGTTGGCGCGTGACTGAAACGACTGGCGATCACGCTCGTCGGCGATCTCCACCAGCACCGTGGCGTTGACGCCTGCGGGAAGTTCCTCGAGCCAGCGGCCGATCGCGGGCAGGGCGGTTTCATCGCCCACCATCACGTAGTGGTCGAAGTCGTCGGCAACCACCGTCGAGCCGCGCGGGCCACCCAGGCCGATCAGCTGGCCGGGTGCCGCCGTGGCAGCCCAGCTCGCCGCCGGGCCATCGCCGTGCAGTACGAAGTCGATGGCAAGCGTACCCGCCACGGCATCGAAGTGACGTGGTGTGTAGTCGCGCATCGGCGGCCGCGCCACGCCTTCGGGCAACTGAAGCCCTTCCGCACCCATGACCGGACGCGGCAAGGGCTCGCCGTTGACGGGGAAGAACAGCTTGACGTGGTCGTCCGGTGCGGCGCTGACGAAACCATCGAGCTCCTTGCCACCCAAGGTGACGCGACGCATCGACGGCGTGATGTCCTGTACGGTGAGTACCTGGACATGGCGGAATACCAGCGTATGCCGGACGCGCCGGCTTTCGTGGGTGGCTACCGTCATGGTTTGTCCCCGCTGGCAATCGCCGCGGCGGCCTTGCGCAGGATGGCGGTGATGCGCGCGGCTTCCTCGACATTCCAGGCACCGGCGCGGGCGAACAGGGCATGCTTGATCTCGTGCATGGCCTGGCGCACGTCGTTGGGCGCATTCATCTTGTGCATGCGGTGCGCGTTGTCCTGCATGCGCTGCATCAGCGTCTCGACTTCGGCGCGGTTGCCGTCGAGCCAAGTCACGCCTTCAGGCGTAATGGCGTAGCGCTTCTTGCCGCCCTCGGTGGCCTCGACCACGGCGTAGCCCAGCTCCTCGAGCATGGTCAGGGTGGGGTAGACGGTGCCGGGGCTTGGCGAATAGCCGCCGCCAACCATCTCCTCGATGGTGCGGATCAGTTCGTAGCCGTGGCGCGGCTGCTGCTCGATCAGGGCCAGCAGCAGCAGGCGCAGGTCGCCCTGGCCGAACATGCGGCCCCGGCCGCCCATCGGGCCGCCGCGCATGTCTTCATCGTCGCCAAAAAAGCCGCCGCCCCGGCGGCCACCGCCGCCGAACATGCCGTGGCGGCCCATGAAGTGATGGTGGTGGTGCATGGCGTGCGCCTCGTGGAGGCGGTCGCGGACTTCGTTCCAACGGTCGTGCCAACGCATGGATGTATCTCCGATATATCGTAGGTGTGAGCGTAAAGATATATCTTAGATAGTCTGAAGACAAGGGGGTCAGAGTAATTACTCTGACCCCGTCCCCCGCTGACCCGGGGCGGGCCGGCTAGCCGAAGGTGAAGGTAAAGGCGTGGAACGACCCCTTGGGCACCTTGATCGTCACCACGTGGTCTTTGTAGTCGCTGCCGTCCGCCAGCGTGTAAAGCATGCTGCCCTGGACGGTGACTGGCGGCTGCGGCTTGCCGTCGACGATGATTTCAAGCGTGGTGGGCGTGATGGCGCTCGCCACCATGTGCAGCTTGGCGGCCTTGTAGTGCAGGCGGATCTCGCCGTTCGCGCTCACCAGGGTGGCGTTCTCGCGGCCGATCTCCCAAGTACCGACAAGGGCGAACTTGTTCAGTTCAAGGCGTGTGGGCGCAGTGAAGTCGCGGGTGCCCAGGCGGCCGCTCTCGGGGCTGGCCAGGAACTCCTGGCGATCGCTGCCGAAATACATCTCGGGGCTGCCCACCATGCCCAGCGTGCTGGGTGCCTCCTCGCCCTGGAGTGGCGGCAGGCCCAACAGGGTGCGGATTTCGTTCTCCGTTTCCAGGTAGTGGCCTTCACCGAAACGCCTGGAGACGATGTTGCCGTTCTTGTCGATCAGGTACTCCGCCGGCCAATAACGGTTGGAGAACGCATCCCAGGTTTCAAGGTTGTTATCCAGCGCCACGGGATAGGTGATGTTGTAGCGCTTGATTGCATCGCGCACGTTGCCTTCCTGGCGTTCGAAATCGAACTCCGGCGCATGCACGCCCACGATCACCAGGCCCTTGTCCTTGTACTTCTGGTACCACTGCGTCACATGCGGGAAAGTGCGGATGCAGTTGATGCAGGAATAAGCCCAGAAATCCACCAGCACCACCTTGCCGCGCAGGCCCTGCATGGTGAGCGGCTTGGAGTTCAGCCAGCCGGCGATGCCGGTGAACTCCGGCGCTTGCTGCGCGGCCGCGGGCATCATGGCCGAGAAGCCGACCAGGGCGGCAAGAAGGGGAACGAGGAAACGGCGGGCAAACATGGGTGCTGTCCTTATCGTGTACGAAGTCGTTGCAAATGACCGTGATAACTCCACTTACCTTACACGGCGTACCCTTGCCGCTTCGCATCTTGCCCGGAACCTGATCGATGGCCCGTCAATCCCGCACGCAAGGCCGCCACCCCGAGGCTACGCCACCCCTGGGGTTCCGCGAGCGGCTGGGTGCGATGGCCAACGTGCCGCAATTCCTGGCGGCGATCTGGCGTACCAGCCGCACGCTTACCGTGCTCGATCTTGGCCTGCGGCTGGTGCGCGCCTTGCTGCCGGTGGCCACGCTGTTCGTCGGCAAGCTGATCATCGACGAGGTCACGCGGCTGATCCGCGGCGGGGCGCTGTCGGGTCATGTGCAGGACTACGGGCACCTGTGGTGGTTGCTGGGCATCGAGTTCGCACTGGCGGTGGGCGCGGACCTGCTTGGCCGCGTGGTGTCGCTGGTAGATTCGCTGCTGTCCGAACTCTATGCCAACCGCACCAGCATCGAGTTGATGCAACATGCGGCAAGCCTGGACCTGGAAGACTTCGAAGACGCCGACCTGCAGGACCGCCTGGACCGTGCGCGCCGCCAGGTGGCCGGACGCAGCGGCATGCTTTCGCAACTGTTCGGCCAGGCACAGGACATCGTCACCATGGCGAGTTTCGCCATCGGCGTTGCCGTGTACACGCCGTGGTTGATCCTGTTGCTGCTGGTTGCGCTGGTGCCGGCGTTCCTGGGCGAGATCCACTTCAATGCGCGCAGCTACGCGGTGAACTACGAATGGACACCCGAGCGTCGCGAGCTGGACTACCTGCGCATGGTGGGCGCCAGCGCGAGCACCGCCAAGGAAGTGAAGAGCTTTGGCTTGAACCCCTTCCTGATCGATCGCTTTGCCACGCTGTCCCGGTCGATGTACGCAGCCAACCGGCGCATTGCCGTGGGGCGGGCCAGCTGGGGCGGCCTGTTCACCACGGTGGGCACGCTCGGCTACTACGGCGCCTATGCGCTGATCGCCTGGCGCACGGTACATGGGGAATTCTCCATCGGCGACCTGACCTTCCTGTCTGCCTCTTTCCGCCGTCTGCGCACGTTGCTGGACGGCTTGCTCTCGGGTTTCTCGCAACTGGCGGGGCAGGCGCTGTACCTGGAGGATCTGTTCTCGTTCTTCCGCATCCAGCCGGAGATCCTCTCGCCGAAGGATGCCCGGCCGTTCCCGGTGCCGGTACGCGAGGGCTTCCGTTTCGTCGACGTCGGTTTCCGTTATCCGGGCGCCGAGCGCTGGGCGGTGCGCCATCTTGATTTCACCCTGCGCGCCGGCGAGGTGTTAGCGCTGGTGGGCGAAAACGGCGCGGGCAAGACCACCATCGTGAAGCTGCTCTCGCGGCTGTACGACCCCGACGAGGGTCAGATCCTGCTCGACGGCCATCCGCTTGCCGAATACGACCTGGACGAACTGCGCGCGCACATCGGCGTGATCTTCCAGGACTTCGTGCGGTACTACTTGCAGGCGGGAGAGAACATCGCCGTGGGCCGCATTGATGCGCGCGACGACAAGATCCGCATCGAGGACGCCGCCGCGCGCAGCATGGCCGATGAAGTGATCGGCAAGCTACCGAAGGGCTACGAGCAGATGCTGGGCAAGTTTTTCAAGGGCGGAGTGGACCTGTCCGGCGGCGAGTGGCAGAAGATCGCCATCGCTCGCGCCTACATGCGTGCAGCGCCCTTGTTGATCCTGGACGAGCCCACCGCGGCGCTGGACGCGCGCAGCGAATACGGAGTGTTCCAGCGCTTCAAGGATCTTTCCGCAGGGAAAACGGCGGTGATCATCTCGCACCGGTTCTCCACCGTGCGCATGGCCGACCGCATCCTGGTGTTGGGCAATGGCCACGTGGTGGAAGTGGGCAGCCACGAGGAGCTCGTGGCTGCCGGGGGTCAATATGCCGAACTCTTCGAACTGCAGGCGGCCGGCTACCGCTAGGGCTTCTCACGCACCGGCACGTTGATGTTGCACAGGTCGATCTTGCCGGCGGGCAAGGTATAGAAGTCGTCGTGGCGGTTGCGCTTGGCGTCCACCACCGCGGCGAAGGTTGCCGAGTCGGTACGTAAAATCTGGATCGGCGTGCGTTCGGCGGCCGGTACGTCGGCGGCGATGCGCACGCTCTTGATCGTGGTGCGCTGGCCGGCATCCTTGTAGAAACCCATCGGCTCCGCGCCACGCTGGTAAGCCGAAAGGAATTCCATGCCCTTGATCACCTTGCCGGCGACGGCGAGGTTGCGATCAAGGTTGCGCGGGGCCTGGCCGATGATGGCGTACAGCGAACTGCCACTGCCGGTGGTGGGGCCGACATCGCGCGCCACGCCGACCGCGCCATAACAATGGGCCAGCCACGCCTGGCCGCTGGCCTTGTCGCGGGCCGCGGGGAAGCCATTGGAGAAACCTACTTCCGGGGCGTACACATCGCCGTCGGGCAAGGGTGTCCAGGCCAGCTTCGCGTCGATCGGGCGGGTGAATTCCGGGGGCAGGGAAGCCTTGGCCTTGCCAAGCGACTTCATCTTCGCCTTGTCGTCTTCTTCCGGGTCGCCCCACTGGGTGACGAAGTTGTCCTGCACGCGGATCACCGCCAGGCCGTCGAAGTAGTGTTCGCGCACGAGGGTGCGGATGTTGGCTGCGTGCAGGGGCGTGAAGTCGGGGGCGAGCTCGATGATCACCCGGCCCTGGGGAAGATCCATGTACAGCAGGTTCTCTGGGTCGGGCGTGCGCCATTCCTGGGGCGACGACTTGGCCAGGATGTCCTTCACCGGCGGCGTCTTGGTCGCGTCGCTCGCCACCGCGGCGGTGGCCAGGCCCAGCGCAACCGCGCCGGCAAGCAGGAGGGTCTTCATCTTAAGTTTCCCCGAACGTTGGTCAGGGAACGGAACGTAGCAGGTTCGTCACACCAGCTGTAAGTCCTTCGGCTTCGATCCCGGGAATACCTGCTGCACCTGCTTCG
>Ga0307510_10004195_pt1 | contig 16935 bp, 12 predicted proteins | sample 12_EM_MG_FD_207224 | JGI IMG/M metagenome (GOLD analysis project Ga0307510, IMG submission 207224) | Populus trichocarpa ectomycorrhiza microbial communities from riparian zone in the Pacific Northwest, United States - 12_EM | ecosystem: Host-associated > Plants > Roots > Unclassified | place...
TTTAAAATCCTACTATAGCTACACATCTATTCTTAGCGAGTGTTGGCCTGGGTGCGATTCGGACTCTCATGCGATCTTTATAAAGACTGGTCTGGGACCAGTCCAAACCGGACCGGACCACCCAAGTTAGTCGGGTCCAGTCATCGACATCAACCAGGACGGGCCAGTCTGGTCCTGCCTCCAAGACTTGACCGGTCGGACTATTCGGAACCCTGGCACGACGATCACAAGTTTTACAGCAGTCGTTGGCGGTAACTATCTTAACCCATGGCTAAACTGGAAGTTTGAGGCAAAGAAACTCAAACTGTCGGGGTACTCTCGCCGCGGATATAACGGATGTGAGTTCGCGCAAAAGGCGACCGACATTGTCAAAGAGTACATCACCAAGTTCATTCAGCGGTTCATGGCGATTCGGGGAAACCAACGCGGAGATCGCTATTCCGACACGGATGTTTGTGACCAATGGGAGAGCACGGCGAAGGTTAATGAGATCCAGGATCGTTCCAAGCGTATTCAGGGCAGAAGCTTCGAGAAGGTGCAATTGGAGGCTCCGCAGCCTGACGGCGGCCATGGCAGTGAGAGATTGAGCCAGCTGCTCAATAGTTGCGAAAATCGCAGGACTCGAAGCCGTGGAGTACCAAGGCCCTCTCCCACAAAGCATTTATGAATCCTAGCGATGTGGAGCACATATTGCACAATCGGCGGTTCGACTTGCGTGAGCGAGGCGTCTATATTCAGGATTCAGGCAAAGTTCCAATTGCCACCAGAAGGTGTCGTCGTCCTGACCCGACAACAAGACAGGCCTCATCAAATATAGTTTTCGACCACACCTGTATGAGTGGCACATGGCTTAGTGACATCTGCTCTTAATTTTCCGAGGAATGGCACTTCCGGTCTCAGGTGTACTAAACCTTACCAACCGCGAAAAAGTCAAGGAATCCAAAGCCATTGAATTAGCCAAGCCCCCTCCTACCACTGCTACTTTTGATAGGCACATCCTCTTCCCCATGCCACCCCAAAACGTGGGCAGCTTTACCCCAGCTGCCACAGGGGGGGTGGTGGCTGTAACTCTCAGGGTGGGAACTTGCCCCGCGGTGGAGGGAGCCGATCGGCTCGAAGAGGAATTTGATCGAGCAGTTAGAATAACAGTTTTCCACCACCGCCTCGCAAAACAGTCGCCTATAGGGATACTTATCCTCTCCAGGTGGTGGTGGTGGTGGCAGGACAGCAAATCACCCGACATATTGTGGCTCCCAAGTGAGATTGCAGAGGCCCCAGTTCTCCGCTGACAACTCTAGGACTGTTCCTCTACTGGCAAATCTGAATACCCCAAGGCGCGGAAGGAGCGGGAAGGGGGGTGGAAGAGGCCGCGGTGGCGGTTTGTGGGAATGTAAATGGGGCCAGGGGGGGCAACAAGAGGCGCTTATAATGCGCAGAAGTAGGAAGGATGGTTATTCGATAGTTGGGAGCTTGGGCATTTCTGTCGAGGTACTCACTTTACTTGCGTTTGTCGGGTAGCATTGATGCCTTCTCTGTATTCTTGATTGATCGGGTTTTGCATAATCACAGGAGTTGCGCGGGTGATATTTTTGGCAATACAAGATCCTTTTTTTCTTCCCCCTGGAGAGTTGCCTTTGTGAGTAGTGATGAGTTAGCTACTGGTACCGAAGCTCTGTTATGATACAAGGATGGCATGTTTTTTTTTGCCCACACTCTATTCAGACCTCCCAGCGTAAAGTAACAAACCCCTCGCATACCATCACAACCAATCACTCGAACCAGAACCTCACATCAATGCTATTGTCAAACAATATAATGACAAAACCCTCCATTTAGCAGGAGAAACAATACCCCCCTCTTGTGCTCCGCCCCCATCCTCCACCCCGTCCCCTTTCTTCCATAGTGCTACCCCCCTATGCTACCTATCCCTGCTCACACCGGCGTGCTCAAAACCGCTCTTATCTGCTGTCATGCCCCACCCATCCTGTATCTCCTGCATCTTACCTAGCATGAATGGATAGAGGAGGGTTCCCACGATGGGTAGTGCCTCGGTGGAGAGGTATACTGGTAATTTTCTGTGCAGGATCTGTACAGGATCTAGGATAGCTCCGGGTGGGGTGTGCTAGAGGGACTAGTCTAGAATAAATTAGTTACTCTTCGGGAATGGTAAGGGGGCATCGCTTCATGAGCTACCTTCATAATATCCTTTAATACCCGATTTAGATGTAGGTATTCCATTTTCTCCCCTATTAGGAGAGTCCTTTGTCGGAGGCGGTTGTGCTCTTGGTCTTCCAAAGGGGGTTCTCACCGGGTCAATTCGAGGTTGAGGTTGACGGGTCTTTCTATTTCAAAATTCCGCCCCAGGATGCAGCCGGCAAGGTTTCCTAGGAGGTCTACACAGCCCCCTCTCGTAGCTGGTGACTACGGTGAGCACGTCACAGCCGCGCTCATCCGTGATGCTAGTTTGGGGAGGGAGGTAGAAGCGCGTGGCATCTAGGTCAAATTAGGAGATCGTGAAGGAGGGGCCGGCGCCGCCGCCGCCGGTGCTCTTCCACTTGTTCCCGAGGTTCATGGCCCTGGGTGCGTGTGTTAGGATGAGACGTGGCAGGAGGAGGTTGAGGGCGAGGAGGAAGGCGGGCGAGTAGACTGGATGGAGGCTGAGGATGTCCCTGCCTATCATGTGTCTTGGTAGGCGGGAAGGAGATTGAAGAGGGGGACAGTTTTATTGTAGTGTCCGTGATGTAATTTGTCGGGGCGTTGAGCCAGAAATAGATCTTGTGTAAGAGGGAGTCATTGGGGTGTCCTATTTGGCGTGAGAGCTCGAGCGCAGGGTGGGTAGATCTTCTGAGTAGTTTTGCACCGCTGAGGTGATTTCCTTGTAGTGCGCGAAGAGCACGATGTAGTCTGGGCTATTCCGGTAGAACTATGGGAGCTGGATTGAGAGGGCTGAGGGACGGAAGTCGTTGCTTTTCCATTCCACAATTTTCTGCGTCCCGATGGAGATCTGCTGCTTCCCGCCTGATTTTGGGTCCACTACTGCAGCTAGGCTGTTCCATAAGTACAAAGCTTCGTATGGGATCGAATATGATTCCTGATTCTCGCCGGCATAGTTGTAACTATTGTCCTCCAGTCCGTGCCAGTTGTATTCTTCCTGTGTCAACCTGCGCGAGGGAGCAGATACGAATGAAAAAGGTATCATAAGAGAAATTGGCATCTGCTACCAAGTTCTGTTAAGGGTGGGTGGTGGGTTGTGATGGGGATGCGAACCGGAAAAGACCTTGACTCTGTCAGAAATTAGGTCGTAGAATTGGCTAGCGAGGATAATGTCATTCCGGCGGGTTTTCTGGACTCTCATCCCTTCCTTGTCTGTACCCGCACTCAACAGGGCCTTCATGCCGAGAGGAAGCCGCGTGCCTTTCAAAACATCGGCCCGTGCCGTCCGTTTATAGACTAAACGCCCAATATGAGGACCCGTCATATTGTCTTGGCTAGCGGACTTCATAAAATCGAGATAACGAGGGGGGGACGAGTGCCGGGACCGACAAACAGAAGACACCACATAAAGAGCGTCCGGCACCAGCCAATACCATCGCCGCCACATAATCAAACGATCATATAACCCAATTGACCAATTTGTGTGGTGAATACCAGGGGAGCGGCTCAACCCAGAATTCTCTGAGAAAATCCGGCATTCAGTCATCGAGCAAGGTTGCCTTGGTTCCCGAGTCGGTTACCGAACGACAGGCTCGGCAACTGCCAGCTAGCGAATCAATCATGGCTCCTCGCTTCCGAACCATTTTTCCCTTAACCCTTCATGGCACAAGCGCCGCGTAAACGGCGGAAAAATAGAAGATTCAAGAAGGGTTTAAAAAGTTATGAACCTCATTGGCCTATCCATGGGTTGTCACGCGATAATTGTGTTATTATTTGTGTCCTCGCGAGGCCTCATGGAGCCCGAATAGCGGTATCACAACGGGCTCCAGGCATCCATGTTCTGCGAGGGGGGTATGGGACTCTCCAGCCAAGCCGAAATGCCGAGTTACTTTACAAAGACATACTCTGGTATGGCATTCTATTCCTCTAACTTAACTTTAACGGGTGTTAGAAGTCTTAATTATCTAGGAGCGCTTGCCAAATGTGTGATAACGTACCAAGGTTGCCCACAGGTTATCACGTGAAAAAGAAAAACAACGCCACAGGCGACCCTATCCTCGGAGAGGGAAAATCCATGGATCGCTAGCAGCCCGATATCGCATCACCATTCCCCTCACTCTGCAGTGACCAACAGGCGCATTATTGAAAGCGGACGCCCAAAGAATACTTCGCGCAGGCAGCCCAACACCGCCCCAATGAGACAATCCACTAACAGATCACCCGCTACTCCAAGAATAACACTGTACTAATCTCTCAGCCTCTCGCTTTCTGGATGGGTGGGTGATATTAGATGTCTGGAAGCAGCCGCGGACTGCCAACTGAACCGCGCAGAGAACAACTCTGGTAGTGCTTAAAAAAAATCTGAAAAAATAAAGTAGTACCTAGTAGTAGGGGGTTCTGAATGTGCTTGGTTGGGGGTTTTTTTTCCGTTTTTATTCTGGCACCCGGTCTACCATTGCGAGCCCAGCAATTTGTTGCAAGCTCTGGGCACCTAATCTCCCCCCAAGTATTGTAGCGGTGGTCTAAAACCTTAACCTACACACGACGAGGGAACAGAGAGGGTATTAGCCACGCTTATTCTCTAGACGCTACAAGCCTAATCTAGTCTCCAGCGAGACAGAATAGGGAACGTGCTTTGAGCATTGACCAATCTTTAAAGGCTCGGAAGCCCACAATTCGAGGGGATCAATGCCGATCGTAAACCTTAGCCTACAATTTAAGTCAGTCCCATATCATACCCCCTTTCCTCGAGAGCCAACGTGCTACTAAGCTTCGATCGCTCTGCCCACCAAAATAAGTAACTAGCCGCCAAAGCTGGTTATGGGTGGTCGTGATCGTACTATTATCATAGTCGGCCCTCGTGCACATAGGACCCGGATGCACATAAGCACACCTAGATGCAGCCCCAACTAAGTCATTATGCCTCTCCGAGGTCTGCATGAACAAGTAGTGGTATCTGCCTTGTCAGAGAGATCTAGATAAGTAGCTCTAGATTATTGTCTGATAGCACCCGAACTGGCTTAGCCCGCTTATGCTTCTGGTCGAGCTAGAAATCCATAACGAGTGATAGCGCATGAAACATGTTTGCACCAGACATCTTCGAGCCACGCTGTTAGACTCTAGACGCTATGCATTACCGGGTTGTGGGCCTGATTGTAATATTGGACGTGGTTACGATAGTTGTTGGTAATATTTACATTAGGTGTCATGCGGACGTGTTTATATCCATCAATGCATGAGCAGCGCAGTGATTGACTTTGTTTAACGAGGACTCGGTACTGAACGCTATGCGCGTACCTGATGCTTGGGGGTCGTTTTTGTGGCACCAAGGCATGCAATGCAGCAGCAGTAGTAATGCGGCTTCGCATACCCGAACCGTTTAACTTATTGTGAGAGGATACCAATTGATTGGCTGAGTTGTTAAAACAGGCATCGGCATGATGATACGAAGTCCGATTGGAATTTATTCGGTGGGTTAGAAGTGTTGCCTTTTCGTAATGGATATTGAGCAAAAACCTTATTGCAAGATAATTAAATTTTTAGAATGCTGCGCTCGAGCTCTAGGCTCTCCTTTTTGAAGAGAATGTCCCCCCCACAGCCCGGGCTTCCCTAATCTCTATATATGTACTGTCAGTGGTTATCAAAATTGGATCCCAGTGTACGATTAGAAAAGAAAAAAGCCCCCACAAAACACTAGAACGAGCGGGAGGCTATAGTCAGGTAATACATATGGGAGCAAGTAGGGAGGCTCGAGGCCTCGGGTGGGGCTTTGCTAGTCCTATCATACGAGAGTAATAAGTGCGCAAAGAACTGATTCTATTTTAAACCACTGAGAATCTCATTAAACACCTAAGAAGTAAGAAACACCTCCGTTGAAATCTACCAACAACCCCGAGTCGGGAAGAAACACTACCTACCCATTAAAATCCCGAAATCGGGCTTCCAGTAGGATAAATATTAGTTCCCCAGTTTACCTTTCATGAAATACCTAGCTGGCGCAGTGGTTAACACTCCTGTGCACTTAGCGGGAGCCCAGGAGTTCAATCCATGCTGAAAATCAGTTATTATTGAACGATCCGTCATGTAGGGCAGGAGAATTAAAAAGCTCTTGCGCTATGGGAACTGGGAGATTGAAGAACTTAGCCCTCATCAATAGGGCTGTGGAGTTTAACAATCCTGCTACGAGGTGGTAGAATCCGACTCTAGACCTTAAAGGTTGGCGATCGGCGGGTAGCAGAAGCACGTGGGACGGGTTGGCAAAGAAAGAAATATAAATAAAATAAAATAAAATAAAATAAAAAATGTAGAAAAAAGAAAATTTAACTTTTTTTGCCTTGGGAAGGCAGCTGTTGCCCCTCTCCCTATTTATTGCCTTGTATGCATAGCTTTTTTCCTTAGCAACGCGAGGTAGTATTAGTAGTTACTGTACGAGAGGAGGTATTTTTTTCTATCCCAACGGGTTGATAACACCTCGGTTGATAGCTCCACCGGGATGGTGTAGACTACTGTGACCTTGCTAGGTCCACGATACAAGTCAGCGCTTGGAATTGAGAATGACTTACTGGGGTAGGAGGAACGGGAGTTAACTGCTGTGTTGGTGCCATACGGGTATCGCTATGCAACAGTCCGTATCGGTATGCAACAGTCCGCACCTCCGGAGGGGTCGTGTTTTCACTATCGGGGGTGAGAACACCAATTGATGGACTCTTCGGAGGAACACCGCTTGCGTCCCTGGCCCAAATCCAGCGATTGGTGACTTCTTACAAGCTCCTCGACGGCTTAAGACCTCCCCCATAATAAACCTGCCTCTAGGGAAAGCTGTTGGGGACAGGATCAGAGTCGAGTTAAGCGCACTGAAGCTATCCACGAACTCAGAGTAGTGGGTGATTTGTTAGTGGATTGTCTCTTTGGGGCGGTATTGGCTGCAAGCTGCTGGTATTTTGCGGCAGTCCGGTTTCGGGAATGCGCGTGTTGGTCACTACAGAGTGAGTGGAATTGTAATGAGATAACGGGCTGCTAGCGATAGATGGATTTTCCCTCACCGAGGATAGGCTTGCCGGTGGCGTTGTTCGTAATAACCTGTGCGGAGCCTAGGTACGGTATCACACCCCTAGCAAACGCTTCTAAATATCATAATGAAGACTTCTAGCACCCGGTAAACTTAAGTCAGAGGAAGAGAATATGATACCAGAGTCTATCTTGGCACAGGCAACTCCACATATCGGCTTCGCTGGAGAGTGCCCTGCCCCCCCCTCACAGAACGGGAACGCCGGGAGCCCGTTGTGATAAAGTAGTAACCTGGTGTAAGATCAATTAACGTCAATCACCGGGAAGTGTCACAGCACCTAGAAGTTGTCACACATGGCAACCATGAAAACCACAACTAAAAAATACAACAACTCAACCAATGCTTAACCAAATTGGACCAAACAAGGTGATATCAATTGAGAAAGGAGAGGAGAGCTAATTTATCCCCGAAAAATAAAAAAAGAAGATTCCCCACAAAGGGATACCAGAAAAAAGAGAGAAAAATTACTTAAAACTGCAAGAAAGAAAATAGGACAAGTTAAGATACAGCAGCATGCAAACCCATTTACAAACTGGATGTAGGTAATCTGCTACTGGCTGAGAAAATATAGAAAATTATAGTTGGCCCTGATTGAAGTCTAAAGTGTGCTGAAACCTCTGGGAAATAGGTTAATTTCATAGCAAAATGATAAAAATATTAAAACACTGACAAAAGTTAAGGGAGACAGCTTCAGGGATAAGGAGTGAACTATCGGTGTGGCCCAAGGTCAGTGTACTCAGAGTATCATGATTAATAAGAATTTCTTGTTTCATAGCAGTAGTGAAGCTCGTGTTTTTATATGTTTCATAGGTTATAATATAAGAAGTTTTCTTGCAGGTTCTATCTTAGGCAATTGCATCTGTGATGAAAATAACATAAGAATAGTTGAATAATACTTACATACAATTCCAGTGAAAGAAATATTCATTTGTACTTACTTTATTGGTAATACTTTACAAGAACAAGATTTACCAAGAGTGTAATTCAAAATTCATCATATTGAATCTAGTATTTTTGTATGAAAACCTTTCTAATCACACTATGCCTTTTCCTTGTTATATTGTAGTAAAAATATCAACTCTCACAAGTTCAGTTAATCTCAGATATCTACATTTCCACATTGTATACCACTTTGCTTAGCCTCTTTAATTTTACATATATACATTGTTCCACTGACTTCAACAATGCTATATTAAATATTATTAAGAAAAATCTATTAACTATATGCCTGTTCCTGGTAATATAATCTTTGTTATTGTACTAATACTTGTATAAAAACACTAGGTACTACTATGTACTATAGTAGAAATTACTAAGTAGTTGTAGTAAATAGTTTAACTATTAAACTATATTGCTAAAAGGGCAACTATAGAAGTGTTTCTTTTTTCAATATGGTTAAGACATATTCCTAAGTAATGAGGAAGTGATTTTGAGAATATAAACAACTTGTAGTTGTGAAATCGGTAATAGAACTTCTTATATTGTTATATATTGCAAATATAATAACAACAGCTCCACTACTACTAAATTATAGCAAATCCTGATCGATTGTAATATTCTAAGTACACTGACCTTGGGCCATACCAGTATTTCACTTCTTATCTGCTGAGCTGTCTTCCTTAACCTCTGAGTGCCTTTCTCTTCTTTTTATTGTTTTACTATTATGTTAACCTATTTTCCCAAGGTTTCAGCACACTTTAGACTTCAATTACAGCCAACTATAATTTTCTATATTTTCTCTGCCAGTAGCACATTACCTATATTGACTTTGCAAATTGGCTTGCATGCTGGTGTATCCTAACTTGTCCTATTTGCTTTCTTGCAGTTTTAAGTAATTTTTCTCTCTTTTTTCTAGTATCTCTTTCTAGAGAATCTTCTTTTTTTATTTTTCAGGCATAGATTGGCTCTCCTATCTGTTCTCAATTGATATCGGCTTGTTTGGTGCAATTTGGTTAAGAATTGGTTGAGTTGTTGTATTTTTTAGTTGTGGTTTTCATGGTTGCAAATGTGTGACAACTTCTAGGTACTGAGACACTTCCCAGTGAATGACATTACTGTTCGCTCGCCATGACCCACGGCGGTGACAGAAAAAACAACACATCTCTCAAGTGAAAATCCATTGATCGGACAATGAGGTTTATAACTTTCTAAACCATGCGGGCAGGCTGTATTTTTCCCTCGTTAACCCGGCGCTTGTTACATCAAGGGTTAAGGAAATATTGCTTCGGAAGTGACGAGCAAGGATTGATTCACCACAACTGGCCAAGGCGCAACCAGTTGCCTCGCCAGTCTTTCGGTAACTCACTTGGGAACCAAAGCAACCTTGCTTGCACATTGGATGCTAGATTTTCTCACAGAATACTGATTTGAGCCGCTCCTGTCGTATTCACGATGCAAATTGGTCAATTGGGGTTTATCCTGGTTTAATTATGTGGCCGAGATGGTAATGGCTATGGCGGTCTATAGTATCATACGAAAACCGCCACAACGCCCAAAACTCAAAATTTAAAAATCGAAAAAAGAAAAAAATACCTTCTACCAGCAAAGTTTCATGGGTTGATTTATACCTGTTATCAGGGATAAGTAGGGTTGGTTACGGGGTGGGGCGGGGAGGGTTTTCACGCGCCACTGGCAGGCCCCGCCCTTACAATGGGCCTGGGGGGTTATTTTGGAAGTGACCCCCGCCCCACCCCTGTCCGAGGCGAGTGCCCGCTCATTCACTGGACGGGCCCTGTTTCTCCCCACCGGTTTTAACGGGGACTCGTCTAGGGGACTGGTTGGGCCGGGGGCCGGGGGCCGGGGCAGGGAACCCTAAAAAAACACGCCCCGCCCGGGGCCCTTCCGCGGGGCAGGGCGGGGAGTTTGGCCGGGGGCCCGCCTGTCTCGGGGCCCCGGAGGCCCGCAATGAACACTAGGGATAAGATTGGTAATGATCAATGTTGAGACCGAGAATGTTACAAAGTGAGGAATTGAAAGAAACCTTGAAAAACGAACAGGACTACAAGGCTGTGAAACAAGAATTTTGAAGAACTAAGTAATGGAGGTCTGGCCGTGCGCAGGGGGAACTGCCACCCTACAAGCACTGCTAGGAGGCTGCCCTGAGGCAAGCGTCCTGAAATGAAATCCTGAACGAAGGTGGTAGACAGGCTAAAGTGTTTTCACTATTCAATGGGTAGAGTTATCATGGCTATCAGCCAGACAGAAAGAAAACGCTGCTGAGACTAAATACAGATTGAGGTAGCCACTTGGGCGGTGGACTCTCTATCACATAAACATCTGAGATGCCAGTCATCCTCAACATGTGTGACTGTCCCTACTAGCTAATAGGTCTAAATATGGCATCACAGGATAGGGTTACTACATGAGAGAGCGTATAATAAAAGTAGGATCAGGTAGGGATAACCGATTGCCGATTGGCTCACAGAGTATTACTCAAGGCTGCAAGCTGGGTCCCAGGCGGGTAGTACGAAGCTACCTTCTGAGGCTCGCTTGGCTATGGGACATTGCTTTACACGAACAAGTCTAGAGCCACAAGTACATATACTACGACCCTAATACTCCGGCAGGAAGCTCAGCGTTCTGAATAGTCCAGGGGCCCCACAAGGAGGCAGGGGATAATTCCTAGAGGAAAGGACTGGATGCGATGGACTCTGACAGCTGGTGGCGGTCATGCATAGGCTAAATTTCTTGAGGGACTACTGGGCCTTAGATGCCAGGTATTTAATATGTTGAAACAACCAGACAAACAGCTGCTGAGGCTGACTGCAGGGGACTGCCAGGATTGCGGGCGGAACTATAAGTGGTATCAGAAGATGGTAGGGTGTGGGTAAGGACTGAGGGAGGGGCCATAGATGGCAGGTCTTGGGAATGACAGCTGGGCACATATGGAGAAAAATGAAAAGGATGGCCGGGCATTGCTGAGGATGGCGGGTGGCTGGGGCCAAACTATGAGTGATGTGGTGATACTAAATAACCTACACAATAAGCGAGATGCTTGCGAGGAAACAAAGAAAGTTAAACAGATCATCAAGTGCTCCAGGTATCAAGATCAGACTGAGTCAATAATTCTGCTACGAGTGTTATTTTCCCTTTAAAATTCTTTCATAAGTCTTGTGCTGTAACCATAGTCAGTGATGTTGCAATGAGGGCAAAGAACTGAGGTAATCAAAGTTAAATCAAATCACAAGGTCTATAATTTTCCTCAAGAGTTACCGGAAAACTCAATTGACCATCTTAGATCTAGATATCTATAGCCAATATCAGAACTTTCCCACCGGAATATGCTAGCACCCTCACTGGCAAGGATACGATTACCTTGTAGATCTATGCCGGTGGTTTCTAAGTTCTAATTTTGTTGGAACTTTGTCCCCATATGCTTGATATCGTTTAACTTTATTCTTTCTTGTTAGTTCTGCCATGAAAGACTCTAGTACACTTTCAATCGTCTTATTCGAAACTCTCGCTGCTTGCATCTGAATGTTTCTTTTGTGTTTTAGTCAGGGAGAGATTTCTTCCTTTGTGAGTGGTGATCAAGTTTTCACGGGCACTGGCATGGTATTAGGGAAGCGGGATCCTATGGCAACCAAATCTTGAATCAAACCTCGAAATACCGGGTGTCGCGAAGCTCTCGCAACCATTGAAAGCAAACCCAAGGTGAGGATCTAAAGCTTGAATAACATGCAGTGACGAAGGCACTCAGTGCCTTTCCGGGTGATTAAAGGTGATTCCCGATTATAACCCTTATATCTCCGTTGGTAATTATGCTATGTGATTATCCTCCACTTAGATACTTACAAGAATATCATACAATAACCATCTTGTTGCTACTGCCGTCTACCTTTGCTGCTCTTCCTTTATTTACACCTGAGGCAATGACAACGGCCCCAATCGCGGAAGCTCAAACAGATGAGTTTTATACCTGAACATTTGGCCCTGATGAAATAATCGACCTTTTTCCCATTTCCTGTGGCAGAATGAAGGCGGACTTTTTTTTCTGTAAGTTGTTACTGGATGCCAACTAGAACTATGAAAGCTGATAGTGAGCGATAGACAAACCTTGGGCCAATAGCCCGTCACCACGGATAGGGCAATAGTACCAATTGGAGATGTGTGGATTCGAGAGGGCAAATGGTGGGGGAAGGCAGTCAAATTGGTACAAGGTGGACGCATCGCAGGAATGTTGGAACATAGAACAAGGGAATCCTGCACTATCATACAGGCGCTTGAGTTAGGGTATGAGATTAAGGGTCGGGCCTTGAGCTTAGAACTATTTCAGGAGTGTCACTCAGCCAGGCATATGGTAAAAGGCAAAATAACGTGGGGCTTAGTTCCAGACTCAGACAGTTAACAATAACATCATTCTGACTTCTGAATTTCCATAATTTATACGCTCTTTAATTATATTCTATCAAGTCTTGCTTGAGTTGACTTAATGTATAAGTAGCTGATCTTGATAAAATTATTTTCTAGTTTTTCCATTGTGCAAAACCTTTTAGTCTTACTATAAAAGCACAATCTTTCTACATCACTACATATCTATCCTTCATTAGCACCATGAGCACAATCAGGAAAGGTATTGTGATTGCATCGACTACATCGGGTAATACCGAGCCCGGTATCGTTCCACTTCCTCAGGTTCGCGCAATGGCCAATGCTTCAGTCGACTATAGCTTCTTTGAAGCGAAGGGCTTTCCCACGAGCTCTCTAGGCAACTACGGCGACCTGGAATCAACCTTGTTTTCACATCCTTATCTCTACTCGCTTTCCTGGGGTTATAAAGTCATACGCTTCTTCTGTAAGTCAAACATTGAATATCAATGCCAGGAACAGCGTTACCCTATGATATGGTAGACATGATGAATTATTCAAAGGCGGGGATGCACGCCCCCGTCTTGGGCCAGGTGTATTGGTTGGGAACCAAGGTATATGAAGACAAGTCAGAGAATGTGGAGCTACAGCGGAAGGAGATGCTGTCGGGGTTCTGAGACTGTGACGATACAGAGTACCATGGGATCCTTGATGCTCTAGGAGCAGGAATATATATCTGTGCAACTGTGCATTCAATGCAAATGATGCGTAGTTGAAGTACAAGTAGCAGAGTTGTCATGGGTCTTGTTCATTGTACCATTGTGGATTCTGATTCTGGCTCTGAGATAGAAGCCTATCCTGAAAACTGCGGAGCTTAACTTCTCTCAAGGAATATGGGTGGCTATTCCCTCACATATTTGAACCTAAATTATAATTAAACATTCGCAGAGAGTGTTTTTACATCATCTGCTTTGGGTGGGGAATTTGGGCGTATGTTTTGGGCTTATGCTTTGAGCGTGTGTTTTGGGCGTATGCTTTGGGAGTATGCTTTGGGCGTGTGATTTGGGCATGTGTTTTGGGCGGGTGTTTTCGGCGTATGTTTTGGGCGTATGGTTTGGGCGTTTGCTTTCAGTTTATCGCTTTAGAGCAAATGTCTTTGGGCGCATCACTTTGGGGACCTGGTTTTGGGCGTATGTCTTTGGGTGTATAGACTTTGCCGAATAAACCAGAAGAAAAGTACTAAATAGACAATCTCAATCTGTGCTCAAGCTTATCGCTATGTGAGATTCTTTCTAACTTCTAAACTGCTATCATTTTACATTTTACTGCAAAGAGTAAGGTCACCCACTGAATCATGACATAAAAGAAAGGAGCGGAATCAGTATAGGCACCGGGTATGATAACAAAAGAAATTAAACTGTAAAGGAGTATCGGTCTCTGCAAATTCTGAGTGAGAAGGGAACAACGAAAGAGATTGTGTGCGGCATAAGAATCTAACCCAAGGAACACAGCCACCGGACTTATGATATGTGAGAAAGAATATTGGCTAAGGATGAAACCAAACGGGAGATCTTGTGGTGGATAAACAAAGAAGTAGGGGTGCTGGTAAGGCAAGATAAGGGGAACCGTATTAAGGAGAGTAAGGAAGGCAGAACCGGCGTGAGGGGTGAGGAAAGGAACTAGGAGATAACAAGAAAAGAAAATAGATGGAAGTAGAAATCATTAATCCTCCGGCTCCACTTTCACACGGTGAGGAAAGTGCTGGCTACGCATATTGAGGAGGGCGTACCTATCCATCTCCCGCTCAATTCTATCTATCTCCTGAATGTCAATTCCATGTTCTTCAGCGTCCTCCCAACTGGTTGCCTCGAGATCAATGATAAGATGGAGATTCCCGGCAAGAAAGCACTCGCTCTTGGTAACAATATTTTCGATGCTGTCCCATTGGTCTTCCGGGCTTGTGAAGAAATCCTTGGTATCATGGCGCAGCCAAGCAGCCGCTCTCCAATCTCTTGGGTGCTACGACTGAAACCGTATTATGCCGTATCCCCATCCAGACCACGAGATGAAGATGCAGAGTCAGGGTGACCTAAGTGTCACATCCAACTTCCCAGACCTGAGCCCGAGGTTTCCCCTTCGTCTGTCATATGGATATCATCATCACCCGTCTTCCACACCTCCACCTCCACCTTCACCTCCTCCTCCTCCCCCTCCACATTCGCCTCCTTGCCCTCCACATCCTCATTGTCGTCCTCCTCAATCTCCTCATCCCCATAGACCTCATCGGAATCCTCTGAGCCATTGCCACCCTCATCACCAGACTCCTATAGGTCGATAAAATCGACATCTTCATTCTCTTCATCCTCCTCCCACTCTTCGTAGACCTCTGCATTTGGCAAAAGCCACTCAACAGGCTTCACCCAGTTAATCAAAGGTCTATCCTTTTCATCGAGCTCATCCTTCCTAACCGTTGTGTCAAATCTCCTTCCATATCCTCCTCCGTCAATCTGTACTCAGAAGTACCGTCATCCCCGCCGGTAGGCATCAAGGTGCCTGTCCAAGCTAAACAACAGTGCATATTAGTAAGCACATCTCTCGGTTAATTAGGCAAAGTTTAAAATTACTTACTTGACTGTGGGTTCTTAGCACCGGAGTTTTGCCTCAGGTTACCTAGTCGTATCATAATCCTGGTGCGATGTGAGATAGGCTCCCTTGGGCTCGCTTGATTGAACCTAGCTGCCCTTGCCGCAGCCACAGGGTGTCCAACCGAGGAACCTGTAGGGGATACCAGAGCCCCACGCATTGTGAGTGAATAACTGCGCTCCCAAATTGCTAGCTGGCAGGTGCTCTGGGGAGGAGCAGCCTGTCATGCAGAAGGCCCCGGAGGTTGTACCAGCGCAGACCCAGTTGACGAGCTTCTGGGTCGCTACACCACACGGTCGAGCAGACCCTGTATTCGCACTGCGGGCTTCATCTTTGGTGACGGAAATACTGGCTATGAAGGCGAATTCGGTGCAGAATCGCCTGTGATAGGGGTTGGGGGGTTCAGACGTGGCAAACCATCGTCACCAAACTGGTTTGGATAGTATCGCGGCCAATCTGCCAGGATTGCCACAGGTTCCTGCGCCAGGACCTCGTTCTCCACCATGATCATCTCCTGATCCACTTGGGCTTTGGTCTCGTCGTCCAGCGCCTGGTACTCATCAGATCTTCGCGCAAAATCAGGGCGTTGTTTTAGGCGCTTGCCTCAGGTCACCCTTGCAGGTTCGAAAGCGGTTTCCATGGTGGTAAGGCTCGCCCTATGTTCATTCCGGCGGATGGTCTCAGGATTTATGGATTGCCCCAAAGCACCTGCCGGAAGCGGACTCCACTTATAAGCAGATGGCATTGCTTGTGCAAAAAGGTATTCTAATCATCAATGTTAGTACATATCATTTGTGCTTATCATTTTGTGCGTATGATTTCTTTGTGCGTATGATTTTGTACGTATGATTTGTTTGTATGAACTCGGCGTATGATTTGATGCGTGATAAAAGAGCACAGGAGAAACGACCGGTGTGAAGACGGTGACCAACTTGCCATTTGGGATAGGGCAATAAGTAATCTATTCAGCGACCTTTTGCTAGCGTACCCTCAGATGTAGTGGAGAAAGTGAGGGAAGTAGAGAGGGTGGTACCAGTAGAGGGCCGTATCCGGGTTGGTGGAGCAAGAGCCACCGGTGTTTCTTTTCTTTTCGTTTTTCTCTCCTTTTTTGTTTTAACTACTCAGTTTGCTTCTGTGATGTATGAAAAAGAGAGGCGGGATTGCAGCGCAGAGGGCAGAGTGACCTGAGGCTTGTGTTTATGGCGAGAGCCTGGATGGAGAAGGTAAGAGTGTCGTGAGAAAGAAGAGGATGTAATTTGGCCTCTCTTACAAAGAAAAGAAAAAGTTGGTTCCCCTCTAGAAAACATCATCAAAGTCTACCCGCAGTGACGCATCGAGCCCTCCTCTCGACCGCAGTAGCCAAACCAAAAGCCCGACTCATCAACTTCTAATCATGATATGAATGACGCCCCAGCCCCAAGCCTTCTGCTAATTGCTTTCATCATACTATCAGAGAAAGGAAATTATAGCAAGGAGAGCTGTGTGTTTGAGTTCGGGGCGAAGATAGAAGGGGCGTACTCTCCTGGTTCATTTTGTGACTACCATTGTATACTTGATACATAAACAGGGAAGATATAACATCTGGGAACAAATACAAGGTCTAGTAGAATATTATTAAAGCATTTCGACATGGAAGGGATTGTACATTGCGTGTTATGGTAGACTGGGGGTTGCAGTCTTACCCTGCTTTAACCATCGTACAATTCAAGTGTATGTATATACCCATGGCCTTTCAACCTTAACTGTTGTTTACTCATCTAGAC
>Ga0307510_10004196_pt1 | contig 16934 bp, 5 predicted proteins | sample 12_EM_MG_FD_207224 | JGI IMG/M metagenome (GOLD analysis project Ga0307510, IMG submission 207224) | Populus trichocarpa ectomycorrhiza microbial communities from riparian zone in the Pacific Northwest, United States - 12_EM | ecosystem: Host-associated > Plants > Roots > Unclassified | place...
ATGCATAAACTTTTTGATTTTTTATTTATAATTTTTTTAACTGCAAAAACATGTTGAAAAAATCTATATATAAAAAAATTTATTAAAAAAAATATTTAACCAATGACGAAACAGCGTGAAGTATCTAAGTATACCTGTGTGTAATGTTGAGCATTTAATTAAGGTTGCCTTAATGAAAAGACGATAAAATCATGGTAGTAAAAACCGTATTGGATGGTTGAATTGTTAAACTCGAGACTCCAAGCTTGACTCAAATTGGGTTATTAGTTGAGATTTTAATTTGATAAAAGTCATTAAATTTCCAGTGATTTGAAACCTGTGAAATTGTGTCGACAATATTGTCAAGAGACAACACATTTTTCTTTGCCGCGTTTTCCCTCTAGAAAGTCTTCCTAGAGGCCTCATCACGAAAAATCAAACAAGAAAAAATAAATGATAAATTGATATAGATATGTTGAAGGTAGAATAAAATTAAAAAAAAAAAACATATAAAAACAAATTAGCAGAGAATTGTGTTTTATTGATTAAAAAGAGATTTTGTTCAGTTTTTTTAGGAGAAAAATAGGGCTTTACAAAGAATAATACATGTTTTTTTATGATTTTTAATAATTTTAATATGATAGTATTAAAATTAAATAAATAAATAAATATTATTTTAAAATATTATTAATTAAAAAAATACTCTTGAAAATTCTAATCCCCTCATTTCCTGGAAAGATCCAATTCTAGACAAAACACAAAGTCAACACCTACCTTTGTAAACTTTCTCCAAAGCAGCAGCCGGTTGGGTAGCTTCAACGTTTCTCTCATATAATACTTAACCGCCACAAATTGCAAGATTAGATGGATATACTTTTATAAGTAATGTTCGATGCATGCCTCAATATCTCTTGAACCTTTTATTTATTATGAAATCTTATGCCATACTCAATTTAAATTACTATTTTTTTTAATGTTATTAAATATCATGTGGAGAAGACAATCAAAGACCAGAAAGTCTGGTTCAGGTGGGGCGAGTTCCCATCCACCTTCCCCCTTGAAACTCATAATTCAAATGGCACAGAGGAAACGATGTGAAAAGAAGAAGAGTAGAAGGAAACTGGTTCAAGCCACGCTGAGAACAATGATCTCATGTCGTCCATTGACTTGAACTCTTGATGAGAAGAAGGAAGTTGGAAAATCCCTGCAATATTTGACCAACTCTAAGAACAAATTGCTTGGAACTGATTGAAAGCGAGAGTTTAGCTACCAATGCGCACACAGAAACTGGGCAAACAATCTCAATATGCAATTCCTGGAAAATGCGAATGGAAGCAGTAGAATCAATGGCTTATATCATGCTTGATTAAATAACAAAGTCTTTCTGTTTTTGTTACATTGTGGTCCCAATATGACATTGCATCTATATTGTTCTCTGTATACGTAAAATAATATCCATGGCTTGCTCACTGAATCAGGGCTTGCACTTCATTTAAAGTAAAGCTAATCATGATGAAAGGCACAAGACTGGTAAGAACTTGAAGACATATTTGTCACAACACTAGGGTATAACTTCCGAATATTCCTACTGAGGTCTAAATGATGAATTCTTATCACGCCTTGCCCATTGATTTCGGGTTGGGGCTTGTGATAGCACATGAGAAGTAATCAGCACTGTTTTTTTCAACTCAATGCAGTGAGATCAACTGAACGAGAGAATCAAAAGAGTTGTTTCCGCACTGCATCACCTCATCAAACCTGAAAGGAATTCCAAATGTTTTTTAAAATTGACAATCCATTTTAGCTTCAAATTGAGTGTTCAAGGTGGACTTTTAGAAGGGCAATCAGTTGTCATACTTTTTGCAGCATCTTCATAAGCTAAAGCAGTCCTAAAGTCATAAAGACAGGATAAATGGAAACATAAATGATACATGTTTAATCTCATTTAAGCACATATGTTTCACTGCCTTGAGTTACTAAACTAAGCAGAGAAAACCCTTCTACTACGAGTCTGAACGGAAAGAGAACTGGGTGACAGGTAATGTCTTGATGGATTGAGGGCATTTAAGTTGGGGCTTGTAAGATTCACATGCTGTATAAGTGTGAGAGTACCTTGTCAACTCTGAAGGTGGTAAAAACCCAAGGGAAGTTACAGAGTTGCAAAAGCTCAAGTGAGCTGGCTAAGATTTTCGTAAAAGTTTTCCAACTAGTTGAAAGAACACTGTCATGGTGAAATCCTATTCGAAGCTGCAAGAGCAGACTAGGTACTTAGTTTTTTCCAGAACTACCAAATCTTGTACTATATTAAGATTGTACTGCACTCTCATGCTCAGGATCTTACCTGTAAGTAGTTTTTGAGTTGTGAGTATTTGCATTTGTGAGAGCACCTATTCACCTCCCTCACAAGGTTATACCCAAACCTAATATTCTTTCAAGTAATTAAAACCCATAAGATATGTCAGTTTTTGAGGTGAATCGAGGCTTTAAGAAAAATTATATTTGGCAAAGCAAAGATTTTAAAACAAAACAAGTAAATTTGTGAACAATGGAGTTAGACAGAGCTGACTAAATAATGCACGAATTCCATCTCAATGAATGCTAAACAGGAACGAACAAAAGAAAATTCAACATTAGCACTCAGAAGAGGAGTCACTGGACATACCATGCCTTAGCCTCCTATATGTATCATTGGTCTATTCGCTGTTTTTGCAATGTCAAACATTCCAGCATGTGAAGCTTTTTTCCTCTTGACCTGAAGCAAACAAGAAAAACTCAATGAGACAAACAGTGAAAGCTTTAGAACAAATCATGTTTATTTTTTACCTAAACATTTCTAGAATCTCTTAGTTTAAACATGAGTTAGGCTAAATTGGTAAAGTTCTAATCTCTAATGAAGAAAGACCAATTTTTTCATTAGAATTAAGGCATGCATTTATTTAAAGTATTAGATTTTCTATTTCCAGTGATATTCTTTAAAATTTGTACATAAAAGACATGTTGCTAAAATTCGATAAAAATTCATGTGCACAAGGTCCAAATACAATGCCCAAAATGGCATGACCCTGGGACCAGGGAAGCAACTGCAACCACAACTTAGAATAGTGCAAGGAATTTTCTTCCCAATGATGATCTACGCTATCTATTTATTTTATTATAACATCAATAAGAAACTGGAGTTTTGACAATTGTGCCTCTCTGACTGCTACAGAAAGCTGACAAGACTATAAATTGCATACCGCCGCCCCAATTATTTCCCTCAGCTCGTGTTCTTCAGCACCTTCGCGAAGGGGATCTCTTAGGCTAACCTGCAAAGACAAAGCAATATAAGGAATCATAACAAAATATTGTAATATGTACTCGACAGGACAAGGCTAAAGGATTTGGAACCAAAAAGTGCCATCAAACAATACATGGGACATTCCCAGGTACTTTCAGCCAATACTACAGACCCAGATAAAGTACAAAAAATAACTCGGAGAGAGAGAGTGAAGCACTGCAAGATATCAAATTCACTATCAAAATCTTAGTTTGATCATGTATAGAGCATGCATGTCAAATGTTGTTTGAAAGGATTCCATCTTGCCTTGGGTAATACTCAGGTCTTAGGTTTTGACTAGTTTTTGAACCCTCTAGAACTTTGCATGAGATTCAGAGCATATTTCCTTTCAAAGTTTGTATGAACCTCAAGGATGCAAGATTTCATAGATGGAGTTTACATCTTCCAGGTTTTTCCTTTTCCTTTTTTTTTTTTTTTTACTATTTAGTATTATAGCACAGTTCCATTCTCATACAAAATGCTCTCTAGCCAAACTGTTTTGCCTGCTTTTATATCATTCAATTGAGACTTCAAGATTAAAATAGTCAAATAATTTTAGGATGAACTGAATTCAATGTAATAGTAGCAACAACCTCAATAGAAGAAAGAGGATGCTGAACAAGCAAGTGGGATAGAAGAGCTAAATTTTTCTTTTTGATGGGTACCAGAATAAAAGAAAAGGAGAAGATCCTTAATACAAAGAACGTTCCAAGCACTCCAACTCAATTGGCACCACATTAGTCAAATTGAAGAAAATATTGTGTACTAGAGTACAGTAGCTAAATGTGCCTCTGTATGACACACAGACTGTATGGTCATTACAAGTAAACCAGATGCGAGTATAACCTCATCTAAAAGAGAATGCTGTGATGGATCTGAGGTAGCTGAAGGAGGAAAAAGAAATATAAAATTTTCAACTTTAGATAGCAGCGGTCAAGACTTAAATCTAAAGCAAGTTCATTTGGAATAATCTGCAACACCACAAAGAATTTGGAAGATTCTGGTTAAGACAAAACAAGATTAAAAATGACCTGTGAAATAGGCTCTGATGAAACATGGCATACTGTATTTTAGGGGAAACAGAGATGGTATCTGTAGAAAACCTCAAAAGCTAAATTATACTCTACCTAATTGGCTAAACTTGAAAATAAAAATCCCACATACTGAGCTAAATGTGGAAACTACGAGAAAAGGAAGCTTATATTCTTTCTATCTGGTACAGGCAAGTCAAACTAATAGATAGTCTGATCATAAATTTGCGTTATGCATTCCAAATTCAGTGAGCATGTGAATCAGTTTTTATGCCAAACAATGCATAAGGAAAATAAAGAAATCAAGCAGAACCATACTGAAAAGTTAACCAGCTTAGGCAAACGTGCTAAACGCCACACAGAGAGGAAGATGAAGTAATAGAAACTATATGATCAGGTTCTATAATCACTATAGCAGGGAATGAGATGGTCACCTCTGAAGGACCAAAGAGGCATACTTTAAAGTTTCCATCAGCTAAAAGTCGCAATCTATTGCAACCAGCACAGAAATGCTCAGTCATTGAGGTGATAAAAGAAACCATACCAAGATGCCCATCTATCCTGAAGTTCTTGGCCGTATCAGCAGGGTGATCCTGCAGCCTCTTTAGGCTAGGAAACTGTTTTCCCTGTTCAATTAAAAGAAGTTACCAAAAGAATCCATAAGGGGACGCTAAAAAATTTCCTCACAGACCTGTCAGAGTTCTACCTTACCACTCTATCCAGCATTTCCGAGTAAGGAACTAGTTTCTTGACATTCCAAACATTTCCATCAAAAGGCATGAACTCAATGAACCGAACATTAATTGGTTTGTTATGTGTCAACTCCACAAAATCACAAATCTCATCATCATTAAACCCGCGCATCACCACACAATTCACCTAATGGAAAATAACAAAGAGGGGAAAAGAAAACAATTTTTAGTTTAGAGCCAGTGAAAGCCCTAAAATTAGTAAAAAAATAAATATGAAGCTAATAGTGAACCTATCATTGCACCAGCATATCACTGGTTAGTGGATCAAATATAGAAAGAGCATAATTGAGAGAGAAAGCAAGGATGAACATAATTGCAGAGAGCGCACATACTTTTACTGGATTGTACCCACAGTCAATAGCAGCATTAATTGAATCCATAACTCTTTCATGCCCTTTCCGCCTAGTCAAAAATTCAAATTTTGCCGGGACTAATGTGTCTAAGCTGATATTTAGAGAAGTAAGTCCACATTCTTTCAGCTTTGGAAGTTTTCTCGCAAGAGTGATTCCATTGGTTGTCATGGCCAAGGTCTTTAGTCCTTTCAAGTTAGACAGCTGTAAGCATATGTCTTCAATATCTTTTCTAATGGTTGGCTCGCCACCAGTCAAACGAATTTTATCTACTCCAGAGCTCACAAAGAGATTTGCCAAATGAACAATCTCATCCTGCGAGAGCAATTGAGGACTACGAGTGAGCTCCACACCCTCAGCTGGCATACAGTACTGACAACGTAGATTGCAACGTTCTGTCAAGGAGATCCTCAAGTAAGTGTGCATCCTCCCAAATGAATCAATTAACATGTCAGAAGCGAGATTAGTGCTCTGTGGATCTTCTGGCAACTTAGCACAGTAAGTTGCATATGCCTTTGGCATGGAGCCATTAAGATGGCCGCTAAAAAAACCTTGGCATTTGCTGTTTCTGGATGCATAATAGGATTCAGCCTCACAGCCAACCTACAAGCGAATTCTGAACATCATCACCATTTCAAACTTGCACATTAACTGGAGTAGCAATCAAAAAATTAAAAAGCATCAAGAATGCTCATTGTCTAATCTAAACACAACCAAGTGCAACACAAGCACATAATTGATCAATTTAAACTCTTGAAATGATAGAGATTAAGGCAGAAGAGGAAACCCAGTTATGTGAGACTAGAAAGAAAAAAACTTTGTATTGGACATTTATCAAATAATTCAACTTCGAAAAGGCTTGTGGAATAACCTAATGAGTACAAAAAGTGATCAGATAACAGTACCACTAAAGTATTATCTAGCTTGACATGAAAAAAGAACATCCTAAAGCCAAATCTCCAAAGGTTAACAATTTTCAAGAGGACACTAAGATGAAAAGGTTGCTACAAAAAAAAAAAAAAACACTTTGTTACTATTGTTCCCCTTAATAGTTACAGGGCAATGAACTTTCCGTGTGCATTATGAATGTCAAAGTTAGGAGATTGGCATTAATGGCGTGTCTAAATCATGATGACAGACAATTGAAGATGTTTTGCTAGAACTTTCCGTGTGCATTATGAATGTCAAAATTAGGAGATTGGCATTAATGGCGTGTCTAAATCATGATGACAGACAATTGAAGATGTTTTGCTAGAACAAACAAACGGAATGATCAAAAAATTGAAAAACAAAATAATGAGCTTCACTAAGTGGCATGAAATAAAACAAAAACAATTTCAACTCATCTAACATGGTTCTCTACAGGCAGGCTGCAGCAAGGAGCTACTTTTGGTCATTGCTCCAAAGTATCAATTAGTCCCATCCCATGAGAAAATACAATCCTAGTGGGTACAATACTCAGGACTCAACACAGATAAACTGAAAATCATCCAAAAAAATGTAAATTAAACAAAAATACGTTGCTACTTGTATATGCAATTATGCAGAATCTTAATGAAAAAATTACGGTGAGAAAAAAGAAAAAGAAAAAGAAAAGGAGAGAGAGAATAGAATTGATACCATGGAGAAACTGAGATTCCTCAAACCCAAGTGCCAATTAATAAACTTTGAAGTATAGCGCCTCATCATAGCTTAGCTGATAATTCAAGAGACAAAGTTGAAGTTAAAATAAGATATGCCTACGTAAAGGGGCACTAAGAAATTAAACACTCTCGTTAAAGCATATAGAGAGAAGAAAAGAAAAAACAGCAATGATAGAGATGGGTTTTCTTGTGTTTTCTCGTTAAAACACATAGACAAAAATACATTGATACCTCGTAGAAATGGGTTTTCTGGTGTTTTACCGAAAGTGGAACGAGAGACAGAGAATGAGAAGATGGAGATGATGACGAGAAGATGGCTGAGACTGACCTTTCATTTAGTCCAAACTCTTATGTTTTTTTCTACGAACAGCATCAGTCAGCGAGATTATTTTTATCCTTTTTTTTTTTAATCATTGTTATTGTTTTTTAGGTCGGCAAATTACAGTCGTAAAACACGACTAGGCATTAGTATGTTCATCTGAAAAGACTCGGAAAATTCGATACTCGAATTACTTAAAGTGATGAAGATTTTGATCCATGAAATCCATTTGATCACGTTAGGTTTTATAACCCAATTTAATTGATATATTCGGTTAGCAGAAATTGGGGATTTTTGTTGCAGTTAAATAGGAACACGTCGTATACAAACTATATAAAAAGTTTTAATATATAGTTTTATAAATAAATAAAATATTATTATACCCAAGATAATATCTAATCACATCAAATCAATATAATAGTTAAAAGAAATTATAATATTTTATCCCATCATTATAATAAGCTTTTTACATGATATTTTTAATATCTAGTTCTATGGAGATTGCATTGTTGGTCTAATCGCTACGTGGATTTTCACATCTTAAGCTTTGAAGATTATGTTTGATTCTATTTTATTATTTTTATTGGTTATTTTAAATATCATGATTTTTACTTATTTTTTTTTATTATAAGATTTTAGTTTTTCTTACCTGTCAGATTGGTTTCAACTTATATAAATGCTTGTAAACTTTGGAGAGATAAAAATAAAATAAGATTTTAGGATTTGTGTGTTAATTTTATTTTAAACAATATCTTCTCTCTTATGCTTGATTTTTTTTTAATTACACCTGCATCATTACTTACACAACCAAATCAATTCAAATCTAGCTAATTTTATGATCAAGTCTCTGTTTAAAAACACGATTAAAATTGTGTTTCTTTAAACTTTATTTCTTTTACTAAAAATTATTTTTTTATTTTAGATTATTTAGATGTGTTGATTTTAAAAATAATTTTTTTTTTAAAAAAAAAAAACATTATTTTGATACATTTCTAAACGAAAAGCACTTTGAACCGCAACCGCTACCACAGTCTCAAACAGGCCACAATTTTGATTTTTTCATCTCCACATTGCAAAGTTCCATTTTTTCACCACCGAAACTTATTCGCATCACAATTTCCTCTCTATCCGTTGAGCTCACTGCAATAATTAGTTTTTCCCCAATTTGTTTTATTTTTATTTTTTTAATTAGCACAATAATTTAAAAGTTTTGATAAATAACATAATTTAAAAAAGATTTAGTAAAATAGCACATTTTTACTTTGTCATATTTTAGAAATGCGACATTTACTAAATGTCATCATTCTCAAGCGCGACATGTCATGAACTTAAAACCCTCCCCAGATTAAAGAATACAACAGACACAAGAACTCTCTCTCCAAACCAATGTTCTCCCTCGCAACATGTCATGAAATTAAAACTCTTTCAAAAACAAAGAATGCAACAAATGCAGCAACTCTCTCTCTCTCTCTCCAAACCAATGTCCTCACCCTTTATCTCTTTAAAAACTTGTCAAACACTTGTTTTTTTGCCCTTAAAACACCCAAAACTTGAATCAATCCTAGTGTACAAGCATCCTTGGATGTTTTTCTCTTTAAAATCCATATTTGTCGTGGTTGCCACCGTCACCTCAGCCTTTTTTCTAATCCTACAAGCAAAGTAAACATACTACATTGCTATGAATTTGTGTTTGGTTTAGTTGAAATGAAATAATTGTGTAGGTTGAATTTAGAGTTTGTTGAATTAATGATAAATTAGTTATGAATACAATCAATTAGTGTTGATTTCATATAATTGAACATGAAAATAAGTTAAATTAATTACGAATTAATTGTGTTATTTTAATTTTGGATAAGTTGTTGAGTTAGGAATTTTGTGTGGATTGTTGGAATCATCTAATAATGCTATCGACTATGCTTGATGATTTCATGCAATAGAGCATAAATACGGTACAATTATGATGAATTACACGTTGCATTGAATTGTTGATAAGATGTCGAATTTGGTATTTTCTTTAAATTATTTTAATTTGCTATGAATTTGGGTTTGATTTAATGTAATTGAACATGAAAATATCAATTAGATTTGATATCATGAATTATATTTAATTTTGGTCCAGTATGCTTTTGCGTTATATTTTTTGGATTTGATTGAATTTGCTATGAATTTTGCCAATTAGGGTTGGGGTAATGCAATTAGTTAAGATTATGTCCAATTAACCAGAATCTGATTTGTTTTTCCTACATAATGTCTGATAACATATTTATGTTATGTCATTACGGTGGTACTATTGTTCCTAGTATGAATGGTAGTATCATATACAATGACATGAGCAATTTGTTGTTAAATGGTAATTTAGACATGTCATATGTGGATATGAAAGAAATGTTTTTTCATGGACTTGGGTGGAATTATCATAATATTGATGTTGAAATAAATGGAAGGTCTCAAATTAGTAAACATCAATATTATCTTGTACTAATTGTATATGATGACAATTTTAAGATAACGATTGATTCTTTCATCTAAAGTAGGTTAAACATAATAGTATTGTATGTAATTAGTCGAATAAAATCTTTGTATGTAGGGGTAAAAATAATTTATAGTCGGATGATTTGCTATAAAAGATTGATGATACTATAGGCACTTAGTCATAGACTTATGCTAGGAGGGTCAGATTTGGAGGTGGGACAAACATTCAAGTTTAAAAATGAATTGATTAATACAATTAAACAATAACAAATTGCACATTCAGTTGAATACCGAGTCCAACCATCGAACTCTATATTTGTTCAATTGCAATGTAAGAGTTTAGAAAGGCCTCGTGATTTAAGTCGACAATCGGATAGTTTACACGAAAAACACACAAATGCGTAAGTGAGTGGTAAAATTGTAAATAGAGGCAAATCACTTTTTTAAATAGGCTAGAACAACCCAAAACATCCAGCAGCAATGGAGTTTCGTTTCTTCATCTTTTCATTTGAAATTTTTTAGAGAAAACATCTAAATATGGTAATATTTGACTGAAATCAAGTGGGTTTTTGAAGGAAAATGTCATAACCTATTTCTTATTGCCCACAATTTTTACCCTTTTTTTTCAAAATAAAATAATAATAGTAAGAAGACTGGTATTTCTACAAAAGTAAGTTGAGAGTATTTCAAATGTAAAAAAAAAAATATCAAGCTGCAATTTTAAATGGAATCAGGAGCCTAATTGTACCTCATTTTACCTAAAACTGGAGAGACAATGCAGATTCAAGGTCAGGTTACATGATTATTGGATGAATCAGCATAAAAATTAAGCCTAAATACATAATTAGATTTTTAAAAGGCCAATTTGTTCAAATCATGGGCCAAATTAAAGTTTAATTATATTTAAGAATTAATTCGGGTCTAATTCAAGGATTTAATTAGGTGCAAGGACTTAATTATATTTTAAATGGGCTAAATTAATTTTATTATGGGCTTAATTGGTGAAGAATTAAGTTCGGGGGCCTAATTTGGGCTTAATTAAGAAGATTGAAATTTTATGACATCAAATTTAATTTTTACAAAGTCAATTGGTTCAAATCAGGGGTTAAATCACAAGAAAATCAAAGTTTTTGGGTTAATGAAGGGCTAAATTGAATAAATTTACAGCCAATGACCATTTTACAAAAGGCGTCGAACTATGGGGACTCGATTGATTTAAATCAGGGGTGAAATTGAAGAAAATTAAAAGTTAATGGTGAATTAAGGGTCAAATTGCATAAATCTAGGACCAATGACTAATGTGAAAAGGATGTTAAAATTCAGGGCTAGCATTGAATTTTAGCAGGGGCAAAATTGTATAAAATTGAAAGTTTATTGTCAATCAGGGGTGTAGTTGAAAGAAATTAAAAGATGGAGGACCAAATTCAACTTTGGCCACAACCCTAAATTAAAACCTTAAAATGTCCAAAAATGTGCCATTTTGAACCATTAAAAAAAAGGACCAAACAACGTGTCGTTTAGTGACTGTTCATCTTCTTCTCCATTTAAGCCAGAAAAAGCTGCTCCAGTGACCTCCTTTCTAATGCATTTAATGCTTTATTTATCCATCAAATTTGACAAAACTTGCACACAAATGATGGTCTAACATCTGACTATACCCTAATATGGTCTTTTTTAGTCAATTGACACCACAGCGGCCTTGGCACCACCTTAAAGTTGTCAACCCAACCAGCCTTTCTACAGCAACTTTTTCAGGTCATGATGGCAACTTCGAACCAATGGTTGAGATTCTTCCGGTTCGAATCAAGGGCCAAGATTAGACACCACAAAAGACAACATGTCCCTCTTTCACCCTCTATAAATAAAGGTGGATTCCATTCCTTAAAGAAGGACAAATCATAAGCCAAAGTTGAGAGAAAAAAAAAACCATCTTTCTGCCTAGTTTTTCTTTCCCCCCTCTCAGCCACCACTTTAGCCACTTCTTCTGCCACGCCTTAACCATTGTTGTCGCCACCAACCACTCATCGATCTTCCCTACAATACTAGGAACCCCTCTTACAACTTTCCTCCTCTGACCAAACGAGTTTCCCTCCTCCAAAACACCCCTCGCCACTGCATTCTATATGCAGTGGCCATAAAAATTAAACTCGTGGTCACTAGGCTAGGCTGTTAACGACCCAACTCGACTCAGTTGGATCCAGCCTAGAAGGTTAGGTCAGTCCACCCTAATATAATAATAATAATAATGTAATGATATTAAAAAAATTCAAAAAAAATTAGAAGTCCTTTACTTGTGATTTTCTCGCATGTTTTTCTACCAATTTTATGTAATATCAGGTTGTAAATTTACTCTGTAAGATACAGATCCGGTATTAAAATACCAGGTTTTCTCTGAAACATTTCTAAAATAATTTGAAAATTCAAAAAAAAATCTCAAAAATTTTAAATTAAATTCCTCTTTTAAAAAAACAAAAAATATTTTGTTTTCATGCATACGTCAAAATTGTAAAAGTTTTATAAGCATACTTTTTATAAAAAAAAATAATAAAAACAAAAATGCATCTTTCTCATGTTTTGAAATGCAAAAATGGATATCGTAACTACTTTATGATTATCCGTTAGGGATTGGCCAAAATATCAAAAATCCTTCACTAATCATTTTGTTCATTTTATATTTAAAGTGTTAGGGTTTTGCTGTAGACTTTTATATTCGGAAGTGTAAAACTACACAATAGAGTACACCCTCAGGTATTAAAGATACAAAATACAAAATAAATATGATGCTAGAATTTAGACTATAGAACGGTTAGGATTTAGCCCGATAAGGTTGAGACTTCCTCACGAACAAAGATCTACCTTGAACTTTAGAGACAAGAACAATGAACAGAAACTCGACCTTGAAAAATAATCAAACAACAATGCAGGTTACCTCAGGTATGGTGCATTGGGTAATGCATCTTTTCCTTGCACAACCAGTCCCTTCCGTGGACTCTCACAGACCATAGATTTTCTAGTAATCATAATATTAGGTGGCGATTCTTAAACCTTATAATCATAACTTTATGATTATACTCAATACCCTTTCATTTCCTAATATCTCTCAAGAGACTTAGCCTGTCATTTGACGTCACCCTGCGACAGAAAACATGATATAAGTGAGTTATGAGGCTAAAACAATTAAGAGAAGAAAGTGAAGTTCTTAGATAGAGAAACTTGGGTCTAAAAAAAAGGATGAAATTAGAGAAGATGAGCTAAAAGACCACTTTAAATCCATTCTAGACATCATGAGTAAGTGTTATTATAACTAATTGCTTTGATTTTTATGGGTAATGTAGAGGATTTGAAATTTATGATGTAGTAATGTTGAGTTAGGGTAGGAAAGTGTTGAAATAAGTGTTTGTTTTGTTGGAAATCATGTTTAAATGAATTAAATATTGTTGTTGATGAATAAGTAAGTGATCTTGGCCTTACTTTCCTTGTAATTATGGATGATTTGGAAGGATTGAACTAGTTAATTTATGGGTTTGTGATTGAATTTAGTGTTTGATTGAATAATGAGTTTATAGATGCTACATTTGCTATGAGTTGAGTTTTTGAACATGAATTAGGATTGGGTAATGTTGTATTATAGAAAAAATTAAAGAAAAACTCATGAATTACACCACGATAAAATTCAGCTAAATGATGAAAAAGGGAAGTTAATTTTGTTAATTGAGTGGGCGTGCTTTGATATGAATTTTATATTTTTCGTGTAAGAAATTAATAATGAAAAGTGTAGAAATAATCATGGTTAGGTCATGAAGGATATTCGACCATTTCACTTAAAAAGGGAAGGAATATGTTGATTTGAGAACTAATATTGCTTAAGATGATTTATTGATTATCTCATTGAATATGGTAGATAAAGTTTTAAATGAGAAAAAAAGGAACACCTATGGCTCCTTGAATGGAATTCGGCCATAATAAAGAGATAGTGGGAAAAATGATTTCGTGTGGGGTATATTTTTGAAATTATTTTTGAAACTTGAACTTGATTGTGTTAAAATGACTTCAGAATGAATAAAATAAGAATAAATTCCTTGAAAAATAAATTTCAATTTTTAGCTGAAAACACCAGATAAAAAAAAAGAATGATAAGAGTCGTCGTACTAAACGAAACTATGTTGATGATAAATGTTATATAGAGATATAACATGTGTAGAAATTGGTCAATGGGTTAGTATATCTAAAGAAAAAGAGTATGTTAGTTGTGACAATTGGCTAAAAATAGGTATTTAACTGTTGAGTGATGTATTTGAATGCATGATTATATGTTATTGCGTGAATAAATGAACATACTCTGAATGAATGCTAGATTCGATTTTATAGATGATTATGACATTTGGAAATCAAGGACACATATTAAATTTTATGAATGCTTGTAAACATGTGTTAAATGGGAACCAAGATAATGTTCTTAGTTTGATTAAATGTGCTTACAATGATTGAAAATCCTATGGGCACAGGGAAAGTATGAGAGCTAGACAACATACTAATGGAACAAGATTTATACACGCTCTAGGTAGGTGCTCGACACCTTATTTTTTAGAATCTTTAAATGATGTTTTGTATAAATGTCATTCTTTTTATAAATTTTTTTTGTGTTAAGGAATAATTGTGTCGCGGAAATTAGGGATATGGTATGATGTAAAATGTTATGGTTGTATAGAATGTGATGTAAAATGTTTAAATGCTTTATACATATAGGGTAAGGTGTTATTAAAAGAGGTTAAAACATGATGCTAAAGTTATATTCAGATGAGATAGATAAAGTACGTATGAAGAAATGTAAAATGAGCTAAATTATAGAGATGATATGTACGTTTAAAAGTTAAAAGAAGATGATGAATTCATAAAAATTTGGTATCAAGGTTTAGAATAAAAGGATGGATTATAACAAGTAAGACTTACGGTACGAATCAAAATATTTGAACATAGTACGTTACTTAATTTGGTAAAGTAGAAAGTTATTACAACAACAAATTGATTAGTCTGCCTAGAGGTGGAGATTAATAACATCAATGATACTAATAACCAACATTGATTTATCAGTTTGCCCAAATGTGAAAACTAATGGCATTAGTAATACTAATGATCAACATTGATTGATTAGTCTGCTTGAAGGTGGAAACTAATGGCATTAGTGATACTGATGACCAGTATTGATTGATTAGTTTACCAGGAGGTAGAGATTAATGGTTTTAGTTGATAATAATATTGGGAAATTATTTGATTAGTCAACCTTGAGAATCGTGACTAATGATATAAGGTGTTTTGATTTCAGTATTGTATAGTTGGCCAGGATGAAAAGATGGTGGATTACGAACTAATTGTGAGAATGATTGTGGTGGGATCTTAAGTATTCCAATGAAAGGTGGTGTTTGATCCTTGTGAAGGATAGAGAGAAGAAATATCCTGGTGATAAGAAAAGTGGTGTAAATGGTAGTCGGACATGCAATTCATTTTATAGAGAGGAAGAGAAGCCAAGTTGATAACACAATATCAAGTCAAGATTAAAGTTTGTTTTGGTAATATGTTAGGGTGGGAAAAACACCTTTTTCGATAACGTGATAGTGTGAGAATCGTGGTTGTTTCACTAATAGGATATGTTTATGAAATAAGGTTGTTCAAACAATATATTTTGAAAATAGAGATGGAGTGAATATGAGTTATTGTAAGGTCAGATTAAGGCGCAAAAGAAGGCTAAAATAAACAGCCTAAAAAATAGTATAAAGTAAGTCATTTTGGTAATCTTACAATAGAAGAAAAACTAGACAATAATGACTAAAAGTGGAAGATACTACATTGTAGAAAGGTTTTAGATGTGGGAAAGTAAATGATTGTTTGTTGGTTTATGTGTTTAAGTTAGAGTTATATGTTGCATGGAAATGGAAATGGATGAAACATGTTTTGAATAGGTGTATGGTTTAAACTTCTTAGAATGTGCATAATGATATTAATTTTCTTTAATTGGATTAAAAATATGAATCGAATAAGAATCAAAATATGATTCTTATAATGAATTTCTTAGTTATGATAACTTTGACTTTACTAATACAAGGGAGACCTCAGGAGTTGGGAGTAGCTGAGAAGAGCATCAGGTTTCAAAAAGGTGCTCGACACCTTATGCCACTTTTAGAAAGTTATAAAATTTTATAATTGCAAATTCTTTAAGTTTGTTTTTGTATGTTGATTATTGATAGTATTTTGTCATGTAAATAAATTCAGTACAGTATAATTAATCGATAATTTTTAATTGCATTATGTAAATTTTACGTTTAAATACTATATACATGTATGTGTTAAATGTAATGTTTGAAAATGATATTTTTTATTGAAGGATATATGATAATTTGTGTGATGGGAGTAATCTTAAGGCTATCATTTTATTATATTGGTTGATGGTTCAGGATGATTGAACCAAATCATACGTGTTAAACTGAGATGAGTTCTTCTACAAGTTGGGTTTTTAGGAATGTTACTTTTAAATAGAAACTCTATCGAAGTTTTTGTAGATTTAATGACAGTCTAAATTGATACCAAACATGATTTTAAAAAAGGAATTTAAGGATTATTGAATTAATATAGAAAAACAAATTACCTCATTTTCTTATGAGTTCAAGACTCAAAAGCTTTTAGAATTGTGAGCTATTACAGCCTTTTTTATTTTCACTCGAAGGGTGTGGATGGTTTCCACTCATTGGCGCGTGAAAATCACAGGCCAACTACTTTTTCTTTTTTTTATTCATTAAAAGATTAATTTGGCTCTAATTGAAATAGATTATAACAGAAAAACCATGATCAAAATATCAAAATACTCTTTGACCCCTTCTTTGATTTTTTTTACTTGAAGGGAAATGAAGTAATTGTATTTTTTTTTAATAGAAAAAGATGGAAACACCCTCTTTTCCATTAATTAAGGGTATTTATATAATTTAAATGTGTAAAAAAGAGTTAATAGATTAATATGCCCCAATTAATTTTATAATATCAAATGAATCTTAAAAAAAAAAACTATTTTACCCTCATAGAA
>Ga0307510_10004197_pt1 | contig 16928 bp, 8 predicted proteins | sample 12_EM_MG_FD_207224 | JGI IMG/M metagenome (GOLD analysis project Ga0307510, IMG submission 207224) | Populus trichocarpa ectomycorrhiza microbial communities from riparian zone in the Pacific Northwest, United States - 12_EM | ecosystem: Host-associated > Plants > Roots > Unclassified | place...
CTGGCATAAAGGGACTACAGCTTATTTTTGATAGTGGGAGCTCCTATACCTACTTCAATGCTCAAGTTTACCAGAGTATACTCAATCTGGTGAGATATACTTGATTTTTTATTTTGGGAAATAGCCCTGGATCAGATAAAGAAACATTCAGTAAAATATCGTGTTATACGAATCAATAACTTTCTGTCTCAGGTAAGGAAGGATCTAGCTGGAAAGCCATTAAAAGATGCACCAGAGAAGGAACTTGCAGTATGCTGGAAAACTGCAAAACCTATCAAATCTATTCTTGATATCAAGAGTTACTTCAAGCCCTTAACCATAAGCTTTATGAATGCAAAAAATGTGCAGCTGCAATTGGCACCTGAAGACTATCTGATCATCACTGTAAGCACCTCAAGAAATCACTTTACAAGTTTCCTGCAATTAGCAACAATACATTTAGAAACCATTTACTTATTTCCTGCAATCAGGAAGCATATCTAACAACCTCTCCCATTTCAGAAGGATGGGAATGTGTGTTTAGGGATTCTGAATGGCAGCGAGCAACAGCTGGGAAACTTCAATGTGATTGGAGGTGAGAGAAATTAACAGAATCACGAGCCCTATCTAACAAAACCCTCTATATTTCCTAATCAAATGAATATGATTCCTCTGTTCTTTGCTATCCACAGATATTTTTATGCAAGACAGAGTGGTGATTTATGACAATGAGAAACAACAGATCGGATGGTTCCCTGCAAATTGCGATAGACTTCCCCAGTCCTGAACCATTCTCTCGTAATGTCTTCTTTTTAATTGCTCGATCTTGGATTTCTAGAAGACCAATAAGCTGACTGGCGGATCTTTTCACCAAAAAATACAAGGCAAAAATAACTTCATGTCATTAGACATGATAAATACATGCACAGGAACATTCAAGCATAGATGACGCAAATGGGATTATCCCACATATCAAGAAAAAAATTATTGTTTATCACAGAACATGTAGACTCATGCGAGTCCTCGTTCCATTTCTGCTGCAAGATAGAAACATGATTAAATACAAGAAAATGATTTGATTTAGTTACTATTTCGATGACTGTACGAAAAAGATTACACCTGCACAAAAACAACAAGGATACATAAGGTGGGGATAAAAAAACAGATATGGCCAACATATCAAGGAATTTTACACGTTCTTGGTTGCAATAGCAATTTTGTTAACGATGGATTAAGGTGAAGTCTGATTCAAATAAATGTAAATATCCTGACAGGGTGTGGCCAAATAACAAAGCAGCAAGATCACAATCCATGGTGAACAGAGATTGCTATGATTTTACCAAATGGTATGTTGCCAAGAGCAGACTATCAAAATCCTATGCTTCAATCTTCAATAAACTCCATAGTATTGTAAATGTAGATATGACTCGATTTCAAAATCACACTGGAACAATTAGCTAGAAGAACATCGTAGCAGACACTTCTTTGGAGTAGAGATAAATAGGGATCAAGACTAACCTCGAAGGTCAGCAGTAGCGATGGTAACAAGCATTCCATCAGACTCGATTTGCACAATGCATGGTAAAGCAACTAAAACGAGATGAATATACTAAGCTCACATCACACTGTATAATAACATTAACATCCATAAATTTAGCCAACGCCGCCCCATCTATTGCTATCAAACATCAGTTGCCTTTTAGCAGATTGAAAATCAATTCAGTTGGGCTCCAATCAAAATCTACATTTTAGTAAATTAAAAAATTTATGTCATGAATATAGTTTTGTTTTTCAAAATATTTTTTCTCAAAAAATATATCAAAAATAATATTTTTTTATTTTTTAAAATTTATTTTTAACATAGCATACAATGAAAACAATAAAAACAAAATTAATTTTTTTAAAAATCAAAATCTTACAAAAACATTTTCCACCAGCAAAAACAAACAAAGACATTGCATCTGTTTGTTTGCCTTGACAAAATGGAAATTTGTACCTTGTTTATCTGATTGCGTATACAAAAGTGTATTTGGTCCGGCAACAACAACGCAAACAGCAGTCAACAGACCAATCACTGCTAGTCAACTGAACGATGTTGTTGCACTACCTGAGAGGTGGGAACCTGACTGTGACCGTCACATTTTCCTACCTCTTGCTGGTTTCAGGCAGTTCATGGGCTGTTGGGCTTGGGCCTGAACTGATATGTTTGTTGTAGTTGTAAAATCCTTCACTTCTTCATGCATTAAACAAATATATGCCAACCAATCAGGTAAATCAAATCATCACCCAAAAAATAAAACATGAAACATCTATATGCTTATCCTACATGATGATGATCAACACAAAAATGTTTCTTCCTTCAAGTTGCTATGTTGTAATAGAATTGCCACTTTATTAAAAAAAAATTAAAAGAGCTCTGGGTTCACTATAGCATGTAAGGAGAATTACTATGGATTCAAGCAATGTAATATTGATTTTGCTTTTTATTACTTTAACAATTGCTTTCGTATTGAGGGAAAAATCATATTTTCAAAAGGATTTAAATGTCATTTGTAGATTGATCAAGGATAATTTTGTCATTCAACTTTAGAATGCACAGTAAAAAATACTCTTTTGCCCTTGAAATCTGGAAAAAATGTTATGTTAAGGATATTTTTTCATCTTTTTTTTTTCAATTTTCACAGTAAAATAACTTTTACACCCTTTGGTGCTCAGAAAAAATGGTCTTGCAGGGAGGGGTTTATTTGTCTTTGCATTCTTTTTTTACAGTAAAATTACATAATTAATCTATGACTTTTTGGATTATAGAATGACTTCTGAGGGTGTTTTTGTCTTTGCGCCATGATTGTTTTGTAATAATGGTATGCCCTTAGGCCCTTTTTGTAATTTTTCTTATTAAAATATTAATAAATCAGTAAAATATGTTGACACGTGCCACACACATGTCAGCGCGTTAAAGTCCTCCATGTTATTCCAGAGGTGCTTGTGGACAATTACGATTGGCAAAAAAAACCTATCGCCATCTCATCTAATGTGCAAGGATGTGATACAGTTGTCGGGGTGACGTGTTTACCAAGGTAGGCAGCAGTTCGATGACAATGAGTTTTTTTCTCATGCCCTTTGTTTCTCTCACCTTGGCCTTGGTTTTCATGTCAGGCCTTTAAAAATTTAGTTGTGTCATCTATTTTGTATTTGTTTTGGGTTTGGTCGTCATTTTTTTTATTTCTTTTTGCTTTGATTTTAATGCTTCTTGATGTTTTTTTTTCAATTTCATCCCTCTCCTTGTTTAATTTATTTATTTACAATTTGATCCTCATTCTTTTGATTATTTTTTTTTCATCCTTTGCATTTATTTTATTTTATCCTTTATAATTTTAATTCATTTTTTTAAATTTTGGTCCTCATTTTTTTCATTACTCCTTTTCTTCATTTATTTTATTTCAATTTAGTCATTGATTAGTTTCTTTCAATTATTTTTGGTGCGAGATGTGGTCCTCATTATTTATTTATTTTTAATTTTTTTATAATTGAGGATTTTACTTTGTGATTATTTTTGCCTTTTATAAGGTTGTTTCATTCTCATTACCTAGTCCATCAATTTCAATGATTTACTTGATTTGAGTTTGGTATTTTTTTAAAAAAATTAGAATTTGTTTTTTTATTTATTTGACATTGACTTATTGGGTTATGATTTTTGTGATTTGTTCAACTTTTCTTTTTCACAAGCTCTTTTTTTAATTATTGTTGTTGTTAGGCCTTGGTTGTAACTTAACAAGTTGAATTTTTCTATCTTCAAAAAAGAAAGAACAAAAATTTGACCTTCAAAATGGTAATGTCTAGGTCATAGAGTCATCATGGTCTACCTAAAATGATATGTCACATATCTATTGAAATCACAAAATCTTATTATAGTAATCTAAAAAATTAATAGGGAAAATACACCTCTCTTTGATTGCTATGAAAACACGTGATGCAATATATGATTTAGGATAGGGAACTAACTTTAGACCTAAGTGAACTACAATACTATAAGATATAGATACAATTTCTACTATATATTATAATTTTACAGTTTTTATCTCCACACTTAATGTAAATGTGAGAAATAGCGGTTCTTCTTCAATTTTTAGTTCTTTTAAATTGTATTAGGGCACAATTTTACAGCTTTTAGCTCCACACCTAACATAATTGTTTCAACTTTATTGTTTTTACTCAATTTGAATGGAGATGGTTGTTTCAACTTTATTGTTTTTACTCAATTTGAATAGAGATGATTGTTATCAAACACAACCTAAAAAATCGAATCCACCCTCGTCTTCCTCGTTTATGTCTTGGAAATCATCATGGTCGAGTTTATACACTTGATCGCCATAATTTTCATCTTCATCTAGATCCTCTTGCTCCTTAATAACCAATGTTTTATTTGTATAGTTATCTGCAACGTAACCAAAACCTTCATATCTAAAACATTGAACCTTGGAACTCGTCTTAGGTATACTTCAGCAAGAACATGTTTGCCCTTGTCTATTTTAGAAGGTTGGGCAGTACTGGGATTGGGTCTTTATGACAGGGCACCTAATAAAGGACCACTATTCCTCAATCCCCCAATCAAAAAGTAGCTAGTAAGGTTGTTTTCCGTCATCTCCATCCATACACATGTAATCTATGTCGCCGGTTTGGTGTACCCATCAGAATGCATGCTTGACTGTAAGAGTGCGAGAAAAGAAACTCAATCAAAAAGGCAAAGAGAGCTGAAAGCCTACTATAATCCCTACCAAGGCCAAGGGCTGTGGCCCAGTCCCTCTTGCCTGCCTTGGTTTGGTTCCCAATTTTTGCTGACCCTTTTGTGCTAATGAATCCAAAAAGAAATTGTTGATTCTTTTTTCAATCAAAAAAATGGTTGATCCTTCATTCTTATTTCTGATGTATACAGTCAACACAAATGGCTTCCCAGCAAATTACAGAAGAAGCTGTATACACGTGCACTGGAAACCCATTGCCCAAAGACATTGAGTAAATAACCCACTGGCTTCTGAATAAATCTTTTGCAGAGAGCTATAAGCGCATGAATGGTTTCCATATATGATTTGATTGTCTGTTATAATGTGCAATTTGTGAATGGTTTCCTATTTTTCATTTTTTCTGTACTCATTCTTCATAGGAATTTTTGAAATCAAGACAAGGAAAGGTTTGGCCTTGGTGGATATCGTCAGAGAAGTGACCACTTGTTATTCCAACAGGTTTGTTTTCCAGATTAAGATGAAATCAGATGTCCGAGTGCCATTGATCAATGATTTGGCTGATATAGAGTATGTACACAAGTCTTTCTCATATCTTATTTTTATTTGCATTTTGTCTTTGATTATGACTGTGTGGATAGATGCGTGGCTTGATATCCTTATTTTATAACAAGGTTGAGTGTCGAATTGTGCATCAAACTCATGCAGCTTGACATGCATATGCATTTACATCAGGAAGCCAAATGCACATTTTGCCAGGAAAAAAAAATTAAAAAAAAATGAACAAGGTATAGTTCATGTTTTTTAGTACTTCTTGATTTTCAGATTATAAATGCATAAGTGGTGTTATTTATTGATTTCCATAAGTGGTGCTTAATGTCAATACAGACATTTTTTAGTAGAGAAAGGAATGCAGATCATAGCCTTTACAATATCATTCTAATGTTGTTCTTGCTAATTAAAAAAAAAAACTACTGGATTGAACACTCCTTGAGGAGTCAATTGCACTAATCTATAGTTCTATAATCTTGCAGATACAGGTTGGTCTTTGGGTGCAATGATAAGTTGCATCTCGGATCACTTATCGCTTCTTTTGCAAGGGCTCGATCTGCTTTGGTTGCAGCAGCAAGTTAGGTTTTATGCAGCTTTTGATTGCCCTGTGGCATTTCTGCTGAGTTTGGCTTGAGACATTTCTGCTTTTGATCTGCCTTTACAATAATGTTTGATTGAATTCCAGAATTTTATAGGATCCTCTTTCCAAATTGTGGAGACTGTGTTTTAACCATCCAGAAATTGGCCCCACGTTTTTTGTAATCTATTCTCATTCTTTCTTGTAAAATAAGTTCCCCCGCCCTCTCGCTTGTCATTTGTTCCGTTTTGGACCATGACATTAAAGAAAATGTATTGATCATTCGATTTCCCCCCCCTTTAATCTTTCATTTTCCACTTGAAATAAAATAAAATTAGGGGCGGGCATTGATCGAGATATGGACATTGCCAACTTTCCTTTTTCCCGAAATGGCGACCCTGATCTTCCATTGCCACAAGGTCTACGACCTAATCGAAGCTTTGGCTACTCCAGTCAACCGTGGAGACGCACGGCCATTTTTTAGTTCTGTTTCTCCACAGATGACCTGCTGTTTGGATAGGTTATTGATGGAAGCAAACAGGCAAGCATGTGCATCAATCATCATGACATAAAATTACAAGTCTGCTCCTTCTAGATACAAACAAACAACACCCTTCAGTTTGTTTTGATTTATATTTACCTCTTATTTGTTATTTGGAGAATTTATTACGATATTCAGAAGAAAAGCACTGTTCAAACCTGATGAGATCGGGGTTAGAGAGCGTATTAAAGCATCGCAGTCCCGTGTACGGCAACACAGACAGCAGCAGCACTATATCCAGAGAGCCAAGAATCGAATCTCATGGTTTCCACAATTCATTCGCTAAAGGGGGGAAATAAAGATGAAAGGGTCAGTTAGTCTTTCCAAAAATTCACATATCTCACCAGAAGGAACCATTTCCACTGAAAAGCTTGATTTAATTATTTTCTGCACGCTATTTTTTCTATCGTACGTTTTAATTGCTGATGCCTATGAACTGGCCTGTACAACAACTTTTAAACGACTTAGATATTTTCCCTACACCATGGGAACTACCCTTGACCCCCTTCTCACCTCTGCAGATAAAATAAACAGTTCACACTTACATTTAACGTAGCGTGTAATCTTTGTTGCTGCAAAACTGGACCTTCAAATAACGAAACTACTTACAAGCAAATCACCCTTCTTCTGCATCCTGTCATGGTGAAAATGACATCAATGATTCTCCCCTCAACTTTTGAGCAGCCTCCTGTGCCAAATTTCAACGAAGTCGCTTGTACAAATAACCCTATTTCCCAGTAAGTGCTATCATTCCGATGTCCTGTTGGTCCAGACAATCTCAATTTCAAGCGTTCTAGAGGAGCCATCCTTGTTGCTATCATGATTGAGGCTGAATAACCCACTGTATACTCCCTCTGACACAACTTTATCAATTTGGATAGTCACTCTTCCCAGAGTATTCTGAAAAAATAAATTATCTCCCAATCAGAATTTTTTTGTGTCAAAACATACTGCCTAAACATAGCATGTGCTGTTGACAATTAGCAAATCAAGAAACAGATCAGAGATTCATGTGTAATGAATGGATTTCCTACAACCAAATGTTTATGCATCTCTTCCAAGATGAGCATATCTATTCGATGAGGAGCAATGAATTGATGACCGTTCCAGCCGAATGCTAAAAAATCCGCTTTCAGAAAATTGCACTAGAATGCATATAGATGAAAAACCAATTACGTTACCGAAGGTAATTCTAAAAAAAATTACCTTGCCAAAAGTATTTTTGCTTTTGCAAATGATGTGAAGTTTTTGGCCCTTCGGTGGTACATCAAAAGCCCATGTGAATCCTTCTTTCCATTCTGGAGATATACTGTGGCTCACAACCTGACAAAATAGATCATTTCAATATGAAATTTAGCACTCCCTTACAATTAGAAATAAGCGTATAGTCACCATTTTCCTTAGGATCCGATGTTGCATTTTGGCACAATATTAAAATTATGGTTAATATACATTATATTTTTTCAAAAGGATGATTAATCTTAGTAGACCCATTAGGTGTTGACTTCCTCTGTTTTTGAAAAGGAGAAACTACAAACTGCTAGGGGAAAACTTCATCTGGTTGAAAACAAATATGGGAATCTCTGCATGTGATCCAAGTCATGCTATATAATATAACACTGAAAGACTAGGTTCTGTTTATTCCTTTAGAAAAACAATGGTATTCCAAAAGCTCGCTCATCCTACCAGACTGGTATGCAATCATGTTTACCCAAGAAATGCAACAATTTACATACCATGAATTCTCTTAAGTAAATACCAATCTATGACAACTGCAAACTGGATGGTTTGTCTATGAACATGTTACTATAGAAAAACTCTCACCTTGGTCTGGCGAGGAGGACCATTGCCTATTGTCAAGCGACAAAAAGCATTTGTGGTTCCCATTGCCTGCTTTAGGTTATTCCCACGATTAATTGTAACAGTCAAAGATCCTGGCAAACAGTGCAACAGGAGGTCTGCTCTTTCATGAAAACTTGGTGGGCACGTTTTCATCAACATTTGTAGAATAGGAATAGCTTCAGCTGCAATCATGGCCTGGGACTTTGCAATATCTATTGACATGGTTGACCAAGACTGTTTTAACAAACATAAGGTGTCCAACACAGATTCCTGAGCTGCCTCACTACCAGATTTGAGTGCATTTACCAAGTGGGGAATGCAAAGGGTAGCTGCTTCAGAAACATGGAGCTTAGGAAAGTTGGCGAATATGACATTCAAGGTTCTCAAGAACTGTACATTGATAGTTGCTGTGGACCACAATTCTCTTTCAAGAGCAGCTGCAAAACAAAGTTACAGTTGGTTCCATAATTAGAACGAAAGCAAGGAAAAGCATCATTGTCCAAATAATAAACCAGAAGAGAGAACTACTCATATAAGAAAATTTCCTCTAGAATGAAAACATGGCGTTATAAATTATATGAAATTCTGGTCCTTTGCCTCATACAGGCCTATAATAGGATGACAGTACACAAGATGGTACACCTTCAACCCATCAACAAAAGGATCTGTAACAAAATGGAAATAAATTACCTGTCAAAGATCTGATGAGCTCATTCGATACATATTCTTGGAGAGTGTGATTAGAAAATAGCAATTCAATCAGCATGGCTGCCTGCCCAGCCACATCAGCACTAGGAGACAGTAGTAGTTCCTGCACTACTAATATGCCACCTGCTTCTGCAACAGCTCGCCTATTAGTCCTACTGTGCATGACAAAGTTCTGCAATGCACAAACTGCTACCATTGTCATTGCTTCTGACGGTTGATCTTCAAGCAAGCTTACCAAAGCACGACAAGCTGAAACAGAATCACTGGCCCTTGCAAGTCCTTCCTGCTGGGAGAGGTCCCCAAGAGCTAGAGCTGCAAGAAACCTGCAGGTCTCTGATCTGGTTTGTGGGTCTAACAGATACTGAGATAAAGGTGCTATTGCATACTTTGAAGCCTTCTTCTCTCGTACTCTGATGTGATTAAACAAAGCTTCAAGTAGTGTTCCGGATAACTCCTCACATTGATGAGATCTTAGTAGGTTCAACAAAGAATCTATAACACCAGCTTCAGTCATCTGCTCTGCACTAGAAGCATCAGTCCTTTCATGAACAATTAAGCCATTAAGAGCCACTTTAATAGTGCTCTCACAAGTAGAGTGCAACATTTTCACAAGAACCACCATAGGAACTTTGAAGTAGTACTCTGCATTGACACGCAGAACATTTGAGAGAACCAAAGCAGCCGTTTCCCAAAGCTCAACAGGTGGTTGAGGATCATCTTGAATAATAACCTTTGCTAGCTCAAAAATTCCTCCAGCATCAGCAACCACCTTTGGCCAGCTAATGGAGATCTTTTCCAATGCCTTTATTGCTGTCTGTTGAAGGTTCAATATTCCAATTCCTGCAAGCTGCACAAGTGGAACCACTGCATTTTTTGTCGTTATATCTTGCTGAAAATGTTCTTGTGCAAGAAGATGAGATAGCAGTTCTGTGCCAAGTTGCTGAATGGCTTGAGATGGGGACTCCAGAAATGAAATTAAAGGCTCAATGACCTGGCTGGGAGTAAGTTTCAATGTTGCCAGGCTCTGTGGCTTCTCCAAAATATTTACAAGTGCTTGTAAGGCACTGTGCTGTCCCCACAAACCAAAATCTGGCCGAAGCAAAACCATAAAAAGAGGTTCTACCACTTTTGCAGCATCTGAACTTCTAGCAATTGCACCACTGTTTGTCAAAATGCGGAACAGTTCTGCAATTGCAGAGCATAATGAACTGGGCACAATTGGGAGTAGCACAAGACATTTATCTATAATACCTGCTTTGACCATGTCCAATTTGCGTGGGGCCCGATCTTTCCCCAACTTTATTAGAGCAGAGATACTACCCTCAATAAGTCGGAGATTTGTTCCAGAAACCAAGCTAACAAGAAGATCCACTATGTTAACATAGGCTGCTGCAAGCTCCACCTTTAGTTCATCATCCAACAATCTCTCAAAAGCACAAACCACAGATTCCACAACTGCTGTGTTATCAGACTGGATGAGAGATATAAGGGGCTGTATGCATTCAGAGGCAATTGGATTTGATCTGAATTTTGCATTGCTAAACAGAATAGAGCAAAGTTCTGCAGCATTTCTCTTCAGTTCCAAGGACGAAGCAGAAGACAATATTTTGTATAGGCTCTCAAGTGGATTACCTTCAACATCAACAAATAAAGTTCTTTTTGAATTATGCCCTGATATCAGCTTGATCAAGGCAAAAAGAGCAGCCTCTTGCTCACTCTCTGATGCTGCATTGAGCATGTCAATCAATGGCTGAACAGCCTGCCAAGCTAATTCAGAGTCTCTAATGCTTTCAGCATCAAAAAGTTCATGGAGAGCCCTTGCAGCACTAAATCGAGCATCTCTTGATCCGAGACGCAAAACAGCTATAAGTTGATTCAAAGAACTAAACGATGCTTCATATCGAATAAGATCAGGATTGCTAAACAGGATTCTTAATAATTCAGATATAGAGGCTTCTGTGGAGTCTTGAGGACTCAATGACAGGTATTTTGTTAAAGCATCGAGAGCTCCTGCTTCAGCCATGATTAATTTATTTGCATCACTTCCTTCTGCAAGACGGCTTAATAGTTGAACAGCAATTGGAGGAGCACCTGGTCTATCTGGAATCGGTCTTAAGAGATCCACCAACAAAGGAATAGATTTGCGTGCAGTGGAACCAAACCTTACATCTTCTATTTCAAAAAGGTGTTCCAGAATAACTTGATCAGGACTACGTACCAATGAAAATTCTTCCGATAATGCAACAAGGTTTGGCATATCCAATTCTATGAAACCGATTAATGTTATTAAGCCAGCAACAGCACCAGAGTTTGCAATAGTGAGGCTTATTCCCTTACTTCCATTGCAAACAAGACTGGCCATTGCCTGGGCAGCAAAAAATTTATCAATCACTTCATCAGATCTCATCAAATGAGCAAGAGAAGGTATGATGTGCATTGTTGTAGGAGACAGGACAATATTTGGGTCTTGGAATAAGAAAGCCAGGAGCAACGCACTGATCCATATACCCTCTGTATCCTCAAATTCTGCCTGGAATGAAGAAAAGTTCTTGAGGCTCAGCCACCATAACTTAAGCAAAATGGTCTGGAATTCATTTTTACTCACAGTTTTATCCAGAGTACCAAATCATCGAATATAAAATCACAACAAATAGCAGAAACTAACATTCTTGTTTATAGAGTATTCTAAGAACAACAATTTTACATGCAAACTCCTCTTCTGAATTGCACAGTCCATTCAAATAGTTTTTTTTACCTCACTGATCCCAACCTCTCTTCTTTTCTTCACTGTTCTTATCGCCTCTACTCATTTCCCCACTCACTCTAGTTCATTATTCCATGGTAAATGTGCGGGTCATAATGACACATTATAAATGCCATATATTATCATAAGCAAGTCTGCACTTTATTTCATGCACAGTGAATACAAATCATCTCCTACTTTTTGAGGGAGACAGAGGAGGGTACTAAGAACGAAAGCTTACCATGTTTGTTATATCCCCATACAGTCTATATATGTATGCAGACAGATCACATAATCAGTGTGACATCTCAGTCACATAGGCTATAATTTACTTATACATCCATTAGCAATCATCAAATAAGAAAGTAATTCACCACAGGAGAAAGGAAAAAACAAATGATTGTGGCACAGCTGCATTGGAAACAGAAAGCCCCCCTATTCAAGAGGCTAAATAAGAGCATACCTGTGGAGTGGAAGTATAACTGAAAAGCCTATCTGAGAGAGCCTCAAGTCCACCAGCTTCCATCACGATGAGCTTGCTTTTTGCATAGATGGAAGAAATTATTGATAGCAACCACAAGGCAACAGTACCGCCTAAAACAATGACTGGATCAAGGACATCAAATTCATCTCCTTCCTGGAATGCTGATCTTTCAAAAAAACCTCTTGGAGTTCTGACTTGCATTTCTAAAGACGAGTAGCAAGTGTTCTGCTTCATAATATTCACCAAGGCATATATAAGGGGTTTCAAGTATCCTGACACATCAAGCGCTTCCACTGACTGCTGTGTGTGTTCTTTAGCAGCACATATGAGTAATGTAATCCCTCCAATTTTCACTTCTAAACTGGAGGAATTTATTATTCTATTGGCTAGAGAATCAATCGATCTTGATCTTGCAATCAACAGATCACCCAGCACACCTGGCTGATCGCCACAGAGCTGAGACAAAATTTCTATTGCCTTATCTTGCAGTAAAGGTGGCCCCTCGGCCAGTAAGCGTGCTAGAGGATCTAAGCTTGAGGGCACTTCTAAGAGGACAGCCCGAGGAAGGTAAGTGAAGTTCACACCATGTTTCATCCTCACCAAGAGTGCAACTACTTCTAAAGCATCTGTGATATCAGTGCCATCCATACCCATTGAGTTCAAGGAATCAAGTATTGCAAGAACAGAAAAACGGCACTGAGCATTTCCACCGAGCACATCACCTACTGGAAAATGAATCAGCAATTGATGAAGAGCTCGCGATGCATTCTTTTTTCCTTCTGAAGTTCCTTCTCCCAGGACTCTTGTCAAAGCACCAACAACATCTTCTGCCAGGGCTTCAGCAGCAATCTGGGGATCAGAGAGGAGGTTGGCAAGTGCAGCAATTGCTGTTTCAGCAGCATCAATGGAAGTTTTAGCCAACTTAATTAGAGGCTTGACGTCTCCTTCAGCAATATAAGGCATTTTCATAGTACTTTTAGTCTTAGTTGGGCGCGACAAAGCACCCAATGCTCGAGCTAACTGTGTTGCAACAACTTGAGTATTATTACTGGTCAAAAGCTTCATGCAGGGATGCACAATCTCATCTGTTGCAAGACTATCACAGATATCTTGCCTTGTAGTGAATAGATCAGCAAGAACAGAAGCTGCAGATTCTTGGGTTTCTTCGTCCGAGGAGTTCAGAATCTGGATAAGAGATCTTAGAGCTTGATTTGCTGCAGATCCCCTTTGCACAAGATCCTTATGTGATGCCATCGTTAGTACATGACCCAAAACTCTTATGGCGTAGGCTTTTGAGCCAGAAGAGTCACCAAGAAGCAGAGCTAATAACTGATTAATAGTGGTAGAATCAGCTGTTTGGACAAGCCTGGTAAGTGCCATAGCTGAGGCTTCTTGACCTTTAGGTCCACCACTCTTTAAAAGCCATAAAAAGGCAGGGACAGCTCCTGCACTTTCAACACAGGCACGGATATCTTCACTATGACAGCACAGATTCCACAGAATATGTGCTGCATCCTCCCTTGCCTTCTGAGACCCTGCCTCTAACAGCTGCACAAGAGGAGGAATCCCACCAGCGGCAGTGATAGCCCACTTACTGTCATCAACCTGATCAGTTAAGATTGCTAGAAATCGAACACCATATTCTTGATGCTGCTCACTGGATAATCCCAACAATGATATCAGTAACTGAATCCCTTCTCTCTTGCCGATGGCATCCCAGATGCCTACCCCGCCACAACATAGGCTGGTTAACGAAAGTATTAGATACTCCTGTGGATCCCCAACAGCCATTGTTATGAGCCCAATAAGAACCTTCTTTGCTTCTGCATAATCAAGACATATTGAGAGGTAGATATTGCCGTACAGACTTGCCATAGCTTCAAGGACACGTTCCTGAACCAGCTTATTATCCCGAGGCTTCAGTAGCTTTACTAGTATATCCTCTATCTTGGTTGCATCAAAAGTTTCCTCGGCAGTAGCAGCATTTTTCTCAAAGACCATCAAAGCATAGGCAAGTGCTCCGATTATATCAGCAACTGGTGCAGCAAGACGAGGAGACTGTGATAGTTCTCCAAGATATAGTATCAAGGCAGACATCCCGCCACAGATATTTGCCAGAGCTCGTGTTGCATGCCCCTGCAGAGCCTGGCCGAACTCCCCTTGCATACACTCTTTAGAAGGAGCAACTATGGCCCCAATGAGAATGGGAACCCCACCAGCATCCACAATAGCTTCCTTGGCCTTCGTTGACTTTGAGGAAAGAGCCTCCAAAGCATCAGCAGCACTAGCACGAACAGAAATATCATTATTCTGACCCACAAGCTGAAGCAAAGCTCGCACAGCTCCAGAATCGATTACTTTCGGTATACTATCACCAAATGCCAACATTAGACGGGCCAATAGAGAAGCTGCATTGGACTGGGCAGTGGCATTGTCAGAAGACAGAAGACCCACAATGATATCCACTCCTCCAGCCTCAAGCATTGCTCTCCAATAATTATCCTTGTCCCCACAAAGATTTCTCAGTGCCCCAGTAACAAACCCTTGAACCACTTTGTCCTGCTTGTTCTTTGGATTAAGCTGTTCCCATAAGGTCGGCGTCACACCTTCTGTGGCAAATATCTTGATACCAACTTGATCATCTGAAACCGAGCCAGAGGAAACTTCATATATAGCCTCTGCTGCTGCCTTCCTAGCCTCAATCGATTCAGACTTCAGAAGTGAGAGTAAAGGTGGTATACACCCACCAAGAAGTACCTTCACTCGTAAATCATCATCTTTGCACAAAGCACTGAGAGTCGAAGCAACATTAACTTTTGCCCCAGAAGTACCACTCCTGAGAATGGATATGAATAACGGCATAGCTTGGGCATGGGAACCAATGACTGCCCTTGCCTCCTTTCTTGCTTTGGCAAGACGAAGCAGACGAGCTGTTACAAGTTCTTTTTCAGGTGGTGAAGATATCCTGGAATGAAGCTTCTCAATGAAGCGAGCAACCACAGCCATTGTATCTTCACTGTCATCCATTTCTGCCGTTCCATTTTGTTCCCTGTATATAATCAGCCAATCCATTAGCTCATAATTAATTAGTACTAATTCTCAAGAATTAAACCAGTAAAGATGATGATATATTCTGACTTGGATTGTCTTGATATTCATTTCACTTGCCATAACGCAGTTATGGCAGTCTGTTTCTCGTAGCAGGAAGAGAATAAAAAGTTTAACTCATGGCTAAAATATTCATCGGAATGATGTATAGAGTTTATGGGCTAATTTTACTTGAGAGAAGGATACTAACTTAGACTCAGGAGCAGATGAGGATGTAGGATCTTGCAGTTTAGAGGAGGGAAACTTTGACATTTGCACCAACACGCCACTCTAGCTTTCTTCTAGGCCACCTGCCAAAAAAAGAACAAATATCCCAACTAATGAACTTCTGCAATTTCATTTACAATCAGCACACCAAGCACTAAATCCTTAGAACTAAAATCCCCAAAATTATAACAGCGAAACAAACCCAATTCTGAAGATCACCCGCAGTACATACCCACAAAGCCAAAAAAAAACTGAAAATTATTACTCCTTACTTTCAAATTTTCCCAACCATATCCCAATTTGAAGCAAATTCCCACAATTCATTTTGAACTAGAAAACCAAGACCTACCATTATTTTCCAACTTCAACAAACTTGTGCACCCTCAGCTGAGCACTCCAATTACTATAAACCATTTTATAGATTATGCGTACAAATACAAGCATGACTGACAATAATTCTTTCCACAAAATGAAAGACGAAGAAAAAAAGCACAAACAAAACACTTGGAATTAACAAAACCACAATCAAAATGCTTGAAATCAAACACAACACAAGACCTCGCCACCCCACGCCAATGCAAATGCCAGAGTAACTCCCTCACTTCTTACTATCCAAAAACCAGGCATCTAGCCCCAATCATCACCGTCCAATCCAAAATCTTGAATTATACACTGCAATGGAAGCTCCTTAGGCAGCAGCGCAAACCTAAATCACTGTACCAAAATAGCGAATTGGAGATAAATAATTGATATCGCAATTGGGTCTTTTAGCATTAGAGAGAAAGTGACTGATACCACATCTCAATTTTATTCGGAAAAAAAAGAGTAAGGGAAATAATAATAGAAATGGAGAAACGGAGATCGGATCAGAAGTGCACGTCAAGGAATCTAGGGCAAGAGAAACGTCATTATCACGTCTCTCGTCACAATCCTCATGATTTACTTACTCTCTCTATATATATCTATATATATATATCAATTACTTATTAGTAACTCTTGATTAACTACAAATTGTATTTTATACAGAAACAACTAAAAACTGAAACGAGAAAGAAAATGGTACCTGAAAAGTTAAAGTGTGAGAGAAGAAACTGGCGTCAATGGAAGTTGAGAGAGAGAGAGTCTGGGTGGTCCTTTTCGTTTCTTCTCTAAGACTGAGAGTGTGTTTTGCTCATCAGTCTCTTGTTTTTCCTGATTATTTTGGGATTTTTGTTTGTTGGCTTTAATTTAAACCTTAACCGTTACTGGCTGGCAGACAGATAAGTTATTTATATTCATTGGTTTTGGTGTGTCTGTCTCTGTTAATTGCTGCAAAAATTTTGTTATTAATGAGACACAGTGATTCCGTTTGGTAAAAGAGTTAGGAGCGTGGCAGAGCAGAGAAGTACCCTTTTCTTCTTGAGTTATTTTTTATGATCTCGTGCCGCTTCTTATTTCGGTTTTTGTTT
>Ga0307510_10004198_pt1 | contig 16928 bp, 14 predicted proteins | sample 12_EM_MG_FD_207224 | JGI IMG/M metagenome (GOLD analysis project Ga0307510, IMG submission 207224) | Populus trichocarpa ectomycorrhiza microbial communities from riparian zone in the Pacific Northwest, United States - 12_EM | ecosystem: Host-associated > Plants > Roots > Unclassified | place...
TGCCCCCTTATCCGCTCAAGGGTCGTGCCGCACGTATCCTTCAAGTATAATTCTTCACCCACTGCTCCGAGCCTTTGTCGCCCATGATAAGCTGTGGTTTCCCTAAGGATAGCATCCACGATTAGGGAAGCTAGTAGAAACCTAAATGTATCTATTAGCACCCAGTGTAAAAAGGATTTTCTCTCATGTTGCTCACTTACGTGTCGGGAATATTCTCGGTAATGCCCTTGATGATTTCGGCCTCCAGACCACTTCTCAAGGATTTGTCTCAACGAATCGAGCGCCTCACGCCGATTGTCTTCCACACATTCACTAAGTGCATCAACTCATATAAATGTTTGCCGTAAAGATGTGACAGTCTCTAGCAGCTTCACAATTTCGCCCGCTCGGAGTCGCCTTCTGCAGGTCGCCTTCTGGTGATTTTGAAAGGGTTGTCTTAGCTTCTCTGCGATCTCTTCCACCCCAGCGATAATCTGTTTCAGGAGAGAATCGAGCATGTTTGTTGGAGATTCTCCTTTCGCGCCGCGAAATCAACGTAAAAACACGCAACAGCCATATTTCGCTCTTTGACCTTATCGCATAACCTATCTACCACAAGTGAACTGGTGTCGCTACGCATCAGTACCGCTATCTTTCCGTTTTTCGCTCGTGATTGTTTCTCACCTGAGATAGGTTTCGCCGACTGCAGGATCACCGTGGCAAAATAGAGTCGCATGGTCAACTCCCCCCCTTTGAGCACCACCGCACGACTTTTGAAATTCGTCTGTTTGTAGTAACCATTCCCCAGCGCCGTCCACCCGGCGGATTCCAACGTCTTCATGTCGGATGCGCGGCTCCGGTGGGGAGAGCCACATTAGGATTTCAGACCGATCTTCAACGGGCTATAGTTATTAGACACATGCAACATATTCCACGCATTGAAATAGTTGATATTACCTGCAAATAATATGGAAATTTTCTTTCCTCTCTAGTGCTAGATTAAAAGTCCAAGCTTAGCGTATAGACGGGGTTCCTGAAAGCTGAAGTTTCGATATCTCTATTTTAACTATATAAGCCAGGGAGCGACGAGCGGAGGTTGTTGCCTAACCCCCCCACTGCACAACTTTCTTTCCTGGCAACGGTCGTACAGCACCGCAAAGTCGCTTGAGCAGTCGCTTGCCCATAATACAATGATTTTGGCTTTCTCGTTGTGCACATGTCCTTCTTGGCCCCACTTTACACGAGTAGATAGTTGCCATGGGCTCTTGGATTGAACCTCACTTACCCAATTTCTCAGTCCCACATAAAGGTTAACAAATATCTTCTTTCGATAGTACGAGATTGGTGACAAAATTCCCCTCCCCCCATTTTACACCAAAAATGGCCATTTTCACCTCAAAATCACAGCTGGTTGCTTTGCAAAAAAATGTTAAAATTCCTCAGGGACTTTAGACTCATCTAGACATTATCATTTATATGTGATAAGTTCTGTTAATGCTCATGGTGTAATACTAGAAATAATGATGGTGTTGAAAAAGTATCTCTGATTTTTTATGAGAGTCCCATACAAAAGGTATTGTGCCTTAGCAAAAGCAGCCGAACATTTGACTCTGCAAGGTTCCATTATACAGTATCGCAACCTAGCCCCCTCACTCCTAAACACACCATACCTTCATCACCACAAAAAATCTTAATTCAGCAGATAGATAATACACAAGGCATTAATTAGAATCATAGATTTATTTTATTTTTAAATATTTTTTAGTCGTGATTTTAGACGTCGTTTGTTGGACTAGGTGCTGCTGGCCAGGAAGTGTGAACCCTTGCATAGTGGTGTTTAGAAACTTTTACCAACGGACAAATACATTGAAACCACATCCCATGACAATACTAAGCTCTCAACCCTTGTGGGAGAATGGGAGCATTCTCATAATTTCCACCCAGAAGGTTTGAGCAATTACCTACACTATATATTGGTTCCATTAAATCTACACACTTTTGAGACTGGTTATGAGTGTCCAAAACCAGCCATTTTTGGTGTAAGACGGGGGGGGCACGAATTTTGTCGCCAAGATCGTACAATAACCAGAACAATGAGAGTAGCCTCACACCTTTCGGGTGGTTTACTTAAGCTGTTCCCAAGCACCGGATACAAGTAAGTAGCCATCTGCAGCGTGAGCCTCGACACCAGTGACCCCCGCTTCTTATCAACCAGGCCCCGCTTTTCTCCCACTCCTAGGAATATCAATTAACCATACTTTGTACCTCCTCCTCTTGAACATCGGAAGCCACAAAGAGCGGGAGAGATGTCTCAATATACCGCTAATAATAACGATAGCTGCTTTAACTACACGCACTCTTTTAATAATGTGTGGAAAAACTGTACCATTGCCGACGATCGGCCCCAACTCCTAACCTGGCTATCGCCCCTGGAGCCCAGCTTACGACATCGGGACATTCGGGAGCGCCGTGTCAACGATGTTGGGGAATGGCTCGTACAAAGTGTGGAATTCAGAAGATGGTGTCGGTTGGGTGGGGGAGGTATAGGCGATAGCGGAGTTCTATTTTGCTATGGAGATCCGGGGGTCGGCAAGACGTTTATTAGGTAATGAGGATTATCCTGCGGGGAGAGAATCAGGAGAGCCTGTACTAACAAGCCACCATGACAGTTCGCTAGTGGTAGATAGGCTATGCGATCATTCCAAAGGACAAAAAACCCTCGTCACGTGTTTTTACTTCGACTTCGCGGCACGGAAGGAGCAGTCTGCGACGAATATGTTGGGTTCCTTGTTGAAACAGATGGTTAGCGGAATGGAGAGGGTTCCGGAGGATATACGGAGGGCATTCCGGGAGCAGAAAAAGGCCATCGGTGGATGTGGACCTCAACTTGCTGATATTGTGAAGATGCTACAGACTATCACGTCCTCACAACCTACATTTATGTGCATTGACGCCCTCGATGAATGTGTCGGAGTGCAACGAGTGAGAGTCATTGACTCGTTGAAACAAGTCCTCGAGAAGTCCCCGACCACACGGATATTCGTAACTAGCAGGCCCCACATCCGAGCTGAGATGGAAAAGCGTCTCGCTGGACGAATAACAAGTCTATCTATATGTCCCGCCAAAAGCGATATTATCGGATACCTTCGTGCCAAACTGGGCGAGGACGAAACGCCAGACGCTATGGATGAGATTTTAGAGGGGGAAATTTTGGAGAAGATTCCCAAGAATACATGCGAAATGTGCGTAGGGGCAAAGAACCCCATTTGACATGATCCGCTAATCGATATATTTAGGTTTCTACTGGTTTCCCTAAATATCGAGGAAATCTTGAGAGAATCAACAATATATCGGAGACGAGAAAGGCTGAGGAAAATAACTGCCGGATTGGGGTTGGGAGATGCCTACGGTGCTACGATAGAACGGATAAAGGCGCAGGGCGGGGATAGGCCGGGACTCGGGATGGCAGCTTTGATGTGGATCAGCCATGCGGAAAGGCCGTTGAGGGCGGATGAACTATGCCACGCTCTAGCAATCAAGCTAGGCTCCACGAATTTCAATGCCGACAACGTCCCTTCAATGTCGACATTAGTGGGCTGCTGTCAAGGGCTTATCACTGTGGACGCGGGGGCATCAACTGTGCGACTAATCCATTTTACTCTACAAGAATATCTTTCCACCTCCCCCGATACCTTTAGTACACCTCACTCGGAAATGGCCGATATCTGCTTGACCTATCTGAATTCAGAGCAGATCAAGGCTGTCCCGGCCGACCCATCCCCCGATATCCTTAACATGCCCTTTCTAAAATACAGTTCTCTCTACTGGGGAGCCCACGCGAAAAGGGGATTTTCGAGCTATGGAAGATCACTTGCGCTGCAGCTGCTCCAGGACTGCGATGGCCACATATCCGTCGAATCTTTTTTGGAACAATCAGGGTATTCGTATACTATGTGGAAGGGTATGCATTTGCCATTCTGCGGGCTACACTGGGCATCGTTTCTTGGAGTTGTTGAGGTTGTGACTGCTTTGATAGAAATGGGATGTTATGATACCGACGCAAGGGGTTTTTTGGGGCGCACACCGCTTGCATGGGCTGCTCGGAATGGCCATGAGGAAGTAGTGAATATATTACTCGAGCGGGGGGAGGTCAACCCCGGCAAGCCAGATGATTACACCCGAACGCCCCTTGCTCATGCCGCCTGCTATGGGCATGAGGGAGTAGTGAAGGTGTTGCTCCGGCAAGAAGAGGTCAACCCCGACAAGCCAAATTCTTGGGGCCAAACACCGATCTCGTACGCCGCAATGTATGGACATGGGGGAGTGGTGAAAATGCTCATCGGACGGGAAGACGTCAACCCCCACAGGCCTGATGATACCGGTACTACACCGTTCGTGCATGCGGCTCGGAGAGGACATACGGAAGTGGTAAAAATACTTCTCGCGCATCAAGGGGTCGACCCCGACAAGCCCAATACATGGGATGCAACACTACTCTGGCATGCGGCTGTGGGTGGGAATGAGGGAGCGGCAAAAATATTACTCGAGCGTGAAGAGGTCAATCCCAACAAGCCAGATAGTGACGGCAGGACACTACTCTCGCATGCCGCCTCGAATGGACATAGGGGAGTAGTGAAAATACTCCTTGGGTATGAAAAGGTCAACCCCGACGAGCCCGATAGCGGCGGCCGAACACCACTTGCTCATGCCGCTTCGAATGGACACGAAGAAGTGGTGAAAATACTACTTGGGCGGGAAGAAGTCAACCCCAACAAGCCAACTGATTGGGGCCAAACACCGCTCTCGTGTGCTACCCAGTATGGACATGAGGGAATAGTGAAAATACTACTCGGACGGAAAGAGGTCGCGCCCAACGAGCCAGATGAGTTTGGCAAAACACCGGTCATGTACGCAGTTAGGAATGGCGATAAGAAGGTGATAGCACTGTTACAGGTCCGCGAAGTGCTAACCCCCAGCGCGACTTGAGCCTTAGGAGATGCCACCTCGTGAAAGCCACCCCCATTCTTCTCCTTTTAGACCGTGTTGTTCGTGGAAGTTGGCTGTGGACATTATCCTTTTCCGGCGAAGGGAATCCCATGAGACGGGAATGCATATATATATTATCATCGATGTGTGAAACTTGTTCGTATATGATTTCTTTCTCCCCTCAAACACTTCCTTCAGCTCTCTATGTTTTTCATGCTCGATACTGGCTGAGGGTTAATGTGCACTCTTTCGCTGTTCCTTTTGTTCTTTTCAGGTAGCTTCTTTCACAGTCTTTGTTTCCTACTTTCCTTTGGAGGGATCCCGGTGGTAATGGCTGGACCGAACCACTGTACTAGTGCTATGTAGCTGCGCTATGTCTTTCTTATTATTCAACGAATGAGAGTTGTCGCAATAAGGGATCTTGACTATCTATTACTACTTCGTCCAAGTACCGATCGTTTATTGCAGCAAAACTCCCTGTCTAGCAGTCGAGTGATGATATATGAGTTTCTGTTCATAGGGTCCAACAGTCCGGTTGGTGGGGTAAAATAAATCCATCATGGCACGAAAGTTCAATTTACAGTTTACGGTTTTCACTCAATCATATTTTGTTTGTCACTACCGTAGTTGTAAATTCTTTCCGGCGCCCCGTGTATCTTTTTTCCCCGTACTGTTTTTTTTCTTCATCCCCCTTTTCTCTTCACCCAACTTCTTCCCCGAGCAATAGATAAACTATATAGAGCTTGCTTTTTTCTTCTTTTCAGATAGAGGAATAGTGGCGCGATAGCGCAAGGGCTCCTAAGGCAATTGTGAACAATATAAGGACCGTAATTAAACCTATCATTAATTATACTACTTAACGAATGGCACTGCATTGCATTTGGCGGATACCGACTAGCTACCCCAGCCATAGACGTGAGTATGGAGGGTGGGGGCCTAGCGGGCTGGCTTTTTATTTCACTCACTACTTGAGTAGTCTGACCTGTCTCGCGATCAATTTGTTGGTGCGAAAATACGAGCAGAGAAAAAATTAGGGGGCACACTGCTCCGTTTATTAAAAGCCTACCATTCTCTCACGGCGCAGGCCCCTTCCATGCCTCCGAATGCTCACCACCCTAATGGTACGCGTTCCGGGACCGACGAGAAAAAGCATCCCGGGTCCATCTGCCGAAAGGCTACCTAATAATTCAGAGCTCCTTCCGAATGAACCTATGAAAGAGTCAACGAAACATGAATCCAGCTCAACTGCCGCACCAGGGATACTAGTACTTCCATCCAGGCCACAAATAGGGGAATCAAAGAGCTCACAGCCTCGTACGGTTCCACCTGTTAGCGAATTGGAGGGGGGAAAGTAGGATGAATGGTGGTTTTCGTTTCTGCGGTGTAGTGTCGGTTGGGTTGGAATTGGTGCTGTGTGATGCGGCACCGGTGCAATATCCCACGGTAAAACCACCCGATGGTGTAACGAGAATACCCGCGCAAATAATCGATGTCCTATGAAATTCTGTGAGTGTTCTTGCTTCGCCGTGTTGTCGTCTCGTCGTGTTTTCCCCTCACCGTGGGTTATTATGAACTATAGTTAGATTTCTGGTTAGCGAGCAGATGGTTAAGGTGCTGCGATCAGTTGTGGGCGAATCCGGCGCTAGGGGAGTATTTAGCGAGTTCAATTGTCTAGCGGATGCGCAAGCTCCAGCCGCGCCCAAGCGGGAGTATGCTGTGAGCGGCCACAGGTTCTGGGTCTGCTTGTTTATCGGTAAACGGGACTTTCGGTGGGGGGGTTTTCGTTTTGAAGGGCTTGCTTTTCCGGTGCCCTGCGGTCGGGTGCACAAGTGTTCGGTTACCGGAATGTCGCTAATGGCAAGAAAACAGGATCCCCAAGGTGCCTATAAGACATTCTATCGGCTTGGGAGAGGGCTCTCCGATCTTTGCGCACACCAGGTGAAGCTCTCCCGCGATGCCTAAAGTTTGCCGCCATGTTGGTGCTGAGGTCTCTCAGGGTTTGTTGTGGCAGGTCAAGTGCCGCGGTGCAAAACTAGAGTAGGAGGTCTAGCCGACCTTGGTAGACTTCAGGCCCGTTTAATTGCCGTAGAGCCTCACAAAACTCACCATGTGAGGCTGTGCAAAGCGATTTGTTTTTTTTACTGAGCCACAATAGCTCACCCAAGCGGCTGCCAATAATACCAGCAAGTTACTAGCGCTCGAGCATTACTTAAAGAGATCTACCAAGTTCAGCTCGCCCAAAATACCGCGTCTAGAAAATACCACCCCCTCTCTGGATGTCCTGTTCCTGATTCCGGAGATAAGGGATTGTGGGACGCGGTGGCCGACACGCATTTGGTTGTTAGGTATCATACGATCATACTTGTGGGCGTTGCATGTCATGGAGGATACCGAATCTAGAGGTTGAGAAAGAGGGAAGGGGAGTATTTACGTCAAAGGGAAAGGCATGAAGGGAGAAGATCAAGAACCGCAATCAACTTTTATCCCCTTCTTTCTCCACATCCTTTTACACAAAATTCAATAAAATAGTAATAAACAAATATAATGTTGGTTCCTCTTTGTTGCCTCAAATATCCTCTACTTACAGTAGGATTGCCCCCTTTGCCGAAGGAGAGTGGTGCTTCGGACCTGCCATATCGCACAGAAAGACGGAGAGCAGTCAACAGAACAGTGGATCTAGCGAGCTTTTAAGGTAGAGCAGTGACTTTAACAGCAAGCCAATTGATTTTATCAAGAGTGCGGTACTTCCCGGTCTGGTACTAAGGTACAACTCCCAAGTTTTGTATTTTCCACAGGGGATAAGGGCAGCAAAACCTCGCTTGTGGAACATACAAAACTGAGGCCCTGTACTTGTCCTAGGCCATAAGTACTGTGGGGTATGGAAAGTGGTTTTATCAGATAGCACTTTTCTTGATAGCTAGTTCTTTCATGAAGTACGTAGATAGGTAGTTAGCGTGGGAGACCGATTTGGCTAGCTTAGATTACGTATTTCGAGGGCCTTAAGCGGTTTAGAAGTCACTGTAGGTAGAGAGAGAAAACACAACACGAACAACCTCAGCTTGAGGACGATTTCTTAACACTTCTGTGATTTTCTTTTTCTTTTATCATCGGATCATCGAGGATCATCTAGGGATTTCAGTTACTTCGGGTTGTGAGAGCGGTGATTGCCCCTCCCGGAAGTATCATCGGTCATTTGGTTCTTTCTTTCGTGTTTGTTCAGTCACTTCCGTTCCCGGAGTTGATTTTACTACTATCTGCTCTTAGCGTCAGCAGGACCCGAAATCCTCCTCTCAGTACCAGTGCTACTAGGAAATCTGGTGGTACACCTACTGGCGGTGCCGGTCCGACTAGGAAATCTGGTGGTACATCTACTGGCGGTGCCGGTGCTACTAGGAAATCCGGTGGTACACCTACTGGCGGCGCCGGTGCGACTAGAAAATCTGGTGGTACACCTACTGGCGGTACCGGTGCCACTAGGAAATCTGGTAGTACACATACTGGGGGTACCGGCTCCGGCTCTGGTAGTGGCTCTGGAGGTAGTTCTGGTGGTAGGGTTGCTCCCGCTGGTACTACCACCGCTCCCGGTGGACCTACTGGTGATGCAGCTAGGAATCGCGGGAGCTTGGTTGCTGTCATACTGCTTGGGTCGCTTGTGGGGCTTTTGGGATCAAGGTGATGGATAATAATGTTAGGATGGGCGTGGTGCATTTTAATATACTTTGGTAATGGTTAATGTTGATTAGTATTGAGATCCAAAAGTGTAGCTCGCTATTAATGAGTGTTGAGCGGCATGGCTTTTGTGCCAATGTGTAAAAGGCGTAGCTCCTTGACCGGATAGTATCGAGTTTGTTATTATTTGTTTGGTGGTAACGGATTACCTCGCCATTTCACAAGGAATTCAAGAAACCGAATCACTTGCAAATTTTCCAACTTATACTCCTACGGTATGAGATTAAATCCTTAGAAGCAACCACCGATGACAGCGAACTCTACCACCCCCACACCAATGATTGTAAAGACTGTGAAAACAAGAAAAAGCGGTATTCAGGGGAGCTGAATTCCATATTATATCCATGAACTCCAAAAGGAGGCACCGCCAGCCCGAAGTGACTCCGGAGCGAGAGAGGTAAAATTCGTCTTACCTGATGTAAGTCTTGCCGACCCCCGGATTGCCCGAGCAAAACAAGGTCGCCTTTTGCGACCCACCTTAGTCACTATAGCTCTTCCAGTTTCGAAATTCCTCTGTCTGTAGAACCCAGTCGCCCACATTTCTAACCCGGCGTGATTCAAGGTCGGAGTGGCGCAAGCGAGGCTCAAGAGGTGACAACCATGTCAGGATTTCAGCCCTATCATCGGTGACGGTAATGTTGGTATTATTTGTATTGGAGGAGTGTTTGTTGTTGTTAAGAGAGTTAGTGTTGAAATTTGGGAGCCGGTGGTATTAAAAGAATTTGCATTACCGGGAACTGGGGCTTGATGTTGAGACATTTTTCCGTTCCTTGAACTTCGGAATGTTCTAGAAGATAAGTTGATGAAGTACTGTGTCTTTAAGTGGTAGAATTCGCGAGAATGGGAGAAGAGCGGGGTCTATCCCCATTGCCCAGCCTAGGCGATGAACATTCGGTCCAATCATGCTTCTGGAACCTGGTGAAACCAATATCACGCGGGGGGGGTTGGGGCAGGACGGGTAGTAGAAACAGCCACTCCACGGCTCCTGAGTAAGTTAACAAGCGCCCGCGTTCCATTTCGTGCGTGGAAACCCCTCCAACGCTCACCTCGCAGGGGGGGTGGGATGGGCAACCTTGTCGCTGGCTCCGAATTCCTCATACTAAACCTGATAAAATCAATCGCCACTAGGCTCAGGTTGAAGCGCTTCAGTAACATCGAGTTACCTTGCTTTAGGTGCCAAGAATAGGGAAGGTATATATTAGTCTCTCCGATTAGACATTTTATATCTCGGTTTGGGCCATTTGACCTTCATGGACCCCGCCGCGCGAACCACCCCAGAGGCCAAGGGTTTCAACAACCCCCCAAGAGACTTGCTATTTCTATAGTAAATCCTCGAAGCTTAGGAGTAAGACTACTATACCAGCAAACAATCCTTTGATTAAAGTCCCACCTGGAGGTCTAAAACTTTTCGTTAACAAGCCGGTTACCCTGCAGACTTAATTCACTGTATGGTATGATAGCGCTCTAAGTCTAAAGAAAATACTGTACCCCGCATATGCCTAGCTCTTCCTTGGCCCCCAGTGCACTGGCATGCTCGTGCGCCCTCGGGATTCTAATCGTTGGCTGGCCGTCACCAGATGTCACTCGCTTCTCTCATCTGAGACTCTCTCATGTCAGGCTCAGCATATTGGCGATTGGAATCTACCATGGACGTTGTTTAAAGGGTACCTCGCTTAGATCCTTCTGTTCTCTAGGCGTGGATTTGAAGGTACCGGTAGGTGAGGTTGTGTTTTTCACGCTTTTTGGTCTTCCTCGCGAAGGAAAATTAATTTGGTATGACGCTTTCCAACTCGGATATGAACTGCGCCGCAATCTCTTCCTTCAAGGGGCATCTCGTCCGATGCTCAAACCGTACATCGCAAACCAATACAATCTCCCCCAGCCAGATAGAAAAAAACTTACCATACGCGGGGCACTAGCTGTGGCGCGGTACAATACTGGATGGGAAATTGACAGTTGTGGGGTGTAGGGCCGGTGGCAGTATCTTGTACTCTACTGAGGACTGCAGGTACGGTTCGGGAGATACCGATTCATCGAGGACTGTAGCGCCCTACAGTCACCCTCTTAGACGGTAGTCTTTCCCAAAGGACGGACGCTCTTGCCCTACAGCATGAGATACACGTCCGGGACGCCCGGGACTGCAGTCCTGGCCGTTCCTACAGGGCGGACGGGACGCTTGGGAACACTGATCACAAAGCGCCGGTGATCTGCAATAGGTTTAGGTCCTTTGACCCGGATAGACAAAGACGAGCAAACCACTCGACAGGCCATGATTTTCACCACTCCCCCAAGAGACTTGATATTGGAGTAACCTCACTATACCAGCCTACAATCGACTGATCCAAGTCCCATCAGGAGGTCTAGAACCCTCCGTCAACAAGCCGGCAACACTACAGACCTAATTCCCGGTATGGTATGTTGGGGTTCTAAGTTTAAAGAATGCACCGCACCCTGTATACGCCTAGGTCTTTCTCCTTCCCCAATGCCCTAGTATGCTAGTGCACCCTCGGCACTCAGATTGTGTTGGCTCGCCATCACCAGATGTCACTCGTATTCATCTCTGATCCCCGCACCTCAAGTACAGTATAATAGCGATTGGAATCCACTATGTACCTGGTTTAACGGGGATCTCGATAAGATGCTTTTGTTCTCTAGGCGTGAGCTTGGGGGCAGGTGAGGCTGTGGTGTCCACCCTTTTTAGTCCTCCGCGCGAAGAAAAATTAATTTATCAAGAGGCCTTTTAACTCTGTGATTAACTCCACAGTAACATTTTTCTTCCGGGGGTATCTTGCACACTGGAATTTGATGCCGGGTAATGATGCCTTTTGCCGTGGGAGCTCACCCTGCACAAAGTGCTAATGAGTTATGTTTCCTTATAGAATGCAGATCTTAGGATGCGGACATTTGGTGATTAGAACCTTGTTAGGATAGAGCCTTGGGGGCGAGGCTTTGGTAGCATATCGCCTAGCATAAAGAAAGCACGAAATAAGGAAATAACAAAAGTACGACCGCAATGGGAATGGAAGAACGCCCGGTTAGTTCGCCACTCGCTCCACTAGCTATCCACAAGTCAGGAGACATTTATCTCCGTCTAACTGACAACCTAAAAATTTCTAAAAAAAGACACTAAGCTGACAAAATCCGGATCCAAGCAATCTCACGCTATCTAGAACCATCCTATCATAACATAGGCCTCTGTAATCCCTAAAGCCCATCCCCTGTTAGTTTGCCAACTCCCGTATATCTAAGGACAATAGGTATGAATGAAGCATCATGAAGCCAAAACCGGATACCTAGTTCCCTGTGGCGGTGGGTGGGTATCAACAAAAACCAAAAATTATCACCCAAAGCCTAAATGCATAGAATGTGAAAAAAAATGTATTGGTATGATAAGCGCCTAGTCACTGTTCCCTGTAAGGCCACATGCTCTATAGCTGTGTATCTCCTAGCCGCCTATCCGCATAACCACTTAACTGAATGCTCTATAGGCAATCCAACACCCTATAGGGGGGTTTTATGTGGCACTACTGGAGGAGGGCTAGGTCGGGTTTGTAATATCCTCATTCCTTAGTCCCTTGGGTTAATTGGATATTTAAAAGGTCAAGTTTAGTTTTCGTTTCCTCTAGTGTGCTAGGGGTATCATAAACCCCTACTCTTGCATCATGTTGATGTATATGTTCCCCGGACCAGAGAAAAGAAGCTTGATTTTCTAAGGAAGCGGAGAGCGTGCTATTTATGCTGCGCAACAATACATATCCACTGTAGAAAAGAACTTCAAGAAAACAAAAGAAGACGAAAGAAAAATCTAATGCGCATAGAGTTACACCTATGATTGACTGATTGAGCAGCGAAATAAATGAAAATCCAAAACAAATGAATTGAGCTTAAACTCTGACGGCATTGAAGTGAAACTAGTATGAACTAGGAAGTACTGTCGTACTCAAGAAGATAGAGAGTACATATCCGAAAGTATAATTTCAACAATGCGCAGCTTAGAAATTGAGGAAGTAAAGGGAGACTAAGGAAGCAAACAAGAGTAAAAGAAAACTACTTCTGTACGGCGTATAAAACTAAGTCCAACACATCATATTTGCGATTCGAGGTGCTTTTTTATACAAGCCCGACTCACGGCATCTGGTAGGTTCGCAGTGAGCTTCCGTGCTATACCAAGTTGTTCTGTGTGGTGAGCTATGCAGACTTACTCCACCAATGAGAAATTAGACGAGTGATATTATATGACCCCATTACCAAACCACCACGGAAAGAGGAGTGATGACCAAGTCACCAGCCCCGAGGTAATTGTATTAGAAGTGGGGCAGCGGAAGTGCAAGGAGATAGCAGAGCGCTTGAGGCTGTCAATTGCGTGTGGGAATAGGGATAGTAGAGATTGTGGACCAGAGCTGTGAGTGGGAAAATTCTTGAAGTGACCTTGGTGGAGATAGCGAAGGAGAAAAGGAAATGAGAGATAAGAGCCACGGACTGACCAGGTAGATCGGGCATTCCGCCACAAGGTGATACGAACCTTTGAACTGTTAAAAGAGGGTTTGGAGAAAGCAGGAGATTCGCTACGAAAGACAATTAAGCTGGGTGACTAGACACCAACCCTGCTTCTGCGTGCAGCGGAACAAACAGAATTCAAGTGTATTGTCTAACTTTATCTACCAGCCGAAGCAGAGGTTGATTTATTTTATTTTCGGTATTCTGGTCGCACGGGTTTTATTAGTGTTATAGGAACAAGGTACGCAGAGCGTCTTTCATATAGGATTAGTCTCAGTTTTTTACGGTAATTTACTCTGTTAGTGAGTTTAGTGATACTAGCAAACCTTGGATCTCATGGTGCCCTAGGCCCTGATAGAAAACCATTCATCAGCACTCAGATACCGGTCCATTCAGCGGCCCTTATTGGTCCTGACGGAGTGACTCCTCGACTATTGCAAAGAATTGGTAGGTTACTGGTACCGCAGATGTAGCAACCAACCGTAACACAGCGTTGGGCCGCGCTGAACTCGAATGCCCCTTGTAATCCTAGGCAGCCTCGATGGGCGTTGGAAAGAGCAGCCTTTTCACTGTCTCCTGACTCATCCCAGACTTTTTCGTATCATGAAACTCACGGGACAATCAGTGGAAGCTACTCAAGTTATCGGAATTCACGGCAGATCGGTGCTCTCTCATCCAATCGCTCTCCCGATCTCCAAAGCCCAGCCCTTTTCCAACATTCCTCCCTCTACCTCAGGGCCACGCTATACGAGAATAGTCTGATCGGCTGAATTACATGCGCTAGCGCTATTTGACAACCACAAATACTACACATCCACTGAAGTACTAGTACTGCTAGAAGTGCGAGAGAACCACTCGTACACTGCTAATTCCCACAAGCATTGGCTGTTCGGTGGTCTGCACTCTGCATCCGTTTTTGGGATTGTTGGGATTCTCTTTGGGGGTGGAGGGCTGTGATATCAACAATCAAGACGGCATGGATACTGGTAATCCACCTCTCGTGTGGGCCGCCCACAATGGGCACGAGGAAGTGGTGAAAATGCTACTCAGACATGACAACTTCAACCCCAACAAACCAAATAACAATGGCGGAACACCACCAGTGTTCCCAATGGTCCGGGGGTCCGGCGGAGCCCCGCTGGGGGGCTGCCAAGAGCCCCAGACGGGAATTGTGGGGGACAGCCGGGAATGGTGGGGGGCAGCCGGGCATGGTGGGGGACAGCCGGGCATGGTGGGGGACTACGGGGGACGGCGGCAGTAGGCTTCAAAAAGTCACGAAAAGCTTGGCGCTTCGCAGCAACACGGTCTCAACCCCGCACAACTCCCGAGCACAATGCCGTGGAATAAAGCAACCGGAAAGCGACGCGAAACGACCTTAAATGAGAGGGTCCGAATAATCGAACTTCGTTCTTTGGGCATGAGTTTCCCTCAAATTGAGGCAGAAACAGGTGTTTCTTGAGCCCAAGCCTACAGAATCTACCGGTGCTGGAAAATGCATGGCAACATTAATCCTCAAACACCTCACACTGGAAGGCCCCCAAAGCTCAATGACCGTGATAAAAGATACCTTTTCCGGTTATCTGATGCGCATCCTCGTGCGGCAGCTAGAGAGCTTTTACATGAATCCAGACTTGATGTTGGGGTTTCAACTCTCGGCCACTACCTGCGCAGCCTGCAACGGCGGGTTTTTCTTGCTCGACGCAAATGGATAGGACCTCACAATAGGAGACAAAGAAAGAGATGGTGTAGATTACGGCGCAAGTGGAAGATTTCAGTTTGGCGGAAGCATTGTTATACCAATGAAGTATATCTTCAAATTGCTACTGGAACCGGTTATAGATGAAAAGTGCGACGACTTCCTGGACCCAATGCCGCCTATGATTTGAAGAACCTTCAGCCAACCTTTGTTGGAGAGAGTATTGCGGTTGGCTTCTGGGCTGGTTTTACCTATGGTTTCCACACACCCCTTGTTCCTATGCGAAAATGGACCAAAGATGAGCGAAAGAGTGACAGTGATCGACTTGGCTTCAATTCACACCAGTATGTCCATGAAATTCTCATTCTACATCTTCAACCACTCTATAAGAAAGCTGGTGGAGCCGAAGCTGGTGTTCAAACTATAGAGGATGGTGCCAGCTATCATACTTCTATTTATACGGAGAAGTATCGCAAGCGCCTTGGTATAGAAAGGATGGACTGGCCTTCCTACTCACCTGATTTTAACCCAATCGAGAATGTTTGGCTTTTATTCAAAACCAACTATAGGAAAGCAGTCTGGGAGAGGAGGAGAATACCCCGTAGTGAGAAGGAGCTGATTGGACTAGCACAGAAGGTATGGGAGGCATTGCCGTAGGAGAGAATTTATGGTTTCATTGATAGTATGCCGAGTCGTGTAGCTAATTGTCTTAAGTGAGGAGGTGGCCCTACCCGTTGGTAGAAGACTAGAGCCCTTCTTGTATCACTATATATTCTTGGTTCTATAAACTCTTGTTTTGTTGTGCTGTATTGCAGTGAGAAAGTTTCGTGGTCAGCCGTTGCCGTTGCCGTTTTTCATGACCCTTTGAAGCCCACCGGCGGGGACGGCACGAGTGATTTCTCATGATGGTAAAGAATTCGTTTGCAGGTGTCCGATTTCAGCTTGGCTAGTACAGGAGGTCCAAGCGCTGGGACTATAGTCCCCCCGGTCCTCACCTTCCCCGGTGTAGTCCGTCCTAGCGCCCCAAAAATACTGACTATGAGCCGTAGCCAGTCCAGTCCTCCCCCGAACACGGACTGGACGGCTGGGAACACTGAACACCACTCTGCTATGCAGCGGGGAATAGGCAGGAGGGAGTGATGAACTTGCTACTCGGATGGGGCGACGTTAACCCTGACAAACCAGATAACAATGGCTGGACACCACTTCAATTTGCTGCTTGGAGTGGGAACGATGGAGCGGTGGAATCAATACTGAGACGGGGCGACGTCAACCCAAATTAACCAGATTACCGTAGCCGAACCCCTTCGTGCGCCGTTCGTCGTGGCCATACCGGTACGATAGCCCTACCCCAACCCCTAGAATCTGCCACCCCCAGCATGACATAAGGCTGAGGGGGCATCGCCCTCTCTATCATAATATTATTATTCACCATTTCAGCAAGGGCAGCAGCAATTCCATAAACATATTCACCGCCGCCATCTCATACCTCCTTTTATTCCCGCTGAACACCTACCAGCACTACTATTACCACCTTTTGATAACTGCCGTGTCCCCTCTTCTTTCGTGGTAGCCCTGCTACAAGAACCTACAGTACCTCCAGTATATTTTTTGGGTTGAAGGAAATGACACATGATGAGAATGCCCGGATCTATCACACACCTGTCCAAGAGTTCCTATGTATTTCTTCATGTAGCCCCATTAGTGTGGACTAGAGTCAGGTGTTGATGGAGGGTATTTCCATTGTGCTGAGACAAGTTTGTTTGTCATGAAATTGCCTCCATATTCCCATTTTTTGCTATTTCCAGGCAGCAGACACCCTTGTTGAAATTCCATTATATTTCCTATGTGCATTTCATAACACTACCATGTATTCTTTTACTTAGTTTGTGTTTCGGCTCCACCTGTACACCACTTACATTACTACAGCTAAGATATATATTATGGTGTTTTATTGATTGTTTTGGGATAATATTTGGGGATTTAACATGTGCTTTTCTATCCGGTGTTAAGGATTTTATGCATCTCTTATGCACTATTA
>Ga0307510_10004200_pt1 | contig 16925 bp, 24 predicted proteins | sample 12_EM_MG_FD_207224 | JGI IMG/M metagenome (GOLD analysis project Ga0307510, IMG submission 207224) | Populus trichocarpa ectomycorrhiza microbial communities from riparian zone in the Pacific Northwest, United States - 12_EM | ecosystem: Host-associated > Plants > Roots > Unclassified | place...
TGTAACGATGCTGAGACCCAGGGTGACCGACGACAACCTGAGGACGTCATCGATTCTAGGCAACGTTCCATAGAAGGATGGCTCCCCAATCGGTATCCCCAAAACACTCTTAGGTACGAGACAACTATGCCGCACAAAGGTAGCAAACTCATAATTGTTGGCAAAGCGAGCGCCCTCGTGAGACTTGCGCACGGCAGAGTGACACCTCGGTCGGCATTGCCACAAGAGATGCAACGAGAACCCCTACTAGAGAGTCGGCCAAACCGATTGCTCCCATCTTGAACGCTCGCTCTTGCGGCTCTGCAGGTTCCTGGCCGGCGCGGAAATACGCACTTACGCTGTGGACAGTAAGTGAGCCTCGATGGCGCCTCTCGGGGCGGGATATAATGCTCACTATGAAGGCCCCCCTGGTGAACAACCCGTGGCCCAGTTGTTCCGCTGCATCCCCGAAAATTCCTGGTTGTTTAGGTATGGTCGCATACCTATGAGTTTTTTTACTCGCCGACTGGGTTTGGCGGGTGGGTTTCTTTTTTTTGGGCCTTTTTTTTGGGTTTTGGACGCTGGCTCACTCTTTCCAGAGAATCTCTTTACCACCCAGGGACGACGAGCGATGTAAATTAAGCGTGATCGCAGAGGCATCATCTTATTTCTTTCCTTCTCTTCCGCCCGAACAGCTCTCGCCGTATCTCGACCACTTTCATCCTTCACAAGTAATGTTCGCGTTGTACCAGGACCTACTTCGCGACCCGACAGCAGACGTCGCGGGAGCCCATTTCTCGCTGTAAACATCGTGCCACGCGGTCAACAGGTTTGTCTCGCGCATGAAGACTGGTGCGTGCTGTTGTTGAATTCCGGCACCGGGGAAACGGCCTGGCAGATATTTGCGCAGCAACAACATGGCGAAACATTATGGATGATTTAGAGGAATGGCTCGGTGTCGTGGTAAGATCATTGAGCGGTCCGGGTCTCTCGGGTCTTTAGCATTTCCGTGCTTATATAACTTTCGCAAACACGCCCACATCAACCTTGAACATGACCAAATCCCATCCCCGTCTACATGCAGATTATTTAGCCCTCAACAATCTCAGAGGAGTCGATGCACGGGCATCAAGAACTAGCACTAAGATCGGGTTGTGTGTTGCGCCGTGTAAGTGGTGTTGATGCGCTAATCAAGCGCCTCGGATGCATGTGGGCGTTGATATTCCCACCAACATGGAGTCAAGCTCCAGGTATGAGCACATGTGCGTCCCACTGTGTAGCTCCACCTGACAAATAGAAGTTTGAAGGCGGATCATGACGCAATAGGTGACGACTCTAATCCTGAATACACCGTAACTCACACATACAAACTCATTGATGTTTGTTTCCAAGTTAAGAGGCAAAGCCGAAGCTTGGCCGAAGAAGTTGAACAGGTACATAACGTGAGGCTAGTGTGCCAGAGTAGTTGGAACTTGGCTCTCAGCCTTGTCCCCTGGTGCTGGCTCAGTCAATTTTATCATCGTGCACCAGGATGAGTGGCTATGAAGAAGTATTGATGAGTTCGGTGCCTATACCACCAGGCCAGGGCCGGGTCAAGATTAGCTCCGGCCAGGGCTAGGTAACGAAGCCAAGAGGGCCGGCTCCACGACCCGCGATGGCTAAGTCCAGAGCTAGCTAACAATGGCCTGGCCTTGGCCCGACCCATGGACGGCGTAAAGTCCTGGCTGCCTAGAACCTATGTTGGCCTGTATTTAAAGAGGTGAATGGGACGGCCATCCATTTTTCCACCCACTACCGCACAGTTCGTTACTCATGTCTCACGGAGTTGCAGTTAATACTCGTATCGCTGGCACTTATCAAGGTGATTTCCGCGACGATTTCACCACTAGTATGTCATTTCCAACATCAGATCCCATCCTTCTGCTATAACGCTTGCACCTATATATTAGCTGGACTATGGCCCAGACCGGATGCCATCCGCAGAATTACCAAGGTCGCCGTTACTACTGGGGCGGTTATCGATTCCGTCAAGATCACGTATGACACGAGCAGTGGTTCCCAAACCGTCACACATGGTGGCTCTGGTGGAAAGGAGAATCTGAGCTTTGTTCTTGGTGGTAAATTTATTTGTTTTTGGGTGTTCAAAATTTGTTCACTCCCTCGAAATTACAGAAAACCAAACGATCACTGCTGTTTATGGTCGCCGGCTCAATGATTTCACTCCTTATGGCAGTAAAAAGTATGTAGCCTGTATATTATTGACAAGCCTTCATTCAAACTAAAGTGGTTTCGACATTCAGCATAGTCCAGTTGTCGTTCGTGATCGCAACCACAGATTCTGACGCTAGTGGAAATCCTCCTAAAATTTCTCTTCAAAGTATAATCATATGTCATTCGCATTGCCGATTTATAACCGGGTCTCGCCAGCTGTTTCTGGAACCAGAGTGACTGCTGCCAACACCCAATTCGAATTCACTTGGCCTCTCGTGGGGGTCACTTCATACACTTTCCAGCCCAGTACATCACCCGAACCTCTTTGTCAATACCTCAACTAACGTCATATGCAGGTGGCCAGTCTACCAGCTTTTTACAAGGCATAGGGTTCACCCAACTTCTCGCGCAAGCTGACGGACCGCTATAGTCTCGTCAAAACAGGGATTGAATTTGAATCTAGTGGTGTTTTCTGGTATTATGCTTACCCTTTGCCTATGGTCAATGTGTAGCGAAATGTATACTTAGAAATTGCGGGTTTCGAAAGCATGAAAGAATTAAATGTTGAATGTTGAGGCAGCTACATTAGGGCAAAATTGTAAAGCGCTTATCCCTAACGCCGTGTCGCGCAAAACCTCGCAGACACAAGACAAAATCATGCAGTCAAGGGTCGACGTCATATGGGCCAGAGACACCGCTGAATCAGGGCCTCTTATGATCTCATGATCTGCTCTGGTGACAATGCAGATCTCCAGACCATGCCAGGTAGCCATAACTACGGTCAACGTCGCTGCGCATGAGTTGAACACGTGGAGTACAACGTGCATCCGTATGTTATATCATACTTTACCTCGATTTTAGACATCATGTACTGCAAACGCAATATCGGGTGAACGCCCAACGAAACACAAACGAGGGTCCGCACTCGCCCGAACCCACGAGTCATTGTTGAGAAACCACCTAAACAGAAAGTACTGAGTTGGGGTTTATCGAGCGGCTCAGCTGTGTCCACAACACTGGAAGTTGCACCCAAAGTTGGCAAGTCAGTGTTGTAAACCAGTCTGAAACTCTAGGTCAAGTCAGTCCATCAGCAACCCCTGCGAGTGGGTAGTCTATTACACACGAGTCGAGGCATACACGGAATAGCTATAAGAGCTCTAAGAAAAGGCTGCAGCGCGCGTTGGCCCGAGTAGAGAGCTACACTATCAGGGCCACAGCTCTCATCACGTAACGATGCTGAGACTTAGGGTGACCCGACGATAGCTTGAGGACGTCATCGATTCTAGGCAACGTTCCATAGAAGGATGACTCCCCAATCGATATCCCCAAAGCACCCGTAGGTACGAGACAACCATGCCGCACAAAGGTAGCAAACTCATAATTGTTGGCAAAGCGAGCGCCCTCGTGAGACTTGCGCACGGCAGAGTGACACCTCGGTCGGCATTGCCACAAGAGATGCAACGAGAATCCCTAGAGAGTCGGCCAAACCGATCGCTCCCATCTTGAACGCACGCTCTTGCGGCTCTGCAGGTTCCTGGCCGGCGCGGAAATACGCATTCACGCTATGGACAGTAAATGAGCCCTGATGGCCCCTCTCGGGCCTGGATATGATGCTCACTATGAAAGCCCCCCACATATTCCCTCAATGCTAATAAGCAAAAATACAAGACCCGGTGCCAGGGACTCGGGAAAATAACCCAATGCTGATTCCGACGAAAGTACAATTAAAAGAATCCCTTGAATAATTGAGGGTATTGGAATTGCGCGTGTTGGAAGTGCTGGTAGCCCAAGGGAGAGGGATGAACGAGAGAGAAATACGGTGCTTTGGTAGACAAGCTAACCAGGGTGCCTTGAGAAAGGCAGCCAAAAAAAAATTAGATAAAAGACAGCGCACCTGCCAAAGAGGGTAATAGTCCCGAAGAGAATGAATTATGTGCCCGAAGACCGGTGATGTCTCTAATGTAGGGAGAGGGTAAACAAGTGTAGGCGCAACGCCTTGGTTGATGGTGTATTCGAACTTCACGACAGTTGAACGGGAGGCATAGAGCAAAGGTTAGAAACTCACAAGATATACAAAGACTGGGTGGGCCGTGCCGTGAATAATTTGATCAAACGTACAAAAATAAGACGACACTTACAAAGGGGGGCCATGTATCGCGGTAACATAGGCTTGAGTAGTTGCCACTTCTCCCCAATGGATAGCGCCTTCGTCTTCAGCGGTGCAGACCCAACCACTGCTTCGCCAGCATCTTCCTCGGACACGGGTAATTGAGTGTATTCGGACGTAGGCGGCGTATTATCTTCAATATCCGGGAGTACAATTGTGGAGAACACATGAGGGCGCGGTAGAAGGAGAAAATAGGTTAGTGGGATGACAAATGGTAGGACCTAAGATATGCAGGTAGTTTAGAGATGAAGCGCATGACCGGTGAGTATGGGCGTACTGAGGATACACCAACGCCAATGCGCACACCCAGGCCACGAATCTCCCACCAGAGAAGTGCTCCCACAAGGCCAGCGGCACCGGTCCCAGATGCGAAGTAGCTAGTCATGTGAGTTAGGAATGGGAGTTGGATCTAACGTTATGGCTCACCCGACGCCGCGTCCTGCAATTGAGGATGGATGATATGTTGTCGAGAGTTGGAGGAATGTCAGTTCTCCGAGACCTGTATGCTGATTAGGACAGGTGTACTGACACTGTAAAGTGGACTCACCTGATGCGAGCGACGCACAGCCAATGCCGAATAAGCGTGTAGAGAGCCCCTCTGAAGTAGCGACAACCTTAAAGGGGTCAGCTTAGGGACCCAACGGGACACAACAGCGACTTACAATCATGCCGGTCACGCTGAGAAAACAGCAGCCTATAAGACGCCGCACGTAGCGTATTCGGCCCTTGAGGATGTACGGCCAACTAAACTTAGCCATGATACTTGGTGCTATGTTCCAAAATGCGATGATCCCCTTGGGTGTAGACGGAGGCACGAGATCGAGAGCGGCGGAAAGGATAATAACATATAGAACTACAGATTCATAAGAATGTCTCCTAGTATGCGCTGCCTAGGTTACTCACCATTATTGATCAGGCCGAACAGAAAGAAGGACAGACTAAGGCGGAAGAGATTCCTCCGTTGTCCTGAGAATACACAGGATAAGCACGCTTCACGAAATGGCCAAGAGAAGATAGTGAACGCAGCGATCATCCGCGCAGTATAGTGTCGCCAGAACGAAGGCACCCCATGGTGTCTTGGACACGGATGGGTGAAGACGCTAGGTGAAGACGCTCTGCAGGGGGACGATCGAGTGCGGGAAGGTATAGATCATTGCGAGTATAAACATCGCGCGCGAAGGTGGTGAAGACGACAATGAACGAGGCGTACACTCACTGATAATTTCGGTACTTTCGTTATTCTCGCCTTCGGAGAGCGCCTGTTCATCATCCTCTTCCACCGTACGCTCACGGATATCCTGAGACGGAAGCTCATAGCGTGTTTCATGGTCCATGGTAGTACGAGAAGGAAAGGAAGGAAGTTCGATTTGTTCTGACGCTATGGGCATAGAATGCCCAGCTGCTGACCACTGACAGGAGGGGACGGCAGCACTACAAGTAGAGTTACTACGGATACGGGCACGGGGGCCAGCCGCACCCGCATTGCTACTATCGGGCACGTGTCCCGAGCGCTTCCGTGATGCTTTCTCCGTCAAGAGTCAACCATCTCGTCGCGTGTGCTCGTCGTCTCCCGTTCGATTGCACGCGTACCTTCAGTTCGGATGAGAACAGGCGAAAGCTTGGTCGACTCCCGGAATCTGCAAAAGTATCCGCAGGACCGGCATGGGATCCCCTCCCGCCGTCTCCAGCGCACCACCCCGATTCCTTTCACGGAGAGGATTCCCTCGCTGCCGCACTAAGCCACTATTCTAGCCTCCCTCCGCTTCCGCCTATCGACAATTGGCTCACCCACTTTCAATATGGAGCGCCCCACGTGCGCGACCGAATATCTATTCGCTCTCCCGCGTCTGCAATACGTGTCGCACAAAGTTTTATAAACTCAAAGAAAACCACGACCGGAAACCCGAAAGTCATCATCGAGGCCTTTCCGGGTGTGTTACGTCTTGGTACTCTGATAGTACTGCTCTTACCCCCAGTCTAGGTCCAGGTGCCCTCTCCAGGGCTTTCCTGACTCTTCCGCCGTCCCAGCTAAAAAGACTAATTATCCTAGAAGACCATGAACCTTACCTGGAGTATCTTCGCGTATGTGATCACCTCCTTTTCTGTCCTCAACCCATTGAGATCCCGTTTATTAGCCCCTCGCGCGAGCAGACCCTCGCGTACGAGTCGTGCCCCTGAGTGGCTTCACCTGGGACACGTATTCTTACTTGTCAGAAAATGGAGATCTTGATGTTGATATCGCCCCGTGGAAAGATCGTACGTTTAACCCTACGTTAACCCCGATGGAGCACTGACATCTGTGCAGTACACCCCGAGCTACAGTTTGTCACCCATATACCTCAGACCATCCCCGGTGAACAACTCGTGGCTCAGTTGTTCCGCTGCATCCCCGACAATTCTTGGTTGTTTAAGTATGGTCGCGTACCTATGAGTTTTTTACTCGCCGACTGGGTTTGGCGGGTGGGTTCCTTTTTTTTTGGGTTTTAAACGCTAGTTCACTCTTTCCAGAGAATCTCTTCACCACCCAAGGGCGCCGAGCGATGTAAATTAAGCGTGATCGCAGAGGCATCATCTCATTTCTTTCCTTCTCTTCCGCCTGAACAGCTCTCGCCGTATCTCGACCACTTCCATCCCGCCACAAGTAATCTTCGCCTTGGACCAGGACTTGCTTTCCGACCCGACAGCAGACGTCGCGGGAGCCCATTTCTCGCTGTAAACATCGTGCCACACGACCAACAGGTTTGTCTCGCGCAATGAAGACTCGTGCGTGCTGTTACTGAATTCCGGCGCCGGGGAAACAGGTCATAGACAAGGGCAAGTTGGACTCGTGGGACTACGTTCTTCGCCGATTATTTGTCCTGAAATCGACGCCGTTGCGTAAAGCGATAAGCTCGCTCGCCCCTGGTGCCGAAGTACTTCTCGATAAGCTCACGGACAAGAAACTTCCTCCGGAGCAGCGTGTCGATATTCGCAAGAGGGTGAAGGACTTGACCGTCTCGGATTGGGCCCTCATCGTGCGTGCGTTCGATGCGTGGCCATTTGCCCCAGATGTATGTATTTTTACTAGCATGCTATGTCGCGAACTTCATTCATTTGGCCCGTCCACACAGGATTTGAACATTGACTCTTTCCACACCCACGATCGGGATTAGTATCATGTCCTTAAGATTGAAAATAAATGTGCATTGGGTTGTTGGGAGCACAACAAAGCAGTCCGTAAGAGCAGTACAAACACTCTAGTTACTACATATCTCGTCTGGAAGGTCCTGTCCCATTGGTGGTGGTGACGGAGGCCACTCAATGGGCTCGGGACTACCCTCCTCCTGCGGGGCAATCACCTCAGTTGCCTGGGATTCTTGCCGTGAGTCCACAGCAGTTTCAGTCGCTGCCTGTGACGCTGGGACGTCCGCATCTTGAGACTCCGCCATCTCAACGTCCTGCGATTCCCGAGCTTCGGGCCTAGCAACGCCACTGTCCTCAGATTGGACGGCTCCGCCCTTTTTGCGGGGTCGCTTTTCTGGCTTCTCGGGCGCGGGAACCGCGGGCAGCCCAAACAGCGTCGTCTGCTTGGTGTTATCCTTCTTCTGTCCCCGTCCGTTCGAGGTCGCAGTGCCTGGCGCGTTGCCCGCAAGGAGCAAAAATTCAGCATTGTATTGGCGGGGATTCAACAGAAAACTGTGACAGACCCTTCCATTTGCCCGTTTCGGCAGCCTCCGCCTTGTCAAAGAAGCTCTCGCTCTTGTGCAACGACTTGTTATTCGGGCCATCGCGTGCGAATGGGTTTCGCGAGTTGTCCGCCGCGCCGTTAGGCTTTTTCGCGAACGGGTTGGCCTCTGTCATGAGAGGGGGAGGAAGTAAGTCAGCCTGGCTAAGACAAGAGATGGATGGTGAAAAGCGCGCGTACTTGGCTTTGATGGTGGCTGCGCGGCATACTCGTCATCAACCGCACGTCGCTTGACACCATCCAATTGCGCAGCGTCGTCATACGCAAAGCCGTCGTCGTCCACCCGCTTCCGCTTGCTTTCACCAGTCGCTGCTGTAGCCGCGTGTATGTGGCCGTCATTCCGATCGTCAAGATCGTCTGCGTCTGGATTCAAACTCGGGGTCGCCCGCGCCAGTCCCGGCCGATGCACGGTCGCTGGTGGTCCAAAGTTCTGGAACGCCTTGGACCCACCCCCGCGCGGGACGTCTGCTGGCGGGAGGTGCCGGGGCAGCACGGGGTCATAGTCTCGCGCCCAGTCCCTCTGCCGCGGCCTGCCGTGCGCGATGCGGTCGTCCTTGAGCGCCTCCATCTTTTCCTGCAGGCCAACGAGGCGGTAGAACCCGGCGACCTTCACCGCCATGTCGAACGACGAGGTGTGGTGCAACATGCGCGTGAGCTCGAGCGCCCGCGGCAGCTTGTCGTTCTTGCAGGCGGTTTGGATGAGCTGCACGAGCTCCTTGTCGAGTGCGAGTTCGCGCGCTAGAATCTCATTCGGAGCGTCCTCATCACCGAGGGCGTCGCGGGTTATCTGAAGGTGCATGGTTTCACGAGCGAAGCTGAGGGCGTTATCAGCAAGTATCGCTATTGGGAACGGGACCACACCTACTGTTCTTCTAGTGGTGCATCTTTGGGGTCTTTACCTCGGAATGGCAGCCGCACAGGCAATTCCTGGATAAGAGGCCTCGGGAACGTGGGGTGTTCTTGCCGGCCCTTCAGGATGAGACACATGAAATTATCGTCATTAAGACCGACTGGCCAGTATGACTCGTCTTTCCCTTGTTTCCGTTCAAGTTTATTTGTGTCTAGAATACGCAACCATGTCCCCCGAAGTGGAATCCTGAACCGCGGCATCAAGTACACGACACCGGCGGAATCGTACACCGCAGGCGCCTAGACAACAGTCAGCACTGAGCGAAAGAGTGCTTCATGAAAGGCAAAGTACATACGCCCACATCTGAGATACCGATCCACCGTAGCGTATGACCTTTCCGTATTGGAAGCTTGCGGTTCTGTAATACGCACATGTCTTCGAAGTCGTACAATGTGCCCATCAAGTTCTGCGAACCTGGATCCCGCCATTAAAAACGTGCCAGTGTCACCGAGCGCATATTCTCACCATCCATGGTAGTGGAGCCATCTCGCTGAACGACAAAAAGCCATTCCGACCCTGCCACCATACTTACAAAGTCCCCATCTAGCGCAACTGAGCACCTCTCGATACCCGTTCCACTTAAGAAGGTGAGTTCGTTATCACTTGTCGCGACCACAACATTGCCATTTCCCTGCATGTCTCCGTCGGAGAGGGCCCGCATTGATTTAGATGGCGTAGGGCCGCCAGCCGCAACGCCAAGTACGCGAACTTTGTCATCAAGCCCGTACATCCACTCGCCTTGCGTTGCCCAATTGCCGTAAGGTTTATATATAACGTGTGCTGAGTGCTCATTTTCAGGTTGACAAGCATAGACTGCCCCGCGCGGTCCTGGGGAAAGTCAGCTTCACATATTTGAACAGGATTACACTCACCAAGTGCCGCGAGGTCATATTTGAAGTGATCGGTGAAATGATATGCTTTCCGCGCAGAGCGATCGTGGAACTCTACGTTGATGATATAATGCGTATCTTGATCTGTCACTTCGATGACTCCGATCATGTTATATACTTGAAGGTGAGCAAACATAACGTGAGTTACGATCTATGCCGCGTCAATTTCAACATACCTAGGTAACGCTTTCTGTTCTCCATCGGAGTAGAACCTGGTTGGAAGGCTGGCTGCGCCTTCGTTACACTCACTGTGAAGGACGTCAGGACGTATTGCAGCGTAGTGAAATGCCCATACCCATCTCCTTCACAAATTCATTACCATTATCCCCAATGGCGCCAACATCGTCCGCCATTCCATCACCAACATCATCCAGTATCCAATCATCGTTTTCAAAATCGGCCGCACCTCCCAAGTCGATGTCTTCATTCGCCTGTTGGTTCGGCTGGTGAGCGATAGCTTCATCGTCGAAAAGCGTCGGCGTGGGAGCTCGTCGCACGGGACGTGTCGACGCGGAGGTAGAGACGGAAGCCACAGGACTCGGGGAGGAGGATGGGATCGGGTCAGACCAACGGTAGAGTGAGCCAGCAAAATCGGTCCATGCAAGAAGGTTCTTATTCGGTGAGAAGACCATTTGTGTTACAAATTCTGTCGTTGCATTTGGGAATCTGAAAACCATAGTTAGGCAAAATATCTGTGAAATGCTGATAGGACTAACGTGAAAAGTAGCCTTCGTGTCTGTGTTGACCAAATGTGCACATCTTTGTTTGTGGATGAGGCCAGGTATACACCATTGGGAGATAGAGCGAGTGCGTAGATTGAACCAGTTGAGGAGGGGCTGCTGAAAGTGGATGTCTTGGTCCAGGAGTGAGCAGCGATGGTGATAATATCTGAAGGTGATACCTATTATACATACAGTAAGATCTGAACGAAGCATCACGCACCATGACTAAGTGACGCCACGACAAAATATTGGCCAGATGGATGCCAGACAGCAGAACAATCATGAGCAAAGTCCCGTGAACTACACCAGATATCAGAGAATGTCAGATTGAGGACGCATCACGTACTCCTTGTCCTTGATGGCTGGAATAATGCCATCTATGAGTTTGACCTGCCTGGGTTCCTGTTGACTAAGATCCCATACAATGATTTTCCCGTCTGCACAACACGAAGTCTACAAATAGACATCATAGGACAATGCAGGCCAATGAGTCAAACAGGACGTACGAGAAATGAGCCAGACGGATCCCATGTCACCTTCCGTACAACATCATTGTGGCCATGCAGAATCGACATATTAATGGTATCGTCAAGGTCAATTACTTTGATGACGGCCTCACTGTTGGGATGTTACGGAGACAAACTCGTGGGGAATAAGGGTGCAACACACTCAGACGAGACGGCAACCCGCTTCCCTGTGGGATCAACGGCAACGCATCGAATACACGCCGCGGCAGAGCTTGTCACTACTGCCTCCATATCTGGGTCTCCGGCTTTATATCGTCGTACATCAGAATCTTTGCTTCCGGAAAACCACGCGTCGTTCTGTTGACACGGTCAGCAGGACACACCAGGAAGGAGAACGGCGCGTACGCTAGCAGCTAGCGTCGTGATAGATTCCCCAGCCTCGATCGCAGTGGGTGGCTCCTGATCCTCTCCCTCATTCGTGTTCCATAACCGAACAATACAATCGTCGCCACCAGTATAGCAAAAGCTGTACAGCATGGTTAGTGGAGTGGGGAATGATACCGTTGGGAGTGACGCGACTCACGCTCCATCCCTGGAAAATGCAAGGGCCGTGTAGCCCGGAGAATGAGCCAGATTGATCGCTGCCTTGACATTGGACATTGTGCCCTTGAGGTGTCACGACTCCGAGTCTTGACTCTTGGCTGGCTGAGCGCGCTGCTATTAACGGAGACGAGACGCGTCCAGACACGTTATGTCACATAATCACGTAGCATCACGAATATTCGTCACGCACGTGTCACGCATCACGGATTTCGGGGGTTCGGGGCTCGGCGGCTCGCCCGGCGCTGTGGGAATTGTGATTCTTATCACCTTATTCTTGTTGTAGAAGTGGACGCCCCTAAGTTCTTCGACTGAAGAATCAGAAAAGCTGCCCATCATCTATCCACCGCTAAAGTGGAATCCCTGTCGTGACCGACGACGGATGCTGTCAGGGAGCAAATCGTGAGAAAGGAACCGGTGTGGTTGTCCCCGAAAAGGAAAGTGAGGACAAGTTGAAAACTGGGCGAGGGGTCACGGAATCGCTGCCTCGTTGCATAAAGCGTAAAGATTAAGCAATCTGCCTTCCTCCGATATACCTCAACTCGGCCATATTCCAGCTATCATATCCCGTCTCTTTGGTTCTCACTCTCCACCATCATGTCTGGTCCTCAACAGGACGTCCTAGGCTCACTGCTTTTGCGTTCTAGTACGCCCGGTGCGTGCTTTAACTAAAGTTAGCTTCCGCCGGGATTTTGCTGAACTTTGTATATCGATACATCATAGCTCCCGAGGAAAAAGGTACGTGGAACTTGTCTCTTCATCAAGATGTGCGGCACTGAACAGTCGCTGGACAGTACTCGTCTTTCTCGAGCAGATGAAGTCTGAGGGCGCATCATCCGCCAAGTCCGGGCTTGGTCTAGAGGATGAATTTGGGACCAATATCAATGGCGATGGGCAGGAGGATATCGCTTCTGATGTTCAAGAGGGTGCCCAGTCGACTGTCGGCTCGCTGGTCCAGCGCAACGGTGTCGTGCGTCCTCCCTACACCCCTTATGCCAGCGCATACTGACACGATGCCCCACCCCACTGCACTCCAGCGTGAACCCGGGCCGGACGATGAACCCGGTCCACATTATGAGTCCTACGGATCGTCATTTGGCAACTTTGGCCCACTGCCCCCGGATAGCGCTTTTGGCGATGTCAGTTTCCGTTTGGCATAGCATCTTGCTGTGTGATCGACAACAGACATTGACGATATTGTTGTAGCCTATTCTTGGAGCGGGCGTCCCGCTCCCTACTTCCGTTGCTTCACCGTCGGCGAGGGCCCGGTCTTCCCGCCCCGGATCCCGTGCTTCTGCGTCCCAAAAGGCACCCTCAATGGTCTCGCGAACACAAAAGGAAGTTGCCACGGCTTTCGACAACACTGCCATGGTCAGTGAGCCCCACCTTTTTTCGTCGTCTTTTATTGACTCTTTGATGGAACGCCTCAAAACAAGTCTCCCAGATCCACCAGCCACGCAGGCTTGAATGGCGGCGCACGATCTCCTCCCCCCCGCTCTCTTGCCTCTCCCGCTCCCTCTGCCCATTCACGTGCGACTCAGAAAAGTCGAGTTACTGAGAAGCAATCGACTGCATATCCCCCGCTGCCCCCGAGTCAGACCCAGAGTAATATCGGGAGCGCATCGGCTGTCAAATACCAGCGCACGTACTCACGTGCGCCCTCGCTGTCCCCGTCCGACTCCCCCTCCCAGATGAAGCCACAACGAAATGTGAGGTCCGTAGGGAAAGAACCAACACTACCTCCGGTTCCCCCTTCAGACGGCGATTCCCAGGCTGAAGGCGATCCCAAGCTAGGATATTCCCAACAGAGCGGAGATGGTGGGTTTCAGTCATCTAGGGCTTTCCCCTGCTGATGTAACACACATGAAGCACCTTCTCGCGCGGCCGGTCCGTCGATCCTTTCAAATGGGAATAATCGGTCACAGCGACCCTTCTCTCCATACCGTAATGGGCCAACTGAGCAGGACCTTCTTCATGCTGCAATCTACGGCCTTAGTTTGGCCCCACCTGGCCATGCTTCCGGTTCTCCTTCCAAGCGGTCTCACAGTGCTACACCTCGAGCCCTTTCCCCAGGTCCCGATGAGCTCGACGAGGAGGAGTCAAGGCTGGTGGAAAATGTGTTAAACCAAGGCAGCAGGACACCTCGCACATCATATGCAGCAACCTCCGTCATCGAGCCGAACCAGTTCGCTCATTATCATGACATGAATTTGTGCATTCTGTTACATCAGTTGGATGACCCGAACCAACATGACGTTGTGAAGAAGGCCGTGCGAAAGGCCGTCAAGGCTCGAATCAAGCAGCTTGGTATGAAATATGACAATGAGGTATGCCCCACGTTTTGCCAGCGGACATGTCGTCATAGCTGATAACTGATATGACGTAAAGACGATTAAGCAATACCGCAAGTCGTTCCATGACCATGACCCAAGCGTGCATTTGCAGCCCGACTACCAGCCTCCCCCTTCACCCGAGGTTTGTGGCGTCAATTCCTCCTTTCATCATTCCACCATGCCTATCCGCTCACACCATTCCTCTCGATATCAGGAGCCCCCAGAATGGGCCAAGGAACTGCAACGAGGGGTATTCCTGCTCACACAGAGAGTGGATAGCCTTGGGCCAAAGATTGACAGTATCAAGGTCAATCAGCCGACTATGTCACCGATAGACGAACGCCAATATTACACACGCGAGCAAGCCCCTTCGGAAATGTATACCCAGACACCATTGACGCAAACTGTCAACATCCAGACTCACCCAACAGGCACGGTTGGCGATGAATCTATGTTCCAGCCTGCTACTGACATGAATATTGCGGAATCAACACATGGACAAACTCTGCCGGGTTCCATGCATCGCCATGACGGTTCGACCCATGGTTTCACAGAGCAAGAGGAGTACGAAGACGATGAAACCGAACACGGACGTGGCCAATATGCCCCGACCTCAACCCAGGGCGATACCCACAACCGTGGTCTCAGTGAATATACGGGTAATCGTGACTCCCCCGGTCAGCAATTCCTTGAAGAGGAGCTGTATAAGCTCCGCGTACGAACGGGTCCTGGAAGCCAGTCTGGGAATACTCACAAGACGTGGGAACTGGCTAGGGACAACGGGGATTACGAGGATGAAGAACCGGATGGGCAAGCCGCGGTTACCGAGTCGGGCATGCAAGAGATCCCAGACTCCAACCCTGGTGGCTATGGAGACCGTAGGGCCTCCTCCCCTCCGCTCCCGCCCGTACCTTCTGACGATGGTGCTCGGGATGTGCCTGCAGGTCAAGTTTGGCAGCAGCAACCCGCGAGCGACTACAACAGCGAGCCGCCGCAGCTGCTGCCGTGGCAGCGCATCCATCAACGCTTACTGAACTGGGCTATCGTCTGGCCTGTCACCGAGCTCGACGGCGCACTCGGCAGCACGACACGTGGAAACCAGGTTGACGAGGTCGCACTCAGCATCTGGTCAACGCAAACATACAAACGATACGTGCGCAGCAAGATGACCGACGGTCCGGGCGGACGAGTCGATCGCTTGTTCGTACCTCCCAACATGGCAGATGCAATCAGCAACGCTGTCTTCAACGGACGTCATGGAGATGCCGCCGGGATGCTGCGCGAGTTGTGGCATCCCTTTGGTTTAGAGGGCATGCCGAGACTGCTGGTAGTTCTAGCGAAGCACCGTTCCGATGCAAATCATTGGGTGGTGCACCGGTCAGTATCCTATCTCGCGCGTAGCAATGCATAGGGCACTGACCAATCACGACTCAATGCGCTCAGCTTCTCGCTCCCGGACGGAACCCTGACAACGTACGACTCGTACCCCGAGCGGTGTCTTCCAGATGGACGGGTGAGTGTCTCATCCGAGTCTGCGCGCCAGACAACTGATGAAGAGCTCTCTAACCCTGTCTGGTACCAGCCGCTCGGATGGTGGTTTGCCATCCGTATCGCGTGGCCGAACTCCATTTACCCTAGCCCAGACCACCTCATGCAGAAGATGGTGCGCTTGCACCGGCCGATGCAGCTCGGGATCGACAACTCGGTCGCGGCAGCTGGCATATGGCGCAACTTGCTCATGGGTTCGCGCGCGGAGCGCAGCCTGGACCTTGAACGCCTGCGCGATCTCATCAACACCGAGGTCAAGAACCTGCGCCAACGCAAGCTAATGGGCAAATTGTCTATTAGCGGCCCACGGCCGAATTGGGACGACATGTGATAGATTTTGGGTCATGAGTACAATGTGGACGTGTGATATCTCTAGTGTAAGCTATATTGTCTTTACCTTCTTGATTGCTTTTCTCTTTTCATTTCTTGGTCTTCCTTGGTGCCATGCCTCTATGTAGCGGTGTGCTAGCCGCATGTGCGTTCAGCTGCGCTGGTCGACTGTAGCCGCAGAAATTGTGGACCTAATTTTTGTATTAATTTCCTACGATTGCGACGATACGTCTGAATATGATGTGTTTACGGTGACCCTTCATACGATGGGCTCTTCTGATTGATGGCGTAGTCGATACAGGACGGAAGGAATAATTAGAGTGATCGGAACCTGCGACAGCTTGCCCTGTCCTAACTCCATTTTCCAGTCGGTATCGAGCGGGTCGTATCTGAGAGGGTGTATGCCCCTCACTTGAAGCTCTTTGGCCGCGGAGTTCGCTATATCATGTCAACTCGTGCGTAGACCTTCTATCATCATCATACGGCGTACACATTTGCTCAGCTCAACCGGTAGGAAAAAATAAACAAACAAGGCGACTCGCCGGCAAATTGTAGATGAATCGCAGGTTCAAAGCGTGCTTAGAATACCCGCCAGGTCCTGTACTGATTGCCCAGGCAATTGTTGAGTCAAGGGATTGAATCCGGCAGCATCGGACATCGCCTTTGGCAGGTGCGGGGTAAAGGCGGTGGCGTCAGGTAGTTGTAGGCCTTGCTGTACTGTCCCTATCGTCTGAGACCGGGAGAACGCGAGGGTGCGCGGAGCGGAATGAAAATGCATATCAGATCACCGACGCAGAGAAATACCACAATGGAAACCAAGATAGAAAGGTGATATGACCACAGAGGGAAAATATATAGAGAGAGAGAGGTAGGTATGTCAGGGCAGGGGGAGGAAATGTGATATATCATAGATGTTGATGTTTGGCACTTACTCCGGCACGCAAATCACGAAATTCCGCATCGAGTGTGTCGCGCACTTCGGCGGCCTGCTGGCGCGACAGCTTTTTTTTCCGAGTCTTCTTGCCCGGTCTACCAGAGCCGCTG
>Ga0307510_10004201_pt1 | contig 16925 bp, 19 predicted proteins | sample 12_EM_MG_FD_207224 | JGI IMG/M metagenome (GOLD analysis project Ga0307510, IMG submission 207224) | Populus trichocarpa ectomycorrhiza microbial communities from riparian zone in the Pacific Northwest, United States - 12_EM | ecosystem: Host-associated > Plants > Roots > Unclassified | place...
CCCCGGGGCGGGCAGTGGTTTGGATATGTAGTTTTATTTCAAGTTGTTCGTATGCCATAATACATGTACGTATGTAGAACGTTTGATAAGCTTATTTACTTGCTACCCGCCCCGTCCTGTCCCAATACTAATACCAATACCAAGACATAAAACTTAAAATATACAAGAAGGATTAAAATCTAGTGAGTGAGAATACGTGATTCTCTTCTTTCTTTTTGTTACCCCACCCATCCGTCCGGTCCATCCGCCCATCCACCTATCAGAAAGAAAGAAAGGAGGGAAAGACCTTCATACACATATGCCCAAGGCGTGAAGTAGATGTAAAAATGAAAGTAATAGTAAATGTTTAGGAGTTCAGAATTTATGGACAGGATGAATAGAATGAGGACTTCGTGAGGGTGAAAGAGGGTGCGAACGTAGACTCAATACAGCCAAGAGGAGATTTGCAAAAAAACTAAAAAAAAACAGAAGCAGAAAAGAAGTGAAGGAGGAAAGCAATGCGCAAAAAGGGAAAAAGGGAAAAAAGTATTGAAACAAGAAAAGGCAACTTTTAAACAACGGAAAACAGATTCCCTAGGGGCGTTTTTTCGCCCCCTTCCTATTCATCCATCCATACGTGAGACCATTAATCAATCAGAAAACTATGAGGGGAAAGGAGGGGAAAGGGAGGGGAAAGGGCGTGGGGAGAATCTATTTAATCCCCCACCTCTCCGCCTCCCGATCCCTCTCCGCCTGTCTTTCTAGGTCAATCTCGTCATCGTATTTGTACGACAGTTTCCTGAGCGAGCGGGAGTCGCGGCGAGACTTTCGGTCTTCCCCCTTCCCCTTATCTTCGTCCTTTTCCTTTTCTTTGCCGTCTCTGTCTCCGCCTCTCTCTCTGTCCCCCCCTCTAGCTCTGTCTTTCTCTCTCTCTCTGTCCCTCTCGCGGTCTCGGTCTCTGCGGTCTCGGTCGCGATGGCGGTCTCCGGTACTCTCCTTGTCGACTGGCGTGATGGGCGTAGCATCTCCTCTGTCTTTATCCCTCCGCTCACGATCACGCTTATGTCTGTGTGAGCGGTGACGACTAGAATCGCGGCGGTCCCTATCTTTATCCTTGTCGCCGCGTCGTTTGTGCCGGAATTCCCGGCGGTCATCGGCTGCCATTTCCGCATCGATGGATAAGGGGCCTTTGGTTGGCGCTGGTGCTGCAGTTGTAGGTGTGGTGGTAGGTTCCTGGATGGCGCCAGCAAAAGGGGACCTGGAGCGGGAGCGACGCTGGCGTTTGCTGCTCTTATGCTTGTGGCGTTTATGCCGGCGGTCTCTGCTCCTGTCCCTGTCCCTGTCCCTGTCCCTATCCCTATCCCTATCCCTATCCCTATCCCTATCTCTATCGCGGTCACGGTCACGATCGGGGCTGGGCGTTCGTCTGCGGTGTCGGCGGGAGCGTTTATGATGACGATCGGGAGATCTGCTGGGCGAGCGGGATGGAGTCTGGTCTCTCGTTAATGACACATCGTCCCTTGATCGCTTACTCCTAGTGGAGGCGAGCTCCTGGGTACCATTTGCCGCTGTAGTTATGGATTCCTTGTCTCCTGCTTCCTGTGCTTCTGCGGTAGTAGTAGTAGCAGTAGTAGCAGTAGTAGCAGCAGCAGTAGTAGTAAGGGCAGTAGTAGTAACATCGTTTGCAACCTCAGGGGGGGTTGTGGTGGTGGAGGGTGGGTCCGCAGTATTACGATCTAGGGATCTCCCCCTGGGACGCTCACCCTCTACTTCAACGGATGGGGAACGGTGCTTCCGGTGACGGCTTCGGCTTCTTATACTTTTACGACGATCGCGGCTTCGGTCCCTACTTCTGTCTCTCTCCCGGCTGCGCTCTCGGTCTGGCGATCTGGACCGGCGCCGGCTATCCTGTGACCTGGATCTAGAAAAGGCATGGTCGGGCGAGATGCTAAACAAAGACACATGAGAATACCATAAGATTGTATAGAGTTGAGTAATAGTAGCTATGAAAACAAACCTTCTGGTCCATGACGACACCGGATACCCGCCTCCTCTGCGTCCGATATAGCCTGCCCTGATGGGCGGCCCACTACGACTTAATCCTCTCTCTCTCAACGCTTTAGGTCCTGTGGGGGCTCCTTCAACACCTAGTCCTAATCCTTCAACGGGTCTTCTATCGCCATCCATGGATCCGGGTGCGGTTGGGATGGGCCCGACATGGCCGCCCCCTCTAGGGCCTCCCATAAAATCTCCACGGAAACCACCACGTCTAAGGCCTCCTCTAAATCCATTGTTAAACTGCACGGGGTAAACCTGCTGCTGTTGAAAGCTCTGCGATCTAAAATCATCAGTGGGGAAATACTGAGCAACCATGTCAGGATTCACGGGAGTGATCGAATTGTATGATTCTGCGAGATCCTCAGTAGTACCAATTGCTCCTCCGACCACAACGGTAGAGGCAGAATCAGTAGGTACATCGTTTGCATCAGCTATATTATCAGGGTCCTCAGACACAACAGACTGGATCTTTTCTCCTTTCTTTTCGCCACTGGTGGTGACGGCAGCAACAGCTTCATCAATTCCTTGTATTTGTTGTTGAAATTGTGCATCCTGAAAATTCTGCTGCTGACGTTCAAGAGAAATTGGACGCTGCCCAGCACCGGCAAAGCCCCCACCACGACCACCTCGCTGGTAAGGCTGCTGCCGCTGGAAATGAGGATTATGATACTGTTGGGGCATCTGATGATGCCCGTGAGATTGGTGATTATATCCACCAGCAGATGCAGCAGAATAAAATCCACCATTACGTGTACCATCAATTCCAGAATTGAATCCCACATTATTCTGCCCATTCCACCCATTATTCCATCCCATAGATCCTCCACCCTGACCGTTATTAAACCCAGTTCTGTTCATTCCCATACCCCCATAAATTCCTCCATCGAATCCCCCCCCTTGAGCCATTGTCACCGGGTTCATGCCCATAGCGTATCCTTGACAGATGACATCAGTACAATGGTCAAGATACTATATGGAAAGATGCATTGCGTACCCATCATGCCTCCGTATCCGTTTACCCATCCGCCTTGCATATTCTGCATCATGCTGTAATCTCCCCAAGGAGTACCAGCGACACCATGCGCAGAAAACATGTTCGGCATACCGCCCATCTGTGCGGTATTCTGCCCAAACCACGCATTCTGATCGCCAACGAAGCCATTGGTCTGTTGGTCAGGCACCGGGGTCGTCTCCTTCCTGGGTGATTTCCCTCCAGGCTGTTCAGCGTTTTCCTACAAACTGTTAACACTCCCCTAGGCACTTGGGTGAGATGCATTTGACGCAAGTAAAAACTATAAAAAAACTTACCCTAGCAGCAGGTGGCGGAACCAGCGGCCCTTGAAGTCCCTCGCTTCGAGCAGCTTCCTCGGCATCTTGAGGAGGAGTCAATGGATTAGCGGGAGAGGCTTGTGTCGGTTGAGGCTTTTCCGGTTCTGGCTCCAACACCTTTACCTCTGGTTGGGGCTCGGCAGACTTTGCATGTTCCTTCTGTAATTTTTGTATCGACAAATTATGCTTTTTCTCCGCGGTTCGCAAGAATACCGCCACGGTGGTCCTCAAGGCTCCATTCGGTTTGCAATCGTCGGCACTAAGCGGAGAGTGGTCACAAACCGGACAGACATCCGGTAGCTTTGACCGACCTGGATTCCAGAGTCAGCTATTATCCCGTCATGGTGATCAATCTGAAGACGGAGAGAAGTTACTGACAACTTTCACATATCGATTGTTCGCAACAAGGTAGACGAGATGCGCCTCTCGCAAGCTCGCTACAAATGGTACATCGTAACTTTACAGGAATCTCCGGCAGAGGAATAGCACTATCGATGGGACCCATAGTCAGCACAGAGGAAGAGTGGTCGCAGAGCAGTAGCATCAACGTTTCTCACCTAGAGGCGTTCACTGACTGCTCTTGCGCAGTAGCCATAACTGGCTGGAGAAAAGTTCACACGTCCGTCGAAATACGGGAATGTTGTGGAAGTCGCCAGAAAGTGTAGAGGGTAGATAAAGTACAAAGGTGAGGAAGTGTAGGTGTATTTTGTGGTGGAGAAATTGGCGATGGCGTTGGCTTTCTCTGGCGATGTCGCGTGGAGTGTTGGGCCGCTAAGAGAGCACAAAGTGCGGAGGGTTGCTGTAATGTAACGGAGAACGAGACGAGCACCGGATTTTTTTATACCAAAAACACGTAATGCATAAATAGGTATAAGATAGGGCTTGTTTATTCTATATTAGTCCTTAATATTTCTGGCACTGATATGGGCTTTTGTATTACTTCTTTTCATTATCTGATCTTTTCTGTTTGAAAAAATAGAAAATCCGGAGCCTCAAGGTATATTGATTACATACGCAAATCCTGCCGAGATTTCAAAGCCAACACCATAAGCAGGTCCAGTAGTCTAAGGACTGGCGGGCAAGAGCACTACGGTAAACAGCCACTTCAACCAAGATAGCTGTGATACTGGTATCATGGGTACGAGCGCATTCAAAAGAGTTTCTTATCCAATTATTCACGTGATTTCACGATATTAGGGTTAGAGTTACAATAGAAAATGATTTTATTTTTTTCCTTGGCACGACATAGTGCTCTTTGTCCACCGTCTTTAGGGAACGCCGGGTTTTGGGTCTCCCAGGCACTACCGGTATACCCAGCGAACACACTAACACCATTATAAGGCATCACCTGTAGTCACTCGATCGAATCTCTCGACACCCGGTAATTGGGTATCCGGATTTGTAACTGACACGGACACATTGGAGGCCTAGAGAGACGCTTATCGGTATATGAGGCATCGGACATAATAAGTGTTTCCTTACAGCGGCGCAGCTACAATAGAAGGCAATTCAAACAGGCTGTTGGCTAGCCCCGGACTTTTAAAGCGCTTTAAGCATGTAATTGCGTAGTTATTACACATTGTTTGGATCGGGCTGAAGGCATCATGAACCGTGACATCACTAGAAACAACTAACGGCAGAAGGACAGGGTACAAAAGCAGGGCAGCCATCCGGGTTCACCTCTTCCTTCCCTGCAGCTATCTGGCAAAGAATTTCTACTCTGTGATCTCTCCGAAGAACGGTTTTGCTTTCTTTTTCCTCTCTTCCCCGGAAACCATATGGGTTACACATGTGATACCAGTAACAACGGAGAGGAGGGAAAAAGAAAAGAAGAAAAAAGTGCTGTGTTGGGGAAGTCCGTTTGGCCATGCTGCGTGGTTGGGGTTGCCTCTGAGGAAACCTCGAACCAGATTCCGATATTCCACTCGGGGCTAAAAAGGATATTGTGATGGCGTCGAATACAGTCTTGTGGTTTGTCAGGAGCATTGCTTGCCGGGGCTGCCGCTGATTTGGCCGGGGCCGGATCGTAAGGCTATCACAGATTCTCCTGGGCGAATTTCTTTTTGTCGATGACGAAGCGTCAAGAATCAGCTTGCTCTCTTCAACCGCAACTCCTCATCTCTCAGACCCTCAAAATCTTATACCGATATGTTACTAGGTCAAGTCTCATGGCCTGATATACTCGTTTTCGCAGTATTCCTTACATGGCGATTATTGCGCGATGTGGGGATCTACGGAACTGTCATTTGCGCGGTTCAAGCGCTCCCGTTTTTATGTAAGTTGGCACAGGTGGGGATCCAAGCAAATGCAGAAAAAATCTAATTTCTATCTTAGGTTGGAGGATGCCCATTGATATAATAAAGGAGCGATATCTTACAAAACAGAGCCGACAATCTGCATTTACACGGCGGAGTACACTCTTCCAAGCACTTGCCGTGGCCTGCACGAGATATGGGTTTGCGTGCGTGCCTACTAGAATCGGTCGTGTATTCTTCACGAAAGGAGTTGCCCTGCCATTCCTGAGATTTAGAATGTTCAGGCACGGCTATATTTGGCACCTCAGACACAGGCCATTATGGCGGGAAATCAACTTGGTGGGTCATTTCAATAACCTCGGATCTGGAGGGAAAAAAGGGTTCGGCTATTGATATCTTGCTCTTACTAGAATAAAGGTGCCACGAAGGGTATTTGGATAGTGGAAGATGATACTAAGAAGCCGGATGTGGTCATTTACTACTGTCACGGTGGAGGCTTCGCTATGGGGACGTGTTACTTCTACCTCGAATTCCTCATTTCCTGGGTTTCGATATTGAAGGAATCTGGCTTCTCTAACCCAGCAATATTCGCCGTGGAATACACACTTATTCCCGACAAAACGTATCCCGTTCAGCTTCAAGAGATAATTTCTGGATATAACCATGTCCTCTCCATTACAGGCGACCCCGGGAAGGTTGTCGTTAGTGGGGATAGTGCGGGAGGTACCCTCATACTTAGCCTATTACTTCACGTGGGGAACAGATGTCCTCAGAAGAAGCCTTCTTTCGCCGCGCTTATTTCCCCATGGACGCACATAGTGTCAAAGCTGAACCGAGATACACCTTCAGACTTTCTCTCGGTATCTCGGTTGCATACGTATGGACGACTGTACGCTGGTTCGGAGAAGTTATGGAATCCGATGGTTTCGCCTGGGTTTTGCATGGACATATCGTGGTGGAGAAAGGCAATGCCGGCGCGAGGGGCCCACTTTTATTTTGGCTCTCAGGAGATATTTTACGAAAGCATAAAAGCTCTAGCCAAGAGGCTTAGTGGGGTCGGAAGCGTTGTCTGTCGCGAGGATGAGAGTTTACATGTGTGGCCTTTTGTTGTCTTATTCCTTGGAACCCATCAAGAGGAGCGGGGCAGAGGCTTGCGGAGGATTTCAAGTGACATTGCGGGGGCTTTATTACACACGTGATGCATATGGTTGGGCTTTTCACCCCTCTCATTCTAGGGGTATTGGGCGTTTGTACGAGTGATTGAGGGTTTTTATTTCATTTTTACATTTTCAAGCCTCCTAAAGCGCGGGGTTATTCCGGCTGGGTTGGACCCAGAATATCGAAGTGTATAAAGATCACGGAAGGTCATGGTGTCGGTATCATACTACCGTATTTTTATATTTTGCCAAAAAGATGTCGAATTATTATTTTTTGTCTGTCCGTACCGTCGAAAGTCTGATCCCTCGATCCGTAGGATTGTATGAGGTGTTCTTGTTCATGTAATAAACATATGATACCCTAGATTAAAAACCACGTTAACTGCATACCTTATCCCAATGCTTAACCGGATCACTGTCTTGCCCTAGAAGAGGGGGATGAATTTCTGTCTCGATGGACTCTTGGGGTTGTATGATATGCATTTTTTAATTTTCTTGTGGACAAAGTAGCAGTACAACAGGTACACTGTGCGGTAGGTTTCTCGGGAATTAATTTGGTTGCATCCGATTCTCTCTCTCTCCGGGCATCGAATAATACTATATTTTCTGAATGCCGGTGGCTCTTGGAACTTCCAATCTCCTCAAACCGTCGGCTTAGCTTGCTCGCCCTCAGGAGAGGAGAAACCAACCGTTCGGGAGTGACACACAACATCACCACCCCTTGCTCAGGTTACCTTAATATTCAACTCCGTCATCGGTCCTTACAAATACACCTAGGATCGCCTGTTCCCGAGTTATTGACTGCTCCTGTTTATCACTTCAGCCTATTTCTCCACATTCCCCCCGGCGTCCCCTAGCGAGCTCCTAGGAGGTGTCCTGACAGCTATCCCGAACGAACGTTTTCGAATATTTCTTCAACGTCGGCCCCCGGGCAAGGAAAATGTCACAATTGCTCTATAGATGGATCACTTCCGATCATTTCAGTGACGATCCCTTTCTTGCTGTGGTCTATCTGGCGTATGGAGAAATCCCCCTGAAACTGTTGTTATATGAACCTGCCGCACTGACAAGAGAGCATGGATCACAGCCGGTATGCCAAACAAATAGGAGTCCACCACTTTCTCTGCACAAAACTTCGAGAGTTCAGTTATCCGGAGATCGAGTTCTTCCTGCCGCAACTATGCCACCTGCTCGTAAGTATAGAGGATACGGAGTCTGTAGCTTTGGAGGAGTTCATCTTCGAACTGTGCGAACGATCCGCGCATGGAGCTCTCTTGGTACAGCTTTCTTGCCGCCGCAAATCCCCTAGATAGTGCGTAGGTATCTGACGGGTGCCTACAGACATTCTGGCTTTTCCAAACACATCTTCATGACCTTTCCGGAAATCCGCAGTCGAACGCTTTTAAGGTATGGAAGCACAGAAGCACGAAAAAGCAACTCGCGCAGAGCCGCCTAACATTGTCATGGTGTAGACATGCAGGCGCATTTGTAACAAGGTACAGCACATCGTTTTTGGTGGAGAGGAGATCAGGAAACGGGAACGGTTAAAGGAAAATGTCCTTCCGGTTACTCTATTGGCCAGCCTCATCCTCGGGAGTGTCGCTGCACCCATACTACCAAGGTTCGCAGGTCCTCTCGCCATAGCTCAGGCACGGAAACCTAGGAATCCCCCTGGTTCGATATCAGAACTTCCGAGACTCGCTAGGAGCAAGACTGTTGCCTCTAGAACTAGCTCCCGGCCCAAAAAAGAGCGGGTGCCGCGGAGCCAGAGTTCGAAAGGTGTGGAGGGATCCCCCAAGTCAGCTTCGCGCCCCAAGTCGCCGAATCCTCAACAAGTTAATGCAGGCTCTTCAAAAGCCGAAACCCGATCGTTTTCGTTATCTAGAAGACCGTCAAAGTCTGGAAGCTTGGATGTTCCCCATATACCCCAGAGCTCTTCCTCGCTACCGGACCTCCGAATGCAGCGAAGTGCAACCGTTAGTGAATCGAAATCTGGGACAAGCGGCCGTCGGGCGGAGAAGAGCAGATCATTGACGCCTTCACTTTTGTCAGTTTCACAGAAGGTTCACATGCTTAAGGCCAATTACTTCAGGAACGAGACGCAGCTATTGTCTGCATTGGAGGATATATCTAACAGGCTGGTTTTGGTGCCCAAGCCTGCGCGACTAAGTGCCCTGCGCGCGGAACTGGCTTTGCTGAGTAATGACCTGCCTTCAGAAGTCGATATTCCTGTAATTTGCCCGGCGACTGTGATTGAAGGTGGCGCGACAACCGGACACCATCGAGTGGTCAGAATCAACCCGGCCGAAGCTACGGTGTTGAACAGTGCAGAAAGAGTCCCCTATCTGCTCATGATAGAGGTGCTACGGGACGACTTTGACTTTGATCCCGAAAAGGAGGAGAACCAGAGGCTATTGGGGGTACTATTATCCGGGGATGGAGGGAAGAAGAGGATATTTGATTTGACTGATTCCCCTCCAGGCCATTATCGGGGGGGTAACAGTGAGGGTGAATCTGATAGTGTTTTCGAGCCATCCAAGGGTGATATCGGGACATCACCGGTAATAGACGACCCATACGGCTTTGATACACCGCGAGCCAGTAGTTCCGACCAATCGATCGCTTCCACAGTAGCTCCACAGCATTTGCCCCGACTCTCCAGTGGCGCAACAACACTATCAGCTGCATCATCAATAATGACTCCTCGGTCTTCTGAGCTCTCCTCATCAAGCCGCTCCGGAAGCCCTGTGCCGGGGAAGAAGTCAGCTTCCTACTCTCTTCCTGGATCGGGCGGTGAGCAACCTGATTTGTCGGCTCTCGCGACACATATGCGAACTGCTGCGCAAATGCTGGCCCAGCTAGATGCTAGCAGTTCTAAAACACCAAAGAATGAAGTGGCAGCCATCAAGGCTAAAATTATTGCCAGTATGCAAACCCTGGAGGAACAAAGTTTTTTCTTCGAGGCAACTGCACCTCTCCCCACATTTGATACGATTATGGCGAGTACTGTAGCTCCTTTGGCCACACCAAATGTGGAAGAAGTAGAGGAGTCAACTGCCAATTTGAATGCTGAGGCTGGTGCTGCCCGTATGGAGAACGATCAGAAAACCTCAGGCGTTGAGCGCAGGGCGGACAGAGGTGATCCTAGTGCAGCAACCTTTGGAGAGGAGTGGAGCGCAAAGAGGGAGCGAATCCGTAAATCTTCTCCGTATGGTTGGTGTAAGAACTGGGACCTATTGAGCGTAATCGTGAAGACAGGCGCCGACCTGAGGCAAGAGGCATTCGCATGTCAACTTATTCACGTATGTGGCAAAATTTGGGAGAAGGCCGATGTACCTGTATGGATAAAGAGGATGCGAATTCTTGTTACCGGAGGGGTAGGTTCACCTGAATACTCATATTTACAGTTTTTTACACGCACATTTCATATTGACACTCGGTAGTCGTCGGGGTTAATTGAGACCATCACAAACGGGACTTCTCTACACTCCCTGAAACGGAGCCTCACCATAGCATCTATAAACTCTGGGAAGAACCCTCGGAGGCGAATAGCATCTCTCAAAGACCATTTCGTTAAGGTAGGCTGTACTCCGCAGACATTGTTCGGCATCGACTAATTCTCGAAAGACATTTGGCGAGCCTGAATTAGATACGTATAAGGCAGCAGTAGGTGCATTCACACAGTCACTAGCGGCGTACAGCATAATATGCTATATTCTACAGTTGAAGGATCGGCATAATGGTAACGTCTTAATAGATAACCAGGGCCGTAAGTTGGGTACTCCCATATACCCAGTAAGATGCTTACACCCAACCATAGACATCATTCACATCGATTTCGGCTTCATGCTGTCCAACTCCCCAGGTTCCGTAGGCTTCGAATCCGCACCGTTCAAGCTCACTCAGGAGTATGTCGACGTTCTCGGTGGTGCCCAGTCGCCTGAATTCGCCAAATTCAGAGCATTGTGCAAACAAGCTTTTCAAGGTAACCCCGAGACCCCCTTGCCGACACAAAGACTGCCCCGGTCTGACAGGCTTTTCCACCTAAGCCCTACGGAAATCAGCAGAAGATGACATCATTGGCCTCGTCGACCTAATGGGCAAAGAATCCCGAATGCCCTGCTTCGCTTCCGGTGCAGAGTACGCAACAAACCACTTGCGGCAAAGGTTCCAGCTACAACTCAGTGAAGCTGAGGCGGAGGCTTTCGTCGACGACGTCTTAATACAAAAGTCCTTAGGAAGTTATTTTACGCGGATGGTATTGCCCTTCCCTCCCATTGCCCCTCCCCTTAAGCAACTCGCATTAACACAACGGATAGTACGATCAATTCCAATACCTCACCCAGGGAATCTATTGAAGCAAGTAATTTTCTTACTCTTGTATTCGAAGGGAGCTCCGTAGGGGAAATACGCCACAGGGTGTGCATCAACAAGAGGGTAAAAAATAAAAAATAAAGAAAGAAAATTTTAATGTGTATGGAGTATCTTCGTCTACTCTCTTTGTTCCGGTATGGAATGGGATATCTAGATGTGAAGGAAGATGGGGGGCGTTGTGCACCCTTGGGCAGGGCAGCGGTGGTGATGGCTGGGGGGTGTCGCGTTTGAGTTTTGGTGTAGTAAAGCGTAGGACCGGAGGTGAGGAAAAGAAAGGAGGGGAGGCAGATGGTGGTATGTACGGTATACAGCCCTACGGCACGACACGATACGGAACGATAGAAGGCACCCACCGGTATTATACTACAAACCAGGTTTAGATTTTTATTCTTTCTCCCCTCCCTCGGAACAAAATATAAATATATATATAAATATATACATATATATAAACATTAACGACGGCTTTACATGTATCATAATATCATAATAATGTACAAGGTGCTCCGATGACAATTATCATACCGGCAGCTCTATTTTTTTTCCAACGAGACCGAAGCCGAACAAAACCCCGAGTGATACCCCGTGAACCAGTCTAGGACATGAAAATTTTCATTCAGGAAATTGCTACTCCGACTCCGAACACCCCCTCCCCACTTAAGCATCCGCCCCTGGCTTGGTCACTATTAATACCGTTGTCTAAACATCCGTACGGTCCAGCGATAATACAAAAGAATTGAAAAGTTGATAAAAGGTAAAGGTGAGAAGGTGAAGGAAAGCTAAGTTTACACATAAAATATTGCGCCGCATTGCCATGGCGTCTCCCTTTATGATACGACACAGGACCTAACATGCTCGGGGAAACTAGAACCTCCGGCTGAGGCGGCGGCGGCGGTGGAGGATACGAAGGCCGGGCGGATCATCTTTAATCGGGATGTCGGGGGGGCTGGGTGCGTTCGGGTCTGGGGGTGGTCTGGGGGTTGCATTGGGCTTGGGTTTTATGGCTAGTAGGATGATGAGGCCGATTATGAGGATTATTAGTAGGAGGATTATTTTCCGTTTCGTGGTCCTTCGTTGGTAGGTTGAGGCCTATGACTATTAGTAACCTCCCCCCGCGGTAGTTTATAAAAAAGGTGGTGGAACATACAACAGCCATCTCCTTATCCGCTGCCTTTACGTGCACGCTCATCTGCTCGACGTTGTAGTCTATGCGGTCAAGCATGGTGCCTTGGTCTATGACCATGGTTTGTAGCTCCTTGAAGATGTCAGCGAGCTCGATGATGCCCTTCGCAATCTCGGTTATTTCCCGCTCGCGCTGCATTATGGAGGCATCGTTGGAGGTTAGTGTTGCGCTTTGCTGTAGGGCGGATTGGCTGAAGGAGATGTCGGCTGTAGGGTCGGAGTCTTGGTAGAAGGGGTTTGGAGAGCCAGTTCGGTCAAGGGGGGTAGTCATACCGCTGAGGCCGCGGAGCTCTATTATCCTTTCATCAGCATGGAATAGCTAAATCAATCCCTCCCAGAGGGGAGGTTTGAATTAGAGGTACGGTACTCTTTAGATATGACGACTGCTTCTTCCTAAAAGAAGTGCTGGCCTCCTGAACCTTCGTCGCAAGACTGATTTGGATATTCCTGCCCATGGTTTCCTCTCCTTTTGAGCCTCCCTCTCCACCAATCATCCCCTCAATCCTCCGGATCTTCTTCTGACACTCATGAAACCCATTTGTGATCTCCCCAGTCAACCTCTCGATCTCGCCCTCCTCCGCCGACCGATTATCGTCGAACCCAGGCAGCACATGCTTCGAGTGCAGCCTGTCCAGCTTCAAAGACTTCCGCGAGATGTCCGCTAACAGCTCGTTCACCTCGTCGGATACGTCCGCCCATCGGGGCGGGAGCAGGTCCATCTCTATCACCGCATCGCCATTGTTACTGAAGTTGTCATCAGCATCGCCGCCGAGGCCACTGCCAGAGGAGATTAAGCCTCGGCGTTCTTCGTCCACGTGGAAAGCGCTGGAGGCAAAGCGGGGGCGTTTTGCGGGGTGGTGGGAGTAGGATTGGCGATAGGAGATGTACCTGTAGCGACAGAGTCAGTTTGTTTGCTAGTCCGGGGGCCGGCCGGGGCCGGCTAGCCGAGGGAGGAAGATGGAGAGGGAAGAAACGTACAAATTTGTTCTATCCCGCCACATTGGCGACTAGGGAAATGGTTGCTTTTGATTACGCGCCAGTCAGGGGGTGGAGGGTGGCTTTTGTCCGGTAGAGCTTTGGAGAGTGGGGTTTGTTGTTGTATGTATGTTCGCAAGTGCCTGTGGATGTTGTCGATAGAGACTAGGCCACCGTGTGGTTGCTTGTGATGATGGTCATAGGAACGGGGAGTGGTTAACTTGGCAAGTTTTTCTTGATGCTTCAGTCATGCGGGAGCGGCTGTGCAGCGAGTCGGAAGGGCTGTTTTTCGAAGGAAGAGAGCCTCAGTTGCGCTTTATTCGCAGGGTGACGCTTACAGTGCTGGTGCAGGATAACACAGTCGGGTTACCGTACGGTATATACTATAGTTAATTGTCGGTACCGTGACCCGTGAAGTGCCGCGGGTAGCATCACAATGGCTTTGTTCGGCCTGGTTTATGTGTGATAAGTCAGAACTTCGTTTGGAATCCCGTGCGTAATTAACGTGTAAATAATTGCCTTTGTCATCAAGATGCTGTTATCATGATGAATGTGACCTGGAGGATGGTTCCACGAGAAGGCAGCAAAGAAAGCGTGAAGCAAGGCTATGGCGGAAATGTGTGATATGACAGAAGCCGGTGTGTCTCTTTTGTTTCTTTATGGATAATGAGACTGATCTTCCAGCTCAGCTTGAAACAAGGGAGGCAGGCGAAGTTGGTTCATTTTTCACTTTTTGGCCTTGCCCTTTCCTTTTCCCTGCTCGTTCTTGGCGTCAGTCCCTATCCCCTCCTCTTCCCCTCCATATCCTAAAAGGTTTCCCCTACTTCTCCTTCTCTCGTAGCTCTTTACTATTTACTCCTCGTCCCCTTCCTCCATCTCCAACCAGCAAACTTCCTTCTTCCATCATCTCCATCACTACCATTCTGATTGCTCTCTCCACCATCAGCCTTTAACAAACTCATACTTCTAAAATGGTGAGTACCTATCTCTTCCCCCTTGTTGACATAGCACATTCAGCCCCTCCTTTCCTTATCTTTAAGGGCAGATCTCTACCCCGCCGAGCCTTTTTTCCCCTCTATACTTCCAAACCTTACAAACCATAAACTAATAATGGCTATGATTGTTCCAGGCCGATTCTCTTTCTGAAGAGCAAGTCTCTGAATTCAAGGAAGCCTTTTCCCTCTTCGTAAGTTTCCCCCATCTCCTTCGTCATTACCTCTTTAACCTCCCCCTCGCCGCTCTTTCAACTCCCCCCTCACCCTTGCCCTTTACCGCCTCTACTTCCCTGCTCCACTTCCCCCCAAACCCAATCATCAACATGAAAGCTGACACAGCGCTACCTCGGTATTTAGGACAAAGACGGTGATGGTTAGTAGTTGCATCCCTTTCTCTAATTTATAATATAAAAAAAGTAAAGATTTTCCGGTGGGACGCGTGAGAACTGGTGCTCGAGCTAGTGCGCGCATTTGGTTGATGACTGTACATGGTGGGGCTTTGATAAGCGGCAAGGGTTTTATCGGGCATTATTGCATAAGTTGTGCGGGGGCTGATATGTACGGATGCGGCTTATAGGACAAATCACAACCAAGGAATTGGGAACTGTCATGAGGAGTTTGGGACAGAACCCTTCCGAATCCGAGCTTCAGGACATGATCAATGAGGTAGATGCCGACAACAATGGCACCATTGATTTTCCTGGTTTGTTTACCCCGCCACGAATATTTCCTTTCTTGCTTGTGCCTCTTTTCTGACGCCTTATTTTACCACTTGCAGAGTTCCTTACTATGATGGCCAGAAAGATGAAGGACACCGACAGCGAGGAGGAAATCCGGGGTAATTTTCTTTGCCTAACTGCCGAAATCATTGTTGTGGTGACTAATAAGTTCCACAGAAGCTTTCAAGGTCTTTGATCGTGACAACAATGGCTTTATCTCTTCTGCCGAGTTGAGACATGTTATGACCTCCATTGGTGAGAAACTATCAGACGAAGAGGTTGATGAGATGATCAGGGAGGCAGATCAGGACGGTGATGGCAGAATCGACTGTAAGTTTTCTTGGGCGGATGGCCCTTGCACTCCGTAAAGTATATTAACATGGTCTTCATAGACAACGAGTTTGTCCAGCTCATGATGCAGAAATAAGCGGACAATCGTTAGTCGGCGGAAACGAAACTATGGGAGTAAACGTGGAGCCGTGAGGGTATGGGTTAGGGTTATGCCAGCATTGTTTTTGACTCCAATTTCGCTAGCTCTTACTCTCAATTCATACTCACTCTTTATATTTCGTGCTCTTTGGTGCTTTGCCTTATACTTGTTTCCGAACGTTTTCTTCTCCGTTCCGTCTCTGGTGTTTTTGCTTCTTTCTTTCGTATGCTTATAAGTTTACCCTGCTGAGGTTTTCCCACATTGTGTATGCCTTTTCATGACGCCGTGACTCTACCACAGGGGCCGAATGGCAGAAATGTTCCCGAGCCATGGTCCCACTCGGTAAAAAAAACACCATGTTAAAGCAAGGTGTGTAATACGGAGCGACGGTTGTACATCTATTTTAGGAGGGGTATAGTAATGCGAAGCGAGGGATGGATAGAAGTGGGGCAGGAAATACTGTAGGCTGAGTAAGAGTAGGAGTGAGAAAGCATGATATCAGCGCTATCTCTCGAAGGGAAATGAAATGCAATACTAGACTGTAAAGTAGGAGACTGGGATATAAATACAGCGCTACTCTTAGGGGAAAAGAGAAAGTTTGAGAACAAGTCACTGGTTAATCATAGGTATATAAAAGAATATTGCCTCTCAGAGCCCCTCGTACTATACTGTATCATACTACAAAAGATATTGAACGGAGCAAGAAATTCAAGAGGAAAGAGTAAGAGTGAGGGTAGGAAAGGATAGCGCCCCCGGCCATGAAGAAGGAAAAAAAACCCACACATGCTCCGAACAAGATGATAACGATGCCAATAGAGGGAAATACCGTAGGAAGGAAGGAAGCAAACAAACACCTTTATCATGAGATGGAGAGTGGGAGAGGATAGAGCTAAGAGAAAAAGAGGTGAAGGGGAGAAGAGAAGAAATCAAGCACTCCCCATCACCCGCCATGCGATGCCGAACCCGTAAATGAAAATAACCAAAAGCAGACCAGACAAAACCGTAACAAAAGAGATATCATAGCAAAGGAAACAAAAAAAAAAGTGTTTTACAACCCTACTCTCTCTCTCTCTCCTCCATATACCCTCCTTCCCCCCTCCCCTCCCCCAATCTATCATACTACCGATTATTCCTAACACTCAATCCCCCAAACCCCCTAACCACCACGCCCGCCGCGCCAATCTCCTCCATCCTCTTGTGGCCCACGTCGAACACCTCCTGCACGAGTCCCATGACGACCTTGTAGTCCCCGCGACACACCTCCCAGCGCTCCTTGTCCACGCGCTCCCACGCGCTCTCGATGACGCGCAGCTCCATGTCCATTTTGCGCACGCCCTCCTGGGCGCGCACGCACAGCTTCCGCAGATCGCTCTCGAGCGCAGCTGAGGCGACGGGTATGGTTGGGGCGGTGAGGATGCTGAGCAGTGTGCGGAGCGTGGCGGTCACGCTGGGTATGTGGTCTTGTATCACTTTCT
>Ga0307510_10004202_pt1 | contig 16921 bp, 21 predicted proteins | sample 12_EM_MG_FD_207224 | JGI IMG/M metagenome (GOLD analysis project Ga0307510, IMG submission 207224) | Populus trichocarpa ectomycorrhiza microbial communities from riparian zone in the Pacific Northwest, United States - 12_EM | ecosystem: Host-associated > Plants > Roots > Unclassified | place...
GATAGCCATGGACGAAGCAGGCGGCGACGCGTTCCGGCTCGCCCAGCACGTTCACGCGCATGCGGCGCTTCGCCATTTCCTCGAGCAAGGTCGCGATCTGCAATTCGGCGAGGCGCGCGCCCACGCAGCGGTGGATGCCGTGGCCGAAAGCGAGGTGGCGCCGCGCATTGGGGCGGTCGACCATGATGTCGTCGGCATTGTCGCCGAACACCGAGGCATCGCGATTGGCCGAGATGTACCACAGCGCCAGTTTGTCGCCGGCCTTGATCTGCTGGCCCTCCAGCACCGTATCCTGCGTCGCGGTGCGCCGCATATGGGCGAGCGGGGTCTGCCAGCGGATGATCTCCTGCACGGCATTGTGGATCAGCGACGGGTCGCCCTCCAGTTTGCTGCGCTGGTCGGGAAATTTGTCGAGGCCATAAGCGAGCGCGCTCATCGAGTTGCGCGTCGTGTCGTTGCCGCCGACGATCAGCAGGATGAGGTTCCCGAGGAACTCCATCTGGTCCATCTCGGCCATGGCGTCCGAATGCATCATCATCGAGATGAGGTCGGGCGTCGGCGGCTTGCCGAGCTTCTGGTTCCACAGGCCCTGGAAATAGGCGCCGCACTCATACATGTGCTTGAGGCGTTCGAGCCGCAGCTCCTCGGTCTTGACCAGTTCGATATCGCCGGCCCAGTCGGACCAGAAGGTCAGCTTGCGGCGATCCTCCCACGGGAAATCGAACAGGATGGCGAGCATCTGGGTGGTCAGCTCGATCGCGACCGTATCGACCCAGTCGAATTCCTTGTTCCATTCGAGGCTGTCGAGCACCTCGGCGGTGCGGGTGCGGATATTGTTGCTCAGCCGGACCATCTCGCTCGGCGTAAAGGCGGGGGCGACGGTGCGGCGCTGGCCGGTATGTTTGGGCCGGTCCATGGCGATGAACATCGGCATGCGCACATCGCTCGAATCCTCGCGGAAATCGGCGATGGTGATGCCGCCGGCCTGGGACGAGTAGATTTCGGGGAGCGACTCGACCTCGACGATCGGCTTGTAGCTCGACACCGACCAGAAGGGGCCGAAGCCCGAATCGGCGACATAATGCACCGGGGCGGTTTCGCGCAGCTGGCGGAACGGCGCCTGCCAGCGATCCTCGGCATAGAGTTCGGGCCGGCTGACATCGAGCGGGTCGATTGCCACGCCATGCATCGCCGGTTCCGCCAGAGTCGCCATCACCCACTCTCCCTATCTGGATCAAGAAGAGCGCTAACTGACATTCATGTCAATATCGTTTCGCAACTGATCGACAAATCGTGCGTCAGGCGCGACCGAAAGTCAGCTGCGGCCTAGCAGGGCCTTCCAGCGAAACTTGCCGCTGCCCGATTGCAACACGCCGCGGCGGAAGGCGCGCACGCCGATCGAGACGAAGATCGCGACCCACACCGCCTGCCAGGCAAGCGCCGCGACGTGTGGCCACACATCGGGCGACTGCGCCGCGCGGCCGGCCATGTAATAAGGCGAGCTGAGCGGGAAAAACTTGGCGAAGGTGGCGAGCCAGCCATTGGGGTGCGAGATGGCGAGCGCGCCGAGGCCGAACATCGACACCTGGATCAGCGTGATCGGCAGCGACAACAGCTGGATTTCGCGCACGCTCGACGCCTGGGCGCCGACGCCGAGGAACACTGCGCCGAGCAGCATGTACGCCATGGTGAAATAGCCGAAGAACAACAGGGTGAACATCGGCATGCCCATGGCCGGAGTCAGTGCGGCGATGCCGGCGGCGAAATTGGCCGGCATCAGCGTGCCGATCTGCGTGGCCAATGTGCCCCAGAACGCCAGGAACAGGATGGCCACGCCGAAGGTGCCGAGCAGCTTGCCGAAGAACACCGATTCGAGCGGCACGGCGGCGGCGAGGATTTCGATCACCTTGTTGCCTTTTTCCTCGGCGACGCCGCTGACCACCTGGCCGGCCAGCAACAGGGTGAGGAAGAAGATCGCGAACACCGCGAAGAAGCCCGATTCCTTGCCGCCGCGCAGGCGCGGGGCGGTGCGCTTGATCTCGGTCCTGGTGGCATCGCTCAGCGCGGCGGTGCCGCTGCGCGCCGTACGCAGCGTCTGCTCGGCAAGCTGGGCGATATAGTCGGCCGAGCGTGTCGAGCGCGGCGTGTAGAGGATGTGCGGATGGTCGAGCGGGCCGAACATCACCACCGGCACATCGATCGACTTGTCCTCGATCAGCGCATGGGCCTGGGCGGCGGGATCGGTGCCCGGGGCATCGGTGCGTAAGGTCGCCGGGGCGTCGCTCTCGTCGCGATAGAGTTTCCGCAATTGCGCATCGACCGCCATCATCAGGCGCGCCTGATCGCCCTCGACGATCGCGACGATGCGCGTCTTGTCGCCGCCGCCCTGCGTCGCGGCATTGGCGCCGAGCCCGCCGATCGCGCCGAACGAGCCCATCACCACGGGGGCGAACAGGAAGATCAGGAAAGTGGGGGTGAACACCGTGGCGACGAAATCGCGTCGCGCGATGGTCATCGTCTGGCGTAGCAGGGTGCCGAGCCGGCTCATGCCTGATCCTCCAGCGCGGCGCGGCCGACGATCTTGACGAAGGCGTCGTGCAAGCTGGGCCGCTCGATCGACAGGCCGGAAATGCCATAACCGGCGCCGATCAGCTTGCTCAGCACCTGTTCGCTCCCCTCGACCGGGACGGTGAAACGCCAGCCATCGCCGCGATGCTGCGCGCCCGCGGGCAGGTAATCGGCGATATGTTCGTCGTCGTTGCGCGGGGTGTAGGTCGCCTGCATCGGCAGCAGGCTGCGCGCCTCGGCCACGGTGCCCTCGAAGCGGCGGCGGCCCTTGGCGATGATCGCCAGCCGGTCGCACAACCGCTCGGCATGGGCCATGACATGGGTCGACAGCACGATCGTCGCACCGCGATCGCGCTCGGCCAGGATCAGCGCCTCGAGCCGTTCCTGGTTGACCGGATCGAGACCGGAAAAGGGTTCGTCAAGCACGAGCAGTTCGGGCTGGTGCACGATCGAGCCGAGCAGCTGGATGAGCTGCGCCATGCCCTTCGACAGCTTGCGGATCTTGTCGTCGGCGGCGTGGCCGAGGCCGGCGGTTTCGAGCAGTTCGGTGGCGCGCTTGCGACCGGTACGCAGCGGCAAGCCGCGCAAGGCGCCCATGAAGGCGATCGCCTCGCGTGCCTTCATCGCCGGGTAGAGGCCGCGTTCCTCGGGCAGATAGCCGACCCGGTCGCTGACCGAGCGGGGGCGATCGGTGCCGAGAAGGGTGCGGTGACCTTCATCGGGCTCGATGATGCCGAGCAGCATGCGCAGTGTGGTCGTCTTGCCGGCGCCGTTGGGGCCGAGCACGCCGTAAATCATGCCGGTGGGCACGGCGATATCGACGCCATCGACCACGCGGCGCCCGCTGAATTTCTTGACCAGCCCGGTGGCGCTGATCGCCAGATTGTCGTGCAACGAGAATTCCTCAGGCGAGCGCGCCGGATGCGTTTAGCGGGAGGTGGTGCAGTAGCACAAGTCACCTACGCTGACGTTAGGGATGAAAGAGGTCCTGTGCAGTTTCAGCTGAGTTGGAGCGGGCCGGCACCGCCCTCAAACCTAGCGCCGTCCGCGCCCGACCTGCAGCGCGCCGACGCAGCTTGCCCGGTCGACCGGGCTGCCATCGTTCTGGCGCGCATCGACATAGGTGACGAGCGCCTCGCCCGCGCCCTTGGGGTAGAGATAGGCGTCGAGCACACAGGTGGCGTTGCCGAACTGGAGTTTGCGCGCGCTGCCCTCGCGGATGTCCGCGACGGGTTGGCCGAACAGACCGATCAGCGCGCCAGCGGGCTGACCGATGACGCGGTCGAGCCCTGCGGCGGCGGCGGTCGGGACCGGCACATAGGGCGCCGGCACGCGCGTGCGCGGCGCGGGGGTGCTGCCGGCGCAAGCGGTCAGCGCCAGCACGGGCAGCAGGATGAGGGTCGCGCGGATCATGACCGCTTCCTTCCGTGAAACAAATGCGTCGCCATCGCCGCGCCGAGCACCGGCGCGAGCAGGTTGACGATCGGAACCACGAACAGACCAGCCACGGCAAGCCCCAGCACGAAGCGCGGGCCCCGCGTCGTCGCGCGCCAGCCACGCATCGCCTCGCCGGGCATATGGCGCGCCGCGACCATGTCGCCGAGATCGCGGCCGAGCAGCCAGCCATTGACCAGGATGAAGGCGATCGGCGTGCCCACGCCGGTGATCAGCAGGGTAAGGTAGATCGGCGACATCAGCACATTGACCAGGATCGCCCGCCCGGCCGCGCCGAGGCCCATGCCGATCGAGCGCGACAGCGGAATGTTGTGCGCGGTGTCGAGCGCGGCGGGGTAATGCTTGCGCTCGACCGCGACGACCACGTCGTCGGCGAAGATATCCATCACCGCGATCGCCACGGCGCGGAACAGCAGCCAGCCCAGCGCCAGTGCGACGAGCACCGCCGCGGCGCCGGCCAGCGTGGTCATGTCGCCGCCGACATAATGGGCAGCGATACTCTCCGTGCCGAACCACAGGCCGACGCCGAGCCCCGCGAGCAGCAGCAACGTCACCGCCAGCGACTTGAGGAACACGCCGGCGATTTTCGGATCGCCGAGCTGGCCGAGCGACAGGAAGAAGGCGCGGATCATCGCGGCAGGGTGGGGACAAGCGGTGTCGGCGTCAACGCTCCGGTTGCGCGGCGCCGACAGGGTCATTAGGCGATGGTCGCTTGATTGCCTGTTTTCGGAGATCCAGCTTGAGTGAAGCCACCTATGACGTCGTCGCGATCGGCAATGCCATCGTCGATGTCCTGTCGCAGACCGACGACGCGTTCATCGTAGCCGAAGGCATGACCAAGGGCTCGATGCAGCTGATGTTCTCGCCCGAGGACGCCGACGCGCTCTACGCCAAGATGGGCCCGGGGATCGAGGCGAGCGGCGGTTCGGCGGCCAACACCGTGGCGGGCATCGCGGCGCTGGGCGGCAAATGCGGTTTCATCGGTCAGGTCGCCGAGGATCAGCTGGGCGATGTGTTCGCGCACGATATCCGTGCGGCCGGCGTCAGCTTCACCACCGCCGCGCGTGCCGGCGAGCCGACCACGGCGCGCTGCCTGATCTTCGTGACGCCCGACGGGCAGCGCACGATGAACACCTTTCTCGGTGCGTCGCAGTTCCTGCCGGCCAGCGCGCTCGACCGCGAGATGATCGCCGCGGGCGCGATCCTCTATCTCGAGGGCTATCTGTGGGATCCGGAAGAGCCGCGCGGCGCGATGCGCGAGGCAATCGACATCGCGCGTGGCGCTGGCCGCAAGGTCGCGTTCACGCTGAGCGACGTGTTCTGCATCTCGCGCCATGGCGGCGATTTCCGCAAGCTGATGGCCGACGGGCTGATCGATATCATGTTCGCCAACGAGAATGAGATCCTCGCGCTGATGGAAGTCGAGGATTTCGACACGGCAGTGGCACAGGCTTCGGCGCAGGTGCCGCTGCTGGTGGTCACGCGCAGCGAGAAGGGCGCGATCGCCGTCTCCGGCGGCCGCACCGTAGCGGCTTCGGCCGAGCCGATCGACAAGGTGGTCGACACCACCGGCGCGGGCGACCTGTTCGCTGCCGGCTTCCTGCGCGGCCAGGCACAGGGCTGGAATCTGGAGCGTTCGTTGAAACTGGGCGCGATCTGCGCCGCCGAGATCATCTCGCATGTCGGCGCGCGGCCGATGTGCGACATGCAGGCTTTGGTGGCCGCAAAGCTGGGCTGACGCTTCGTCGAAAGCAGGCAAAGAGAAAGGGCCGCGGGAGTGATCCCGCGGCCCTTTTTTCGTCTCGCCGGGTGTCAGACCGTGCCGGGTGGTGCCGGCGCGATGTCGGCGAGGTCGGCTTCGTTCACCTCGTCGAGCCCCAGCCCGACATGGCTGTGACTGCGGCCGTAGCCGAAATAAACCACCAGGCCGATCAGGCCCCAACCCGGCAAGACCAGAATGGCCACGAGCGGCAGGTACAGATAGAGTCCGATACAACCAACGATCGCCAGTGGCGCGACGAGCCATATTAATGGTGTACGGAATGGGCGCTTCCGGCCCGGATCGGTCTTGCGCAACACCAATACCGAAATTGCTACCATCGCGAAGGCGAACAGCGTCCCCGAGTTGGAATAGTCGGCTAGCTTGCCGACCGGCAGGAAAGCTGCCGCGAGGGTTACGACAATGCCGGTGAACGCCGTGACGACGTGCGGCGTCTTGAAGCGCGGATGGACGCTGGCAAGCTTGGGGGGCAGCAGCCCGTCACGTGCCATCACGAAAAACACGCGCGTCTGGCCGAACATCATCATCAACACCACCGACGGTAGCGCGACGAATGCCGCGAGGCCCATCAGATTGCCGATCTTGGCCCAGCCGACGACGCGCAGGACGTGTGCCAGTGCTTCATGGCTACAGACGAGTGGCTCGGTCGCCCCGCTTGCGACGATCTGCGCGCACCGGGCTGCGAGTTCGGGTGAACCTGGTGACAGGATCTCTCCAGCCAGCCCGGTGACCGGTTGTGCGCCGATCGCCCCGATCGCTCCTGCTGACACAAGGAGGTAGAAGACAGTGCAAATCAACAGCGAGCCGATCAGCCCGATTGGCACGTTGCGCTGCGGGTTCTTGGTTTCCTCTGCTGCGGTCGAGACCGCGTCGAAACCGACATAGGCGAAAAAGATCGACGATGCCGCGCCAACGACACCGATCGTGCCCCAGCCGTTCGGCAGGAATGGCGTAAATTCACTTGTCTTCATCACCGGGACGGTGAGCGCGATGAACAAGGTGAGCGCGGTCACCTTTACCGCGACCAGAATGGCATTAACCCGTGCGCTTTCGGTCGTGCCCAGGATAAGCAAGCCCGTAACGAGAGCCGAAATCACGACGGCGGGAAGATTGATGATGCCGCCTTGGCTCGGCCCCACGGCTATCGCTTGGGGTATGACTATATCAAAGGTGTTTTTCATGAATCCGACGAAATAGCCGGACCACCCTACAGCCACTGCAGATGCGCCCACGGCATATTCAAGGATCAATGCCCAGCCGACCATCCAGGCGAATAATTCGCCCATCACTGCGTAGGTGTAGGTGTAGGCAGAGCCTGCCACCGGTACCATCGATGCAAGTTCGGAATAACACAGCGCCGCGACCGCGCAGACGAAGCCGGCGATCATGAAGCTGAGCATCATGCCCGGCCCGGCCTTCTGGGCGGCTTCCGACGTCAGCACGAAGATACCGGTGCCGATCACGGCGCCGACGCCGAGCATGGTGAGCTGGAAGGCACCGAGCGATCGGTGCAGGCCTTTCTTCTCGGCTGTCGCGAGAATGGCGTCGAGTGATTTTACACGGCCAAATATCATGAAGATCCGTCCCCCCGGGGATGACAGGCGTACGCTTTGCGCGCCGCAGGTTTCGATTGGCGCGGAGCCTAGCCGCTAAACCCGCGTGTGCAATACCTTATCGCGCGAGCATCGGCCCAAGTGATTGTCCGGCGAAGATGTGGACATGCAGATGGGGCACTTCCTGGCCCGAATGCTGGCCGGTATTGGCGAGCAGGCGATAGCCAGGCGCGACCAGCCCGGCGTCGCGCGCGACCTTGCCGACGGCGCGGACGAAGCCGGCGATCTCGGCATCGGGCGCGCGGGCGCTGAAATCGTTCCAGCTGACATAGGCCCCTCGCGGGATGACCAGGATATGCGTCGGTGCCTGCGGACTGATGTCGTGAAAGGCGATCGCCCATTCGTCTTCATAGACGCGCTTCGAGGGGATTTCGTCGCGCAGGATCTTGGCGAAGATGTTCTGGTCGTCATAGGGCAGGGTGGCATCGATCGGCATTATTCGGCTCCTCGCGCGGCCTTTTCGTCGATGCCCGACAGGCCTTCGCGCCGGGCCAGTTCCGCGCGGACATCGTCAAGGCCGAGGCCAGCATCGGCGAGCAGGACCAGCAGATGGAAGATCAGGTCGGCGGCTTCTGGCACGATCGTGGCGTCATCGCCGCTGGTCGCGGCGATCACGGTCTCGACCGCTTCCTCGCCGAGCTTCTGCGCAATCTTGGCGCGGCCTTTCGCGGTCAGCTTGGCGACATAGGAGGATGTCGGGTCGGCAGCGCGGCGCGCGCGGATCGTCGCCTCGAGGCGGTCCAGTGTGTCTTCGGCCATGGATTGCGGCTGGCCCAGACCGGCGCCAAGGTCAATCCTTGGTGTCGCTGGCCTTTGGGCGCTTGGCGAATCTTGCCCGCATCGCGCGGCGGACGAGCCACACGCCGAGCGCGGCCATCACGAACAGCGCGATGTCGGACAGTTCGGGGCCGGTGCGGATCTTCGGCACGCCGGTATGCGCGGGCGTGACGGCGAACGCGGGTGCGGCGATCAGCAGGGCGAGGGCGAGGAAGCGCATGGCAAGGGTGTAGCGGAAAAGTCGCTAACGTTTCCTCAAATCCACTCCGGCGAAGGCCGGGACCCAGTTGGAAAGGCGGATGTAACGGATCGCTAGCTTCGCCAATCGATGTTCCGTAGCTGGGCCCCGGCCTTCGCCGGGGTGGCAGGGAAAGATCTAGGCTTTGACCGGTCGGCGAACGGGCACGCCGGCCGCGGCCAGCGCCGCATGGGCATCAGCAATGCTCGCCTCGCCGAAATGGAAGATCGAGGCGGCGAGCACGGCGCTGGCGTGGCCCTGGGTGATGCCGGCAACGAGATCACCCAGCCCGCCGACGCCGCCCGAGGCGACCACCGGCACGCTGACCTGGTCGGCGATGGTGCGGATCAGCGTCAGGTCATAGCCGTCGCGCGTGCCATCCCGATCCATCGAGGTGACGAGCAGTTCGCCCGCGCCCAGTTCGGCGAGGCGCAAGGCATGGGCAACGGCGTCGATGCCGGTGGCGCGGCGGCCGCCATGGGTGAACACCTCCCAGCCATCGCCCGAGCGACGCGCGTCGACCGAGGCGACGACACACTGGCTGCCGAAGCGATCGGCCAGTTCGGCGACCAGTTCGGGGCGGGCGACGGCGGCGGAATTGACCGCCACCTTGTCGGCGCCGGCGAGCAGCAAGGCTCGCGCATCCTCGACCGATCGCACGCCGCCGCCGACGGTAAGCGGCATGAAACACACCTCGGCTGTGCGGCGCACCACGTCGAGGATCGTGCCGCGCGCCTCGTGGCTGGCGGTGATGTCGAGGAAACAGAGTTCGTCGGCACCGGCCGCGTCATAGGCCCGGGCCTGCTCGACCGGATCGCCGGCGTCCTTCAAGTCGACGAAGTTCACGCCCTTGACCACGCGGCCATTGGCGACGTCGAGGCAGGGGATGACGCGAGCGCGTACGGTCATGCCGCGGCAGCGACCGACAAGGCGGCGGCGAGATCGAGCCGGCCATCATACAGCGCGCGCCCGGTGATCACGCCTTCGACGCCGTCGCGGGCGTGCAGCGCCAGCACATGGATCTCGCCGATCCCGGCCACACCCCCCGAGGCGATGACCGGGATATCGACCGCGCGGGCGAGATCGACCGTCGCCTCGATATTGCAGCCCTTGAGCATGCCGTCGCGGCCGACATCGGTGAACAGGAGTGACGCGACGCCGGCATCCTCGAAGCGGCGCGCCAGGTCGATCACCTCGACATCGGACACCGTGGCCCAGCCATGCGTCGCGACCATGCCGTCGCGGGCATCGACCGCGACGACGATGCCGCCGGGGAAATCCTTCGCCACGCCGCGCACGAAATCGGGATCGTCGAGCGCCGCGCTGCCGATCACCACACGCGACACGCCGAGATCGAACCAGCGCTCGACCGATTCGCGGGTACGGATGCCGCCGCCCAACTGAACATGGCCGGGAAAGGCATCGAGGATCGCGCGCACCGCGTCGCCATTGACCGAGCTGCCGGCAAAAGCACCGTCGAGATCGACGACATGGAGATATTCGGCGCCCTGTTCGGCGAACAAGGTCGCCTGATGGGCCGGATTGTCGCCATAGACGGTGGCGCGTTCCATATCGCCCTCGGCGAGACGGACGACCTGGCCGCCCTTGAGGTCGATCGCGGGGAAGACGATGAGGGTCACGGCCGCCACTCCAGGAAACGCGCCAGCAGATCGAGCCCGTAACGCTGGCTCTTTTCGGGGTGAAACTGCACGCCGATGAGATTGTCGCGGCCGATCGCCGCGGTCACCGCGCCGCCATGCTCGGTGGTCGCGACCACCGCGTCGCCATCGAACGCGAAGCTGTGCAGGAAATAGGCCTCGCCGGGCACGATCAGCGGGTGCGGCGTGACGGGGACGACATCGTTCCAGCCCATATGCGGAACCTTGGTCTCAGGCTTGTCGGGCACGAGCACCCGGACGGCGCCGGGCACCCAGCCGAGGCCGGCATGGGTGCCGAGTTCCTCGCCCTGGTCGGCCATCAACTGCATGCCGACGCAGATGCCGAGAAAAGGAACGCCGTCGCCGCGCACACGTTGATCGAGCGCATCGACCATGCCCTCAACCGCGCGCAGTGCCGAGGCGCAGGCCCCGAACGCGCCGACACCGGGAAGAACGACGCGATCGGCTTTCATCACGACCGACGGATCGGCGGTGACGACGACGCCCTCGGCGCCAGCCGCCTTCAGCGCGTTGTGGACCGAGTGGAGGTTGCCCGCACCATAATCGATCAGCGCGATCGTCATACCAGCAGGGCAGCGATCTCGGGCGCCGCGAAACTCGGGTTGAACGCGATGACGCGCGCGGTGGCGACGCCGCTGATGACGAAGGGATCGGTTGCCGCCAGTGCCTCGATCTCGGCCCTGACGCCTTGCGCGATGATGACGCCGCCGACGCGCGGGTCCTGCCGACCGGCGAGAAGCAGCACGCCATGTGCGAACCCTGCCTCAAGCCATGCGACGTGGGGCGTCATCTGCGCATCGACCTCGTCGAGCGGCTTCACATAATCGAGCAGGATCAGGCACAGCGCGCCGCTCGCGCGGAAGTTGCCGGCGCTCACAGCGTGCCCTTGGTCGAAGGAATCGCATCCGCCTTGCGCGGGTCGATCTCGACCGCGGTGCGCAGCGCGCGGGCGAGACCCTTGAACGCGCTTTCGGCGATGTGATGGTTGTTCTGCCCGTACAACGTCTCGACGTGTAGCGTGATGCCGGCGGCCTGGGCGAAGCTGTGGAAGAAATGCTCGAACATCTCGGTGTCCATCTCGCCGAGGCGTTTCTGGGAGAATTCGGTCTTCCACACCAGGAAGGGGCGGCCGGAAATGTCGAGCGCGACGCGCGTCAACGTCTCGTCCATCGGCGACAATGCCTCGGCATAACGGCGGATGCCGCGCTTTTCGCCGAGTGCCTGCTTGATGGCCTCGCCGATCGCGAGGCCGGTGTCCTCGACGGTGTGGTGCTGGTCGATGTGCAGATCGCCGATCGTCTTCACGTCGAGATCGATCAGGCCGTGGCGCGAGAGCTGCTCGAGCATGTGATCGAAGAAGCCGATCCCGGTCGAAACGGTGTAGGCACCCGTGCCGTCGAGGTTGACGGTGACGTCGATCGAGGTTTCGCTCGTCTTGCGGCTGATGGTTGCTGTGCGCATCGTGGCGCCTCCCATAGCGTCTGATACCGTCCGCGCAATCTTGACCGGACGGCGGAGCGCGCTACCGAGGCGATATGAGCGACAACACGCCCGACAGCCTGATTCCCTATGACGAGATCGTCCAGGAGGCGTTGCGTGCGGTGGTCGGCCGCGTGCTCGGCTCGGTCGCCGAGAATGGCGGCCTGCCCGGCGAGCATCATTTCTATATTACATTCAAGACCGAAGCGCCGGGCGTCGACATCCCCAAGCGGCTGATCGAGCGCTTTCCGGACGAGATGACGATCGTCCTGCAGAACCGTTTCTGGGACCTCACGGTCGACGACGAGAAGTTCTCGGTCGGGCTGAGCTTCAACCAGGTGCCGTCGAAGCTGATCATTCCCTATTCGGCGATCACCGGTTTCCAGGATCCGGCGGTGCATTTCGAGCTTCGTTTCCAGGCGCAGGATGGCCCGGACGGCCCCGAGCCGCACGAATCGGCCGAGAATGATGGTCCGACGGTGATGCCGGTCGAGGACGGATCGAACGTCGTTTCGGTGGATTTCAAGCGGAAGAAATGAAAACTCCCTCTCCCACTGGGAGAGGGAAGGGGCCCATCGCGAAGCGATGGGAAGGGTGAGGACAGCACGTTTGCGTTAGCGTGCTGTCCTCACCCTTCCGGCGCTTCGCGCCTCCCTCCCTCTCCCGCAGGGAGAGGGACAAGGGGAAATGACGGAGTCTGTTATGACCGACACCCGCACCGAAACCGATTCGATCGGCGCCATCGAAGTCCCCGCCGCTGCCTATTGGGGGGCGCAGACGCAGCGATCGATCGAGAATTTCCCGTTTCCCGCCACCGAACGCATGCCGATCGCCATCGTCCATGCGCTGGCCCTGGTGAAGCAGGCCGCGGCGCGGGTGAACCGTGCACACGGTCTCGACCCGAAGATCGCCGATGCGATCGAATCGGCCGCCGCCGAAGTCGTGGCAGGCAAGCTCGACGACGAGTTTCCTTTGGTCATCTGGCAAACCGGCAGCGGCACCCAGTCGAACATGAACGTCAACGAGGTGATCGCCGGCCGCGCCAATGAGGTGCTGACCGGCAAACGCGGCGGCAAGACGCCGGTTCACCCCAACGATCACGTCAATATGAGCCAGTCGTCGAACGACAGCTTTCCCACCGCGCTGCACATCGCCGCCGCGCTCGCCGCGACGCACCGGCTGCTGCCGGCGCTGACGCGGCTGGAGCATGCCCTGTTCGCCAAGGCGGGGGCGTGGGACGACATCGTCAAGATCGGCCGTACGCATTTGCAGGACGCGACACCGCTGACGCTGGGGCAGGAATTTTCCGGCTATGGCGCGCAGCTGCGGCTGGCGCGCGTGCGCACCGAACCGTTCGTGACCCATGCCCTGTCGCGGCTGGCGCAGGGTGGCACGGCGGTTGGTACCGGACTCAATGCCCCGGCGGGCTTCGGCGAGGCGTTCGCGCAGGAGGTGAGCGCGGTGACCGGTTTCGCGTTCGAAAGCGCGCCCAACAAGTTCGAGGCGCTGGCGTCGAACGACACGCTGGTCGACTTTTCGGGCCGGCTCAACAGCCTGGCGGTGGCGCTGACCAAGATCGCCAACGATATCCGACTGCTCGGCAGCGGGCCGCGCTCGGGGCTGGGCGAACTCGACCTGCCGGCCAATGAACCCGGCAGTTCGATCATGCCGGGCAAGGTCAACCCCACCCAGTGCGAGATGCTGACGATGGTCGCGGGGCAGGTGATCGGCAACCATATGGCGGTCACCGTGGGCGGGATGCAGGGGCATCTCGAGCTCAATGTGTTCAAGCCGCTGATCGGCGCCAATGTGCTGCGCTCGATCGACCTGCTGGCGGTGGCGATGGACAGTTTCGCCGAGCGCTGCGTCGAAGGGATCGAGCCGAATCGCGGGCGAATCGAGGAACTGGTCGAGCGCTCGCTGATGCTGGTGACGGCGCTGGCGCCCGAGATCGGATACGACAATGCTGCGAAGATCGCCAAGCACGCCCATGCCGAAGGGCTGACGTTGCGCGAGGCGGGGCTGGCGCTCGGGCTGGTCGATGCCGCGACCTTCGACCGGCTGGTGCGGCCGGAAACCATGGTGGGTAAATAGCGGAACTGTTTTCCCGCAAAGGTAGGAGGGCAGAGCGCGAACGCCATCAACCTAACCCGTCATGCCGGACTTGTTCCGGCATCCAAGGTTCCGCGAACGCACCAGCTTCTTCTTACGCGGCACGTTGGACCCCGGCACGAGGCCGGGGTGACGGAGAGAAAATTGGCTGCCTGCGCCTTTATCCACCCGCCTGCCACGCTCTGATCGCGTCACTCGGCGCCACCAGCATCAGCACGTTGAGCGTCAGATTGTCGCGAATCATCAGCAGCGTGAACAGCTCGAAGCTCACGGCCAGCGCGACCGTTGCCCACACCGGCAGGCGCCGCGCGATGGCGAAGCCGAGGATCATGCAGCACACGTCGCTAAGCGAATTGAGTACCGAGTCGCCGGTGTAACCGACGGCGATCGTCGCGGCGCGGTAGCGGTCGATGATGATCGGCGAATTCTCCAGCATCTCCCAACTCGCCTCGATGATCGTCGCGCCCAGCAGGCGCATACCGATCGGGCGATTGCGCAGCACCAGCCAGCCCGCGGCGTAGAACAGGAAGCCATGGATGATGTGGCTGAAGCTGTACCAGTCGCTCAATTGCTGGCTGTTTTCGGGCGATAAAACCTTGCCGGCCCAGAGCGACACATGCCCGCACGGGCAGATCGGCGAACGGCCCATGCTCAGTTCGAAGATGCCGGCGATCAACACCACGGCGCCGATCGCCCACCACCAGCTTTTCACCCGTTCCATCGCTGCCATGCCTTGACGCCCCCCGGTTCGGCACGCCAATGGCGCGCATGGCCGACAGCATCACCGCCGATCCCCATGGTTTCAAGCGCCGTGGCGTGCTTTTCGTGCTGTCATCGCCATCCGGCGCCGGCAAATCGACCATCGCGCGCAAGTTGCTCGCCGATGAGGCCGAGCTCGGCATGTCGGTGTCCTACACCACGCGGCCGATTCGGCCGGGCGAGGTGGATGGGGTCGATTATCATTTCATCGACCTCGAAACGTTCCGCACGATGGTGGCGAATCACGAGTTTCTCGAATGGGCGCACGTCTTCGGGCATCGCTACGGCACGCCCAAGGCCGATGTGTTTCACACGCTGGGCGAGGGGCGCGATATCCTATTCGACATCGACTGGCAGGGTGCGCAGCAGCTCCACCAGTTGGCCGGTGGCGATGTGGTGCGCGTGTTCATCCTGCCGCCCTCGATGGAGGAGCTGCGTACCCGGCTCGAGCGTCGCGCGACCGACAGCCAGGAAGTGATCGATGCGCGCATGTCCCGCGCGGCGAACGAGGTCAGCCACTGGGACGGCTATGACTATGTGCTGGTCAACGACGATGTCGAGCAGTGCTTCCAGTGCGTGAAGACGATCCTCGCGGCGGAACGTCTCAAACGCTCGCGCCAGACCGGGATCATCGGCTTCATCCGCAAGCTGCTGCGTTAGAGCAGCCCCAGAAAGCGCACCGCCGCGTCGAAATCGCGTTGGCGCTCTTCATAGGCGGCGAGCGCCAGCGGATCGCGGCCCCATAGTTCCGCCTGCCAATCCTCATCGATATGCGCCGCCGTCCATAATGTAGCGGAGTCGACAGCGCCCTCGATCAGTGCCAGCGCGCCCACCAACGTGCCGGTTATCGTCACGATCGGCGCCAGTGGTGCGAGTTCGAACGGCGATCTCGCGGCCACAGCTTCGCCGAGCCGCGCCAGCGTGGCGGGCGGTTGTGGCTGGTGCATGATGCCAGTGGTCACCACGAAATGGACGTCGTAGCGGGTACGCGCCCAGTCGAGCAGCGGATCCCAGGCAGCTGCCTGGCGTTCGACCAGCGGCTCGGGTGTTTCGGCGCGGTAGCAGAGCATATCGCTCTCGCCCCAGGCGGCGAGGCTGGCGGCGAAGGTCGCAGGGGCGGGGGCAACCCGCTCGATCGCGGTGTTGGCGAGGCCTGTGAGCGGCATACTGCGGGGATCGATTTCGCCCTCGACTGCGCGCCATTCCCCGGCGACGGCATTGGCCAGCGCCTCAGTAGGCAGGACCAACGCCAGCCGTCCCGGCGTGCGCACCGGGCGGCCGTCGAGGGCGATGCCGCGCTCGGCGGTGATCGTCACGTCTTTCCAGAAACGTTTCACTGTTCGGGTGGTGTCCGCCAGCGATGCGCCAAAGCACGGGGCACGGTCGCGACCATGTACAGCGCGGCGAGCACGATCGCCACGCCGAGCGCCTTGGTCGGCCAGTCCTGCGCCCGCGCCAGCAGCAGAACGCCGAGGACCGCGCCAAGCGATGCGACGATCCGTGTCGTCGCGATGATCAGATAGCGGTTGCGGGCGGTGGCGTCCGGATTGGTCATAGCATCTCCATGTGCCGCGGCAGGTCGGCGACCGTCGCGGCGATGGCGTGCGCGCCGGCGGCGGTGAGTTCGTCAATGGGATGATAGCCCCAGGCGACGCCGAGCGCGGCGGTGCCCGCGGCGCGCGCCATCATCATGTCATAGCTGGTGTCGCCGATCATCACCGTGGTTTCCGGAGTCGCACCGGCCTCCGACATTGCGGTCATGATCATCGACGGATCCGGCTTGGACGGATGACGGTCGGCGGTCTGCAACGTGACGAAACGCGCGGCGATGTCGTGATGTCCCAGCACATGAGCGAGCCCGCGATCGGACTTGCCGGTGGCAACGCCGAATACCCAGCCAGCCTCGGCCAGGGCGTCGAGCGCGGGGATCATGCCTTCGAACAGCGGCTCGTCGGCAAAAGCGCCTGAGGTCCGCAGGCGGAAGAATGCCGCTTTATAATCGGCGGCCATGCGGTGGTGGAAGGGCGGATCGGCATCCGGCAGTAGCGCCGCCATCACCTCGAACAGGCTCAGGCCGACGACGCGGCGGATCGCCTCGCGTGATGGGGCGACCAGGCCCGCACCGACAAAGGTCTGCTCCATCGCGCCGCAGATATTGGCCTGGCTGTCGACCAGCGTGCCGTCGCAATCGAACAAGGCGAGACGGTTCACCGCGTCGCCTCGGTCGCGGCGGCAAGGTCGGGGTTGCCGGTATCGCGCAGCCCGGCGATCACGCCGGCGACCTCGGCGTCGTTCTTGTTCTGGCTGAGCTTGGTCGTGCCGCGGATCGCGTCGATCGTTACCTCGAAGCCGATGATCGCCTTGAGCATCGCGCGGAAGCGCTCTTCGGGCATTTTGTCACGTGTCCACGGCCTGTCGGGGGCGACGCGCGGTTCGTGCAGCGATGCCAGTATATCCAGTT
>Ga0307510_10004203_pt1 | contig 16919 bp, 24 predicted proteins | sample 12_EM_MG_FD_207224 | JGI IMG/M metagenome (GOLD analysis project Ga0307510, IMG submission 207224) | Populus trichocarpa ectomycorrhiza microbial communities from riparian zone in the Pacific Northwest, United States - 12_EM | ecosystem: Host-associated > Plants > Roots > Unclassified | place...
TTAATCCCTCCATTGCAGGTATGTGTACATTGTTTCTCTATAATCAAATATAGTCTTAATCCCTCCATTGCAGTCCCCTTGGTCCTCTGTGACTCAAGGGCCCTTTACAGGTCGGATTTAAACAGAAAGGGGGCATGGGTCAGGGGTTTTGAAAGGAGGGGTGTAGAGGGGAGGGCGACCAGCCAGGATATATTGCATCCGGCCTCTAACGCAATAGGGTCTTGTCCAATCTAGGCTTGAGGCACAGCCAGGGCTGTGGCAGGCGCCATGCCAGCACGCAAGGGGTGCGAGCGGCAGGCGGCCCGCTTCTTGGACCTAGCGGAGGGGGGAGAGGAAGTAGGGGCCCGCTTTGACTGAGAAGTCAAAGCAGCGGCGAGTTCTGGGATTGCCGACGTGTTGCTGTCCCAAAGGAGAGTGGTAGACTGCAACGCAGCAAGCTGCATGACGGAGACAGGAGGTGGGGCAGAGGGGCAGCTTGATCCTGCAACACTTTTGTATGCGGACCGGGCATTCCGTGCCTTCTTCACAATCTCTGCCGCCTCACGTTTGGCAGGGGAGGGAGGGGGGTAGCGCCAGCGAGATATGCAGCATTGAGACCCAAAGGCGTACACATGGCATGCACGGATAAGGGAAGGGCCGATCGAGCCATCCGGGTCTTCGAAAGAGAAGACTAGGCTGGATTGAGACCCCGGTTGATAGAGGGAGGGCCGGCGCACCCAAGAGGGCAGCTGGCACACCGTGAGGTGGCGTAGGGAGGGGTTGTTAGAGATAAGCTCCTGCCAGCAGGCAGCAGGGGAATGGGTGGTGGGGTGTCCTTCAGAGACGCCAGTAGGCACCGAGTTAATCAGCACCTTGCCCCACTTGACATTAAGGCGGGAGGAGATCGCCAGATCCTCTGGCAGGACCTGGGACACAGCAGACATGAGGAGATGGGAGGTGGCAAAGAGTGCGTCGCGGGAGACACCAGGACCAGCAAACATGACCAAGTTCCCCTTGGGTGTCCACTTGGCAGCAGACACCCAAACATTGGTGTGGGTGGGATCGGCAGAGAGCGCAGCATTGCAGGCATTGACCAGGACCAGGGGCGCAAGAGCTGCCTTGGCGCAGAGGGTCAATATGAGCATATGATGTGTAAGGCTCAGCACAAGGCTGGGCCGGGCAGGGGGTGGAGCAGCGTGGCTTCGGCGCTGAGCAAGCTCAGCCTTTGGGCCAAGGGGGGGCTTAGGGGGGCCAGGCTTGGAAGCCGCTTTCGCAGCAGCCTCAGCAAAGGACGCCCACTTACCAGTCCTCGTCTGGGTGACGCTAGGTCTAACCCGGTCCCGAGCGTGGTCGCTTACAGGGACATAAGACGGAGGAGGGGCAGGGGGGGCAGGGAGTGAGGAGGGGGTGACAAGGGGTGGCACCAGATCCATGGGAACCTTGGAAGGCTCCAGGGCTTGCATCTTGCCCTTTTCCAAGGGGCGAGGCGTCGGGGTGTGAAGATGTGACAAAGCTAAGTCAGCCATAATGGCGTCTTCATCACAAGGAGGGGGGTGAGGCATAGGGGAGGCTGAGAAGCGGGGGGTGGGAGGGATGTCCACAGGAAGTGGGGCAGGGCTGATCTGAGTAGGAGGGGTGGGTGCAATGAAGCTAAGGAAACCGTCGATGGCTGTGTCAAGGCCAAGGGATCGAATGGTTGCGACGTCAGGAGCTGACGCCGCCCAGAGGGCCATAGAGGACGCCAGAAGCATCTTGAAAGCAGTGGGGAAGGGGAGCTCCAAGATGCTTGCGAGCAAGAGAGAGATATTGCTGTTGTCGATGCCCTCCGCGGAGATGTTGAGAGGGATTGAGGGTGCAGGAGAAGGGGAGGGGGGAATCAATGGGTCAGTGAAGGGGTAACCTGGACTGCCACCTTCTTGAAAAGGCTCCCAAGTGACTTTGCCATGACAGTAGCCACCAGCGACGATGATAGAGGGCATGAGCTCACGGGGACCCATAGCCAGACTGTTGCCAGTAGGACCGAGGAACTGACCATGAGGAGGAGTGCCCGGTGAACCAGGGGGAGGTGAGTGCGATGGATAGTATTCTTCCATGATGGTGGTAGAGGAAAGAGAAGGATGGGGCAGTTCCCCATAGGAATGGCATATCCTTTTTCGTGAGATCGAACAATAGACAGGCAAGGGTGGAGTAATTTTTGACAAATTGGCGATAAAAATTACAAAAGCCAAGGAATTCTTGTATGTTCTTGACTTTGGTCGGTGTAGGCCAGGATGAAACTGCCTTAAGTTTGATGGGGTCCATGTGTAATTCTCCTTCCAAAATGATCAAACCCAGATATTCGACGGATGTCTGGTTAAAAGAACATTTCGCGGGTCACAGATAGAGATCCAGGTCCAAAAGGCGCTGTAATACCATATGTGTGTATTTGATGACTTCAGCAATGGTATGCACAAAGATCAAAATGTTGTCAAGATAGATGACAACGTGACCTGTATCAATTAGATCTGCAAGTTCAGTGTCCATGAAGGTTTGAAAAGTGGCTGGAGCATTGCAGAGACCAAACATCATTACAAGGGATTTGAAAAGGCCCATAGGTGTTTTGAAGGCCGTTTTATATTCATCACCTTTGTGTATACAAATATTGTTGTATCCCCATCATACATCAAGCTTGGTAAAGAATTGTGCTCCCAAAAGTTTATTGACAAGTTCAGGGATCAAGGGGATTGGGGCTGCATTCTTTTTGGTGATCGCATTCAGCAGTCTATAGTCTTGAACAGGTTGTAGTTTCCTGTCTTTCTTATCAATGAAGAAGAATGAGCATGCATCAGCTGCTTCAGATCTTCTTAGAGTGCCTCGTTTCAGGCCATCAGTAATGTACCTGTGTAGGGCAACCTTTTTGGGGGTGTCAATCTGTACACCAAAGTTTTCTTCATAGTTTGTCCTGGAATAAGGTCAATCTTGTAGTCCCATGGTTGGTGCTTTGGGAGTCGTTGTGCTTCTTCGTCAGAGAAGACTTTCATGTATTTTCGAAATTCCAAAGGGATTTCCTTGGATTTAACTTGCTCTTTTGTAGCAAGGCTTGTGGACACTGTAGTCTGTGCAACCATGGGGTGTTTGCAGTGGTTCCGAACTTGTAGTGATGGATTGGAACCTGGCATGAATTGTTCCAGATGGGCTCTAATGTGCTGTGACACATCTAGACCATGACTTGTAATATCCAGGATATTGTCATCTTGGGCTTCCCATTGATCCTGTGGGAGTATTTGTCTTAAGGCAGGGTCTCAGTTATGACAATCTAATGTTTCGACGTCACTGGGGTGACAATGAGGGGGACAATGATCAAATTTGATTGTTTTCACACCCCAATCTATGCTTGGGTTGTGTGCTCTTAGCTGGTCCGTGCCTAAGAGGATCTCGTTTTGGCCAATATTTGTAATGGCGACTTCAATGGTTTCCCAGTGATTTGGATCAACGCTCATCCCCATTCGCAGAATGGCGGCATAGTGCATCGCTCCTTGTTTGTTTAATGTTCCATCAACATTAATTGGATACATAGGGCGATCGACAGCATGAGTGGGTATTGAATATTTCTTGATAAAACTGGTGTTACAGCAGACGCCTTCAGCTCCACTGTCCAGTAACACATGGGCATCAAATTGTTTCCCATCAAGGTTGATTCAGACTTTCAATTGGAAAGCAGGGGACTTTATATTCCAAATCGTATGTGGTGGTACATGGAGAATCTTGGGAGATTGGAGATGTTCAATCTTGTTAGGAGTACAACAGGATACAAATACATCTCTTCCATAAGATGCCACTACAGAAGAGAATTGGAAAAAGATGGTGCAATTGTGTCACCAGTGGTGTCAAGATCTTCAAGAGGAGTGAAAGAGTTATGGAAAGCATGAGTAACTCTGCTTCCACTATCACTCAGACTAAGTTTGTCCAGGTCTTCTTCCTGGACAGTGTCTATTTGTTGGACTTTTGGCATAAAGGAAGTTCCGGGCCTTTTCTGTCTGGGTGCTTTACAGTTGATGGCTTTATGCCCTTGTTTACCACAATACATACAGAGGTTGTTGTCAAAGCAGTATTGACATTGCTCAGGGGTGAGTTTCCCATGTTTCTTAAATGGGGTACAGCGTTGTCCTTGGGTAGCATTAATTTCTGCATTACTGTTTTCCACAGATAATTCGTGAACATGAGGGTTACATCCTTGACGTTGGTTTCCTTGGTTGCTCAGCGGTTTGGTGTACATGTGCCAATTTCTGTTGAGGTCTCAAGCGCATTCAACCAGTTCGGCTAGGGTGGCTGGTTGAGGTGACTGGGAAGCAATTTTATTGCTGATAGCTCCATTGAGAGCATTGTGGAAGGTGAACATCTTGGTGTTCTTGTCCACATTGGCGCGACGTGCGTGTTGGCTCCATTCTTGGTACCATTCATTGAATTCTCTACTCCCTTGTGGAGTAGCATGTAACTTGGAAAGCGCTTCCAACTCCGTTTGAGGTGGAATAAATTGCGCTTTAAAGGCATCTTTAAAGGCTTGCCACATTCCATAGTTGGTAGGTTGGGCTGCAATGGTGGTGGCCATTCTATCGCTAGCCCATTCTCTAGCAGGGGTGTCTTGTTTAAAGTAGGTCAAAGCGGATGCTACTTTCTTGTGATCGGTATTAAACGTGTCTTCGTTCACTGTGAAATAATTCTTGAGAATGTTCCAGAAGGCTAATGCCTTGTTTCCCTGGCCATCATATAATTTGGGTGCTGTGCTGATGAGACGGGGTGTGTTTGCTTGCGCCATTGGGGCTGCAACGACAGGTAGGGGTGGTGGCGGTGCTGGAGGCAGTGCTGCTGGTGGACCTGGTGCAGGTGGGTGATGTATAACTGGCAGTGCAGCTCCTGGTGTGTTTCCAGTTGGTGGTTGCGCCAGGGGCTGGGTTGGTTGTGGCTGAGTACTTGGTGCGGATTGAGATGAACCCAATGCTTTGGTTCTAGGTGTCAGTGGGGCGGGAGCACATTGTTTTCCCTTTGATACTGGTGGCGTGGGGATCTGGGTGGTCTCGACTGGGAGTAGTCTGGAACTACTAGGAAGCAGACTTGTTTGGGAACATGGGGTGCTCAGTCTAGTCTGGAGTTTCTGGATTGCCAAGGTAACAGTGGTTTCTGCTCGTTGTAAGAGGGATTCCACTCATGCTGTATCGTCCTTGTTGTGTTCCTCAGGTATGATTTTCTCAGTTTCTTCCTCTGATTGGTCTTTGTCTGATTCTTCAGAGGTGGTCTTTGTGTGGTCTTCTGCGTCAGAAGTGCTTGGGCTTTCAAAATGAACTGTGCAATGATTGAGATAAATCCACTTGTTCTTGGTTTGATGCCACTTGATGAATCTATCTCAATATAATGCTGTTCCGTTGAATGCATCAAATTCTTCGATCTGGTCTTTATGCAAGAAAAGAACCCCAAGAACGTTGGCGGTGACCTTTTCTCCATTGTCCAGGTATCTCCAAGAGTGTCCTGGTCCTTCACTGTAGGTGGCGTAAGTAGAAAACGCCCTGAAGAGGACTTGATTTCCTTTGTCATTTGCAGCCAAGGCATCATAGTAGATGGCTGGTACGTGTTCTTGTTCTTCTTTGGTTAATAGGAACTTAGTAGCAAAACTGGATTTGCACTGTTCCCACAAATTCATATAAGAGTGACTGTATATGAATTGCCTTCCCAACTATAAAAAATGGTACACTGTTTTGACAGACAAGTAGACTTGGTAGGGTGCTCTGAATCAATAAGTCTGTAATCCTCCAGTATACCTTTGTTAGTAATAGAAGTTTGGTATTTCCACAGGAAACTGTTAAACACAATGGGATGGGGGGTAATTTTGAAGAGGTCCGTAAAGAGGTGATCAATATGGATGTCTGGGCAGTATTGGAGAAGGTAAAGGCAATGTTTTTTGAAGATACATAACTCTTCTGAATTCCTAGTAGGAGTTGCCTTTGCAAGGTATGTTTCTTCAGGGAGAAACGGTTGAAATGGGGTTCCAACTATGTGATCAAATTGTCTTGGATGGAGGTCTTCCTTGGAGACAATTTGTTGGTTCAGAGTACTGATGTTTGGGTACACTGGTACAGGGGGTACTGGACTATTTGGTGTCCTAGCAAGTAGTGGTGTTGTGTGACGGAGACAGTTTTGTCCTCTTTTGTTAGAGGGTACAAATGTTTGGAGGTCTCAGGCTGGTGCTGAACAATTTCTATGCACCAGTGTAACAGTTGTAATGAACACTATCTAAGGATCAGATAGTGACTTGTGGATCCCAGAGAAGGAGATAGGATGGAGTAGGAGGAGTTCCTGGTTGTTGGTTGTTATCACAGTGACAAATATCGATTCCACAACCACAATTGATGGTGGTAGCTGGGGATGCAAACTGGAATTCTCTAGATTGTTGGTATTTGGATAAAGGGGTACTAGCTTGAGTGGTTCCCTCCAAGGTAATGTCTGGAGTGGTATCAACACTGTCCCAGTAATGAACTTGAACATGGATATTATTCAGCAGAGCCTGAATTCTGACAAGTTGGGCCTGATACTCAGGTTCTCAACCTTGGGCATTGGGTTGAGTAATGGGGAGGGTGTACTGGGTTGGGTTGATAAGCGCAAATTTGTGGTTCTGGATAGTGGTTTCCCAGAGGGTGGTGTTGAACGAATAGGAGTATTCTTTACTATCAGTGTAAACAAATTGATATCCGATAGGTCCTGTTGTAAGAAGTTGAATTTCGTTAAATTCTACTTCAGGACTTTTTGCACTTGATTTTCCTGCCATCTCAATAGGACAACTTGGGTTTGCGACAGGAGAAACTGGGATAGAAATCTAACTCTATTCCCTTGTCAAATTTGCATGATGATTTCTTCCCGAAATGCTGGCGCGCTGTAGTGCCAGAGGAAGGTTTCATTGTAGAAGAGGCTGATTTGGTCAGCGGGAGTTCTGTTATATTGACAGATATTGGCAAGAATCCAATAAAGGAGATTCCTTCTTGCTGCTTCAAGAAGACTTGGGAGTTGGTAGTTGACGTATTGATAGAAGCGGTAACTTCCAAGGATTTCCCCAAAGGGTAATTGATCAAGGAGAGTTTGGGCAATGAAGTGGTGATTGCTCCAATAGGTGAGTTGAACTTGATTTCTTAAGTCAACAATGGAGGGAGCTGACTTTCAACTTGAGTTTGGACTTCACTTAAGTTTTCCACTGATAAAGAAAACTTAAAAACCCTTTATTTCGCCAGAGTCCTTTGTAAACTTACTAAGTATTACAAAGGGGTTTCTACAGGAGGCGAAATAAACTGGAAAGGGTTAACTGGAACATGTGAAGTACAAGTAAACCGGGCAAATTGAGGCTGTGTACATAACAAGTCCTCAATACAAGTTGACTGATTCAAAAAGAAAATTCCTTCCTCTGTGAAATGTAAGTGTCCACAAAGCAAGGCAACATGTCTGTCTAAAAAGTCGTAAGCTACCAAAGGGACTTGGCAGCCTTCAAACTCTTGCAACCACATGGGAGGAAAGCATGAGAAAAGAAACTTGATAGAGTCCAAAAAGGAGGACTCCAAATAGCTGAAGGGAAAGTGGGTGGAATAGGGGTGGTGGCCAACCTTGGTGCACATATGGATGGGGGGAAGTAGGGTACTGAAGGAATGGATGAGGACGTTGTGGTAGACAGGGGCTTGGAAGGGAGTGACATAGGCCACTGGATAGTTGGTGATGTCACTATGGAGCAGGATGAGGCGGAGGAAGTCCTTGTCTACGAATTCTTCCTGGGGGTACCAAAGCTTCTGGTTGTTCTGGTAAACGACTGTGTACTGGTGTGGGTGGCAGTTGTTGGCAGTGGTATAGGCAGGGGCGGCAAAGAGCTGAGGGAAGAGAGCAGTGGCAACAGTGTCAGATGGCGGTTTGATGGGAAGAGATGGAAGAGGAGCGGGTGGCTGTGGAGTGGGGGGACGGGGTGACAGTACTTGGTGGATAGGGGCAAGAACCTTGGTTTTGGGTAGTTCCTCAACAGTAATGTTGTTAAGGGGGATGTGGTTGTGGAGGTCATAACTGAGGTGGGCATGGATGAAGGTATCTTGAGTAGTGGGAACTAGTGGTCAGTTCTCTTGCTCCTCAAGTTGGGCGATGGCCTTATTGATAAGACCGAGGAAGCCTTTGGGAGTAGGGAAGTCAGGGGACAGGGAGCAGACGTGGTAGGTAGGGGACTGTGGGATAACAGGGGAGTCAGTCAATGGGTTGACCAACAAGATACTGGGCGAAACGGCATCAGTGTACCCCAGGTACTGGAGGATGGGGGAGAAGAGGACAGGGGACTGGGAGGCGGTGACAGCGGCGATATAAGCGGGATTGTGATCCCCAAAGGACAAGGCGGGGCTGGGCTGGAAGGGCGACGGGTAGTGGTGGATCCAAGTTTGGGTGGGCAACCAAAGGAAGTCTTTGATGGCTTGGCCAGCAGCTTGGACATTGAGCTGGTAGATGTTGTCAAGATTTGACCAAGAGGCGACGGAGGAAGTGGGAGAGGACACTTCCGACAACAGTCAGCTTCAATAAGAGACTGTTCTAGTGTCAGGAACTCACTACTTATGGGTAGCGAGACTTGACGATGGCGCGAAGTTGAAGGTGACTGATCCAAAGGAGCAGCAAGGAGATGTTGAGAAGGAAGAGACAAAAGGCAAGGAGAGGCGGGACTGTATAGAAAGGGGGGCGGGCTGCTAACGATGAAGGAGCTTTGTGAGGCTCCAGTGAGGGGTAGACAAGAGAACAGTCTAAGGACTGTTCATACAAATTCGCAGGTCTTATATACTAATACAGGGTAGTCTGTATGTAGTTAAGGGTAGGCATAATCTAGAGAGATGGGTGGACACATGCCCCTTTAGGGCAGGTAGTAATACAAGAGACGGGTGAGACTTGAGCTAAGAATAGACATGAACTAATAATAGATAAACTGCGGACTGTGCCATAGTTCCGCAGTAAGTCTTGTAACTTTGTTGATTCTCAATCAACTGTTGATCATTCCCATGGTTTTCCACGTGTTGATCAACAGACAAGACGCATGTAGAAAGCACGTACAATCAGGTAATCATGCAGATGACCAATCCCTTGGTAGGTCATGTGTTAGGTTCCCACAGTCACATGCTGTTAAGTCATGTGCTTGCTTGAGGGCTTGTAGGTCACGTGATGAGTCATGTGCTAGGTCACGTGGTGGGGATTTCCCAGGGTCATGTGGTCAAAGATTCTCTTTGGTTGCTGGTCATTGACCAGGCTTTGTTGTGGGCCCCAGAGGACGTCGGATAGCCACTTGGCTATAGCTTGGTTTAGGGGCAGTTCTCATGGGACTCATAGGGGTTTGGACTGGGTTTCTAGATGGCGTGGACTTCGTCCACAACAGCAGGGAGGCATGGTGGGGCAGCGAAGAGGTATTCGAAGGGTCTGACATCAACAGTGGGGTAAAATATGGGGAGAGGTCAAGTAGTGGGTGATAGCAGGGCAGGGGAAGCAACAGTGGTGATGGGTGCTTCAACGATGGGCAGGGGAATGTTCTTGGTGGGGATGTCTTTGAGGGAGACATGGTCAACGATATCACTGGTAAGTTGGAGGTGGGACCAACTGTCTTGGTTGAGCAGGGGAAGGAGGGTGTCAAGCTCTGCTTGCACAAGACAGATAATGTGGGCAGCAGTTTCTTCTCCAAGGATTTTGAGGTCAAACTTGGCAGTGGTGCAAAGTGTTTCTGCAGTGGGCTCAAGAGTAGGTGGTGATGGCAAGTGGACCACATAGGGGTTTGGATCAATGGGGGTGGGCTTGAGGGTTTTGGGGTTGACAAGGGTAATGCTGGTATCAGCAAACAAAGTAGAGTACTGGGGGAAATAGGTATTGTATGGGGAGGGCCAGTAGGTGCAAGGAAGGGGAAGCTGGGGACAACAAACTTTGGACTGGATGCAACACTGGGCGACTAGGGGACTGTGGGGGACTGTATACTGCTGGGGGGGTACTGGAGATGGGGGCTTCCAGGACTTGGGTAATTCCAAGTATTGTGGGGACTGTTGAGGATGTTGTTGACAACCTCAAGGGCAGTGGTGGAGTTGGCCTGATAGACTTTGTTCAAGTCAGACCAGAAGGCAATGGAGAGAGTGGGAGAGGATACTAGGGGGAACAGTTAACTTCAATTAGAGACTGTTCTAATGTTGGGAACTCACTACTTTATTGGTAGCAAGACTCAACAAGGGCACAGAGTTGAAGGTGACTGATCCAAAGGAGCAGCAGTGAGATGTTGAGGAGAAAGAGACAGAAGGCAAGGAGAGGCAGGATGTGGTAGACTGCTGAAGATGATGAAGGAGCTTTGTGAGGCTCCAGTGTGGGTGGTTGACAAGAGAACAGTCTGAGGACTGTTCACCTAAATTCGTAGGTCTTATATACAAATACAGGGTGGTCTGTGCATAGTTTAGGGTAGGTACTATTACAGGTAATGGGGGACTGCACAGTCAATGCACAGTAACTGCAGATTACATCATATGTCTTGATTGGGGCCTTGCCCCAATAAGTTGTGTTTCTGTTAATTGAGTCATATCATATCTTCATTGATTATTTAGTGGATGTGTCTTGTTGATTGTTCCCATAATCTTCTACATGTTGATCAATGGACTTGGTGCACATCCAAAGTGCATTTGGTCATGTGACCTTGTTGATGACCAGTTCCTTGATAGGTCATGTGTTATCTTCCCAGGGTCACAAGGTCATATCTTCCCAGGGTCATGTGCCATTAAGTCACGTGATAGCATAGTGGCAGAGGGGTCACATGATGAGTCATGTGTAGGGTCATGTGATAGGTTCCTATGGTCATGTGATCCTGAAGTTATGGATTTGTAGCTGGGATTAGGGGACGCAAGTACTGCTTGCAACAGTGATGGTGGGTGACACAGAGGAATGGAGCAATCAGGCAAGTAAAAGTCTTTTGGTCTTTTTGGCATTGGCTAATGAGCAATATAGAACAATATGAACAGTTTTGCAGATTTTGTGAACATTTCAGTCAGCATATCATCACATGCCACTGATCTAGACATATATTTGCAGAGTGAGGTTGAAAAGGTAATAGACCCTCTGAAATGGTGGTATAACAACCACCATATGTATCCTACCATTGCAGGTATGTGTACATTGTTTCCTATAATGAAATACAGCTTAATCCCTCTATTGCAGTCCCCTTGGTCCTCTGTGACTCAAGGGCCCTTTATAGGTCAGATTTAAACAGAAGTATGTCAACAAAGCTCTTGAAGGAGGAGGGAGAGATGAGAGGAGTGTCATCTGTATCCCAGAAGATAGCAGGGGGGAAGTCCCACTGAGAAAAGACCAGCCCCACTAGGGGGATGGTGGTAGTAAGAGAGAAAGAAGGGTGGATGGTTGTGATTGCAATGGGGAAGGGCATGGGGCTGATTGTTAACAGAGGTGTAGGTCCTGAAGAGAAAAGGTTTATAAGGGAAGCATAGAGAAGATGTTATAGCCCCTTTGATTTATCAAGCATTTATGCAGTTAAGTACCACTCAATGACACACATTTCCTTATATCAGCTCTTCTTCCTTATTAGTATGGTACTTGGTCTGTGTTCCTGCTTTCCCACACTCTCAGACTTACCTATTATCTAGATATGTAGCAGATATCACTTAACATATACTAATTTCTGACCACTACTCCCATGCATTACATCAGCCATACTATACAAGTCATTCTAACTCATTCAGAGTCATACCCTCTGGTATATCTCTAATACATAAGGCAGTTCTCTACTGCAGACTATAATCTCTTTTGCAATGATAGTTTACTTTAGTAACTACTTACTCATCTATTACCAAGGCTTGCTATGCATTCCTTGACTCACTAGATAGATGACTAGGTAGACCATATATATAAGACCTTCTAAAGAGCCCCCAACTCTCCAGACTTGGTCTTGTTGTATCAATACAGGACCATAAGCTCCTTAGAGTGTTCCTGTAACTGGCATCTGGAGTAGAAAGTGGGACCAGAGTAAGTTTGGCAACCAGGCCATAGAGGTATGCAAGTTTTGGGGTTTGGGTACAGGACTTGGAAGTGGAGTAGCCCCACCTGGTATGTGGTTGTAGGATAAATAGGAGTGACAGTAGTAGTAGTAGGAGCAAGTCAAATCTTCTGTCTAGTTTTCTTGATTGCTATAACATTGTTCTAAATCTAGTGTTTATGGCAGTGACAGTTCCCATCCATTTCCAAAGTCTCTAAGTAATCTCCTTGTGCTCTAAGTGAAGCACTAGAGTCTGCTATACTATCTAAGTTAGTCTTCACTTAGTTTTGCACTAAAGTAACTGTGCAACCTTTATCTTTAAAGGTAGACTCTAAAGCTTACCTATAGGTACTCAAGGTAAATATTTACGATACACAGAGTCCATGCATAACAGAAGACCAAGACACTTATGTAAGAGATGAGATAAAGGGGAGGCACAAGGGGGGCTTTCAAGAACATTGATATTGATAATCAAGTCAAGCTTAGGGCTTGACTGTCAAAATACAGGGTGCTTATATACAGGCAGGTCTGCGCATGGACCAAGACTACTAGGGTAGGTACTTCTGGTCAAGAGGGGGCTGTCTGTATCATATGATGTTCCGCAGACAAGTGCTGCAGTCTGTATAAGTCGAACAATAGAGAATGAGCAAGAGCAAATGAGAGATCAGGGAATTGCCTAATCTATCCTTAAGGGTCAAACAATAGGAAACAGGGTCCAATCAAAAGGAAGCTAAGTCATAATGCAATCATGATGATAAAGTTTGAGATTGATCCAAGGCAATCTGGTTGCTGCATGCCCATTCTGGTCTAATGGGTGTCTAGTATAAGCAGCTACCCTTTATAGTAGTCGGTTTTGATGGAGACCCAATTAAGGGCCATTTCACTATCTGCATTGTCTGCAGAGCTCTGTGTGGCTGGGGGATTGTCTGCAGACTCTTCTGAAGATGTCAACTGGTAGCCCTGAATCTGGGGTGAGGTGCCAGCTATGGGCGATGAAGCTGCAGGGGTGATTGACTGGTAACTGCCTTCCTGACTGGTATGTCGTTGTATAGGTGCAGAAGAGGGACTGGTGGGTGATAGGGAGTGCTTGCAGGACACAGGACTGTTGCTATGACTGAGCCATCTCTGCCATGGCTCAATGGGTGACTCTTGGGGAGACAAGGTATGTGTATGACCTTCAGGGACATCTGGTTCATGGTGGGTGACTGGTTCTGGCTCTAAGGGTGGTATGTCCTCCATGGGACTGTCTGGGTCTTCCAGTGGGTTCTCTACTGGTGGCTCTTGGTACATCTCCATTGGGGAGTATTCCCATCAATGGATGTTCCATGGGATAGGGATGAGGGGCTCAACTGGTAGCTGGACAGGTGACAGCATAGGAGGTTATATGGGATTGTCTTGGGATGGATCACTGGGTAGTAGTGGTGGTAGGACTGGTAGGGGTTTGGTTGCAGGTGTGGTGGCAAGGGGGGTGGGGTCTGTAGGTAGGAGGAAAAATGGGGTTGGATTGTAACACCCAGGCTCTGGGACATCCCCCTCCCATCCTACCCTTGCCCTCTGAGAACCCATCATGTGGCCAGGCATCTCACAGCACTCTGGGCATCATGGCTTCTAGGATCCTGTCACAAATGGGCTCATCATACATGGAAGCCCCTTCTTTTCATCTCTGTTGCCCCCTCCCTTCTGCCCATGCCTTGCAGCCTTGGGCATGGAAGCCTGGGTCCTTTATAACTTCTTACCACAGTCAGGGCTAGGCCCCTTCAGGGGCTGCAGTAGTCACCTGCACTCTGACACCTAATGTAGTGGGGTAAGCTTGAGGGTCTCTCATTGTGGGCTTCAGACTTTGCATTACCCCCCCTTCCCAGGTCACTGTCCCCTGGCCTTTGTTGCCTCTTGTCACCTCCCCTTCTGGGTTTCCTGGTCAGCTGCAATATTACTGCAGACACCACCAACCCACACATTTGGATGTGCCTCCAAGGCTGTTGCTCCCATTTCCTTTGGGCACTCCCTATAGGCTGTAGGGGGGTGGTGTAGTTAACCATATGTCCATGATGACTCAGTACAGAGCAGCTGGAAAGGTAACTGCTTTCAGTGCAACTCCTGTCTCCACCCCCAGACTCTCCCCTCATTTCATTGCTATTGAGTCACTATATAGTTTGATACCTTATAGACCTCCCTTGACTGGTTAAGTTGACTGCCACCCCATATGTACTTGACATTGTATGTCACGACAACCAGCCAGACCCTCCTGTTATTACACATTATCCTGGGTTACTTAGGTAGTTCTATGTAGTAGACCTACAAAGTCTTGTAGTATGAGCTGTGGACTATAAACTCCTAATTCAAAAAAAAAAAAAAAAGACCAGTATGGTAAGAAACTGGTGAGAACTGAGGCTTGGACAATATACTTGGCAGACATATGATGACTTGTTGTCCCTCTTCCCTCTTCTCTTCTGAGTGGTCCCATTTGATCTTTACAAGTGCAATCTTCCAGGCCCTCATACTGAACAATTTGCCATACTTGGTAAGCATCCCAATGTTTTTCCTATATCCCAACCAGTCCCTTCCTCTGCCTGCAGTGGCTTACTTTTTGTCAGTGTTCTGACAAGCTTAGTCCTCTACAAGTAAGTACTTGAATTGACAGTCTGATAGCTATGTCATTTCAGTGTCTCAGTTGTTATCAACCATTTATGGAATTAAGAGGCCTCTCCATCCACTTGCAATAGTGCCACAAGACCAACTGCAAATGAAAGGAAGTATCTGAGGGAGTCTCAAGGGCTTTGAAAAGGGCTAGATACAGTGACTCTGAGTCTTCCCCAGATCCTGATCTAGGCTTTAACAAAGACACTGCTGTGACAGATGTCATACCAGAAACAGAGGTATTGCCAGAGTCACCTCTGGTGTTATTTACTGGGGTCAGCTTCTCTGGACAGAGATAAAAGTCCCTCACATGCTAAAGGACTACATACCTCATTCTCTGGTAGGGCTGCCTTTACACCTGCATCATGCACCTCCTAAACCTATGCCACCCTACAAACTGGAAGTTCCAAGTCCAGTGTCCATACCAGATCCTGGGCCAGAGGCTGATACTAAATTCACAATAGAACCTAACAGTTTCAGGCTCTATCAACAATGTACCAGAAAACCTCAAACTGATCTAGAGAACTTTTTTATTTTATTTTTATTAGTATTCAGAGTTTATTGTCCACTGTTTACACAACAAGACATCATGGTATGCTATCAGTAACTAGTCTACGTATACCATTTAGTAACCTAGGATTTGTATATAACAGACTGTCCAGCTAGTTGTGGTAAGGTAGAACAAAAGGTGTACAGCACCTCAGGCTGAGGGAGGGCAGACGCAGGACAAGTCCTGCAGGGTCCAGGCTCAGAGGCAAGGAAGAAGACAGGGGGGGCAACAGGAGTATGTAAGGGTGTAATGAATGTAAGGCAGGGTGGTGTGTGGGGTGCCGCCCTATAGGGGTGAAGCAAGTCCCTATAAATACAGAACATAATTAGTGGGAGGAGAGAAACGCAGCAACTACCATGTCTGTCAGGACACTCTGTACTCATCACGCATAGCACAGGGCAACTCTGACTGTGCCTATTACAGTCTAGATGGGGGCTGCAGGGCCGAGTGGGGGGAGCAACGCCCATCAGGGAAAGCCTTATTGCAGGCCAGGGGGAGCCGCAGATTGGCACCACAAGGGGACACCAGCACCAGAAGGTGCTGTGGGCTGGTGAATGTCCGAGGTGGAGGGGGGGGGAGTTGGAGAGACATGGGGGGCAGATGTCAGGGAAGCTGTCTTGGCGAAGGTGCACTCCTTCTCCTTGATCAAAATCCTAGCATGAACCCGAAGGTCGCAGAGGGCCACCTTGTAGGCAACTAACAAGTCAAGGGTGTACTGTTGTCCTGGCTGGCCCGAAGGGACCAGGAGAGAGGTGCAGGCTTCTGTAGGCAGGGGGGAGAAGGATTCCCTAAGACACTTGGCTGTGCAACAGGATTTGCATCTAGTTCCAGGCTTGCCACAGTGACCACCCAGTTTGACCTGGGGTGTGGCACCCATGCCCTTGGTATTACCCAAGGGGGATGGAGATGAAGAGCAGGGAGGTTCAGGGGAGGAAGGGGGGTTCATGACCGTCACATTAAACTCCAAGGCACAAGGCATGGGTGTATGTGAAAGGGGGGAATGATTAGAAGGGGGATGTAACGGGGAGTCCACAGCCATTGCAGGGGTGGCCTGTGACAATGGAGCCAACAAAGATAGGATAAGAGCAGGGGGCTGTGAAGCTCAAACCAGTCCCACACCCTGCAAAGGGGGGTCTGGGAGCGTCAACGGGCTGGATCCAGCCTTGCTTACATGACAGCGGTATGGTGCTGAAGTCTTGACAAACAAAGCAAGGGCCATATGACCTCAGTTGTTGATGACCTCCAGAAGAAAAGTGAATATGACCCACTTGAGCAGGGCCAGTGGGTAAGAAGTGGGGGCCAGGGAAAGAGCCTGGCAGACCAAGTGGGAATGGGCTGGGGGAGAGAACTCAACCCAGGAAATGTTGTTGCTATCATCAGCCTTCTGGGCAGACACAACAAGAGAGAGGAGGTGGTTGCAGTTAAGGAACTAGCAAGCACAGAAAAGGTTTAGCATGTTGAATACCAAGCAAGTATCAGTGGTAATAGAGGCCAGAGTATCCTCCTGGGTGACGCTAGGTTGAGCCCGGCCCCGAGCATGGTTGCTTACAGGGGCACAAGGAGGAGGGGGGGGAACAGGGGATGTGGCTGTGGCAGGCATATTCTGTAGGGAATGGTGGTGGTAAGAGGTCAAGAAGAGATGATCTAGAGAACATTCTGCCACTGGTGGACTTGGCAGATGATTAGTGTTTAAAAGTCCAGTCCAGTCCAGTC
>Ga0307510_10004204_pt1 | contig 16915 bp, 22 predicted proteins | sample 12_EM_MG_FD_207224 | JGI IMG/M metagenome (GOLD analysis project Ga0307510, IMG submission 207224) | Populus trichocarpa ectomycorrhiza microbial communities from riparian zone in the Pacific Northwest, United States - 12_EM | ecosystem: Host-associated > Plants > Roots > Unclassified | place...
AAAACCAGTGAGAGAAATGAGGTAGATGGAGAGGAAGAGCCCTAAAAAGCGACAAGCACGCAAAAAGAAATGGGGGGGAAAGAAAAAATCGAAAATAACTCCCATGCCCATTATCTATAAAAGACATACATACACGAAATCAATCAATCAGTCAAAGGCCAACGAGGCAAAGACAAACCAAGCGCATGTAGCGTAATAAGGAAAAAACATAACCGCCACGGCCAAGACGATTAAATAAAATCCCTAGCACTCTTCTGCACCTCAATAAGCCTCCATCCATTCGTCTCCGGATTAGCCACCTCATCGGGCAGTCTGGTGATCCCGACAGCGTACGTGACCTGCTGTACCTTATCCTCCATTCCCGCCTTCAATTCGCCGGTCTTCAAATCTCTGTAAACATGCACCTCCTGCGTCCTACAAGTAATGATAAAAACGGGTATCTCTCCAGGCTCGAGAATCCTCGCGGAGAGGATATCCACATTCCTGATGTCCAGGACTTTCCCGTCGAGCTTAAGTCCATTGGTAGTGTACTGTTGGTTCAACGCCGCGTAGACGTTATATTGCGCCGCGCTCAGCCAGGCTTTAAGCACATCTGTATCCCCCTTGCAGTAAGCGTCGAGCACTTCAGGCAATATGTACTCGCGCAGCTCGCGTAGGAAGGGCTCGACCTGGAAGTTTGGGTCCATTTCTCGAAATTTGCGGATTACAAGGGCAGTTTCGTTCTCAGCGAAGAAGCCGGCGAAGCGGTCAGCGATTGAGCGGGTTGCGGATATTACCGGGTTTTCGGATTCCTCATAGGACTTGCGCATGGTGAAGAGAGATTGCATGAGTTTGTTGCTATCGCGGAAAGTTCGCCAGGATTCCTTCCATGCAGCGTCCTTGTGTAGGGTCACATTGGTTCCTGCGCTGGGGCGATATTAGCTAGAGGTTCCTAGATAGGAAGGGAGTGGAGGACGGTACCCTGGATTCTCTTCATGTTTCTCGACTTTGCCGTCTTTGCTCTCCCTTAGTAATCTCTGTCGCTTGCGCTCCTCCCGCTCTAAGTATCCACCATACCGACTACTACTCCCGTCGTCAATCACCTCCTTGACATTCCCAACTACATCCTTATACACCTTCGTCTCCCGTACAGGCTTAGTTATGGTTGCCACACCCTCCCCCGTCTTCCTAACCGCCGCTCGGCCAACTTTAACCACGGGAGTTTCCCAAGTCCATACCGCACCCTTACCAACCGCCGAGGCAGTCTTGCCCAGGGTCTCGGCGGCCTTCCCGCTAACCTTTTCAGCAACTTGCGCGGTAGTGCCATACGCTTCCCGAGCCTTTTTCACCGCAGGTGATTCAGTGAACTGCTGGGCGCTGGAGGCGAGTTGCTTTGTCGACTCTTGCCATTCTTGGGATTTCTTGAATTCGGATTGAAGGGTTTCGTAGAACACCGTCAAGGGAGATTTATCGCCGTGTGGGGGAGGTGGTGGGGGCGCCTCTTTCTTCTTTTGTTGCTCTTCTCCTTGTCCCTCTTCCTTCTGTTTCTCCTTGTCCTCTTCCGTACCGGAGGAGGAAGAAGCCTTCGCTCCTTCCCCACTGTTGCTATTATCGTCAGATGCCTCCTTCTCTGCCTCGGCACCGGGAGTCTTCACTTTCTCATATAGTGGCCGCAAGGTAGAAAATTCACTCCGTAGGACACCAAACCTTGCCCCACCACTCAGCATCGCACCCCCACTCCCACAACTACCCCTCCTAGGTGAACGTAGCAGGTCCCAATGCACCCGCTGGTTCCCACCAATTCGAAAAGCCGAAGTCGAGTATCGGCTCGCCACCACCGCCGCTGCGAATGACGCTCGTTTTAAAGGATACATAACGCTCTTTAAATTCAACCCTAAAGATCGACGATACCCAGTTTATTGACGGGAGGCAATTGTTGAGAGGGGAGGGGATGAAAAAAAGAGAAGGGTTGTGCGAAGGTCGTAACTGGTATAAAAATGGCAATCGGGAGGTTTTTTTTTCCCTTCCCCAGTTGGCTAGCAAACTGGCCTACTGGTGACAGGAGGGACCGGGGCATGGGGTTACCCGGAGGGGTGCGATTACCCGGCTCGGGCGGGTCATTAGCAGAATTGTGTGACAGCCGCCTCTCCTCGGGCAGCAGAACCCCATTGTCCAAGCCATAGGGTACTCAGGTTACAGTAAATTACAGTAACAGTAGACAATTATTAGAGACAACACCAAGTATGATATCATACTTTATATGAATGATTCAAAATACAACGCTAACTCCTACCAGCGGAATCCCCCATTCTAAATAAAAACTGGAAATAAGAGTCAGGATTGTTTCGGGCCCAAGTAGATCAACTGTAATACAGTAGCAAACGTCCTCAACACTATAGCACCCCATCGAACCCCAAGAATAATCATTGGCCCATCTTAAGGCAATTCAATCTAAAAGGTCAAACGCACAACACCACTACCACACATACTCAACCCCGAGCACATCCATCACTCCACGGTTGCGACAGTCCAAGGACCACCATTCCAATTATCATAAGGTACAGTATTAGGATATCCTATCCCACTCAACCCTGCGCCAGCTATCGCCAAATGCCGATCTACAGTACTTTCCCTCCCCCTCCGCCGGTGGAATGTCACTCATATATGCCAGAGAACGCCGCGTACATACAAGAAAGGAAAGAAGGGTCCGGCTTCTGAACAAACGCGCAATAGGATAAAAAAGAACCAATCAGTCAATAATGTATAAGGAAGAGCAGAAAGGGCATTTGGAAAACAATAAAACATAAAACCCGGTCACAATGCCTACTTCCGTCATAAAGGGCAGTAAAAATTGTTACAATGAGAAGAGTGAAAAAAGGGAATCAAGGAGAGGCAAATCCAGGCGTTTTTAGTCGAATGATTAGTAAGGGGCTTCATGACTAGAACTTGAGACCTCTGATCTTTTGATACAGACCTGTGTCCAAGAAATTAAAGTTCGGATCCAAGGAGCAGAACTCGTGTTCGTTCAATAAAGTCGCAGCAGTTGGCCTCTCAGAAGGCTCACTACGAAAGGTTAATTGAGGATGCCTACACAGGATGCAAAAGCATAACTTACATCGTATGACAATCAGCCAAAAATCCAATGGCACTAGGGCTAATAACTTCTGCGACATCATCAGGAATTGGAGGCGCCTGGCGCTCACTGCCAAGTTTGTAGATAGCTCCGATCGCTTCCTCTTTGCTCCAGGGGCGGCGGCCGGCAAACATCTCGAGAACCACACATCCGAGAGACCAAATATCAATTTTAGCGCTATAACCCTGACCCTCGGGTCTAATAACCTCGGGGGCCATCCAGAACACGGAGCCCTGCATTGAGTTTCCAGGATCATCGCCATAAATATTGTCTACACTGGGCGTTTAGACACATGGAACTCAGCAGAAAAAAATACTATCACTTACCACTCTTCTTAGAAATTCCGAAATCGGAAATTTTGCAGGTTCCGTCTATGTCCAACAAGATATTATCTGCCTTTAGATCTCGATGAAGGATTCCTTCCCTGTGCAGATATTCCAATCCGCTCAGAGTTTGCCTAGTCAAGCTTCTGACAACCGATTCTTCGAAAGGCCCGTGCTTCCTTAAGCAACTGCCAACGCTGCCACCGGAGATATATTCTAGGAAGATACTCATGTTCATCTCTTTTCTCTCGCACCCGAGGTACTGGACAATATTAACATGATCGAGATGTTGCATGGTCTCGATCTCCTGGTTCAGCGCCGCAATCATTTCTTTTTGTCGATCACTGTCATTGGTTGACAAGCCTTTCGACACCTCCACCTGCTTGACAGCCAAAAACTCGCCCGTAGTTGCATTCATACCAAGGTAGACTCGCCCATAGGTACCCTTGCCAATCAACTGACCCTTGAACCATCGGAAGGTAGCTTGGCGCTTGATTCCACTCTGCTGTTGAACTGGTGGCGGTGCTTGCTGTGCCTGTAACATAGCTCCACGTTTTGTAGGAGTGACTTCAATCAAGCGGGCCCCGAACATCTTTGTACTCTTTCTGCGAGAGATATCGCCAGATTTTAAGCCAGCTGTGTTTGTTTGCGTGAATCTCTTTGATTTCTCATGGGCGCCCCTGGCAACTTCGCGGATGGACTTCATCCGGCCTAATTGCGAACGACCAAGATTTCTCTGCACAACCGTTGGGACGTTCTTGCCCTTGCTAACAGGGGGGGGTGGAGGCCCCATTGCTCCTGGGGGCTCAGATGTGCTTGGAGATTCCGACGGGACATCGGCCAATTGGTATGACAGGGGCTTGCTCTCAGTGGCAGGTGAAGGTGAGGGGGGTGGAGACATGCTAACTTCGTCTGAGATAGGTTGATCCAAATTCAGGCCCGGGAAGAAATCGTCAAGATGATCAATAAGTGCTTCTGCGGGAGGACGTGAGGCCCATACATCGTCTTTACCAAAGGATTCCCGACGGCCTAAGCGTGGATAATCAGCCGGGGAATGGGCTGACGCTGCAGCAGAACCTGGAGTAGATATGTTATGGGAAGCAGGGGAGTTCAGCCCTAATTTATCGTCCCCTGCCTCGAATTCAGGGGAATTCATTGTGCCATTGCTCCCACTAGCAGTCGCGGATGTAGTGGGGGTGGCCTTAAAGGTAACATTCTTGGTAGCAATTGTCAACGTAGGTCTAGGCGAGTCCACGTTTCTCTCCTCGGTCTTAGGGAATTCGGTTTTCGGTTTTTCGCCCCGCGAGGAGATTGGTATCGCAAACAAACCATCGTCTTCATCACTGTCTTCGTCTTCATCTTCTTCTTCCTCCTGCACTCGAGGTTCTGCGCTTGTGGGCATGGTCTGGGAATGGAATTGAACATCGTTTCCCTCAATGTCTATTGGAGCACCCACCGGGAGTGTTGACTTTCGGATACCGAGGAGAACGTCGCGATCGCCTGGGCTGATTTCGGGAGAGCTTGGCCGTGGGGGAGGTGCCGCCGGTATCTGTAAGGTAAGTTTCTCAGGCCCAGTTTCATACTCTGGCTGATAGTCAGGTATCTTGAACAATTGATTTCCTTTGCCCCACGTAAAGGCAGGACTACTGGGGGTCCCACCTGACTGAGGGCTACTTGTGCCCGAGTGGCCAAAATCTACTGCGGCCATTGCGCGTGGCCTCGGCGACTCCTGAATCTGCTGCCCCTGTTGCTGATACTGTTGTTGCTGGTGCGGAGCCGCCTGTTGGTGATACAATGGCAAAGACGGCGCGGAAACAGACTCGCGGGGCATGCCAGGAATCGGTGTTCTGGTAATCTGAGCAGATAAGATGCCTGCCGATATCAGCGAGGATCCGATTCCCCCAACCGGACTCTGGCGATCCTCGTGTAAGGGTGACACTCCCTTTCTCCAAGTCCTTTCTGACATCTCGGGTGCCTTCTCCATGGCAAGAGCAGTCCTATCAATACTCACTCTCCTAGTCGCCTGAGCATAACGCCCACCAGCATCTGCTGGCAAGCCTCGCCCAAAATCACTCCCCACCCTAGAGATAGACCCTACCGAGCTACGATTGGATGGTGGTGGTGGTGGTTTGCGTTGTGGTATCAACGTCTCCATTTTAACATCCTCATACGGCGAGGGCCTGGGGTTATCAAAATCTACCACCCGTCCAGGGCGGGTTACTGTTTGTACCTTCTGGAAACCTGCGGGCGGTCTCTCCGTATCGGTTTCCTTATCCTTCTTCTTCTTAGTCAACCACCCCGTCTGCTGTTCTTGCTGTTGTTGCTGAGCAATTGATTCAAGTCCCTGGCGGCGAACTTGCGCAGCTGCTCCTAATTGGTTGGTACCAGCAGAGCCTTTATGAGGAGGGCCATGGGTCAGCGCTGCAAAGTTTGTAATTGGTGATGGATCCTCATCGAAGAAGAGTTCATTTTTGCGTACTGCCGGGGACAAACCATCATCACCAGGGGAACCATTAGTAGCGGTTCGAACTAGAGTCCTTAGCGTTGACGATCCAGAATAACCGTTCTCCCAACCAGTATACGATGGGTATGCAGAGCCTGGTTCCGGTACAGGGTCATTTGGTGACGGCTGGACCGATGAATGCGGGCCTGGCGGTGTCGGGCCAATGCTAGGAGTGGGAATGACGTTGATCTTAGGCCCCTGATCCTGGTGCCTCCTCAGAAGCGCCAGCCGTTCTCGCAAGTCGTCCAAGCCGTCCCTAGGCTGATTACCCGAACCATTCGTGCCAGTATCAGGGAGTGTCTCGGCTGATCCAGTGATATCACTCTGCTTCAGTGTCGAATCTCCCGATGAAAGAAGGGGAGAAGAAGATCGTCGATTCAGCTGTTTTTGCGTCCTTTCCAATTGCAAAGGTTGAGGTTTTGGGCCGGCATTAACGAGGCGGTTTGGGGGTTCTGAAGCATAGCTCTGATGTGGTGGTGTGCTTGATAATGACTGCCCAGCAGAGTCCTCCATTGGCAATTCAAAAGCAGACATCGGTACCGGTTGCACAAAGAACTTCAAACTAGCTATACTATCTCCTCTGGTTTGGCAAGAAAGTTTGAGCATCTGGTCAGTTAAAGTTTCATCTGCAACAGAAATCAAGCCATTAGCCCATCAATATTGCAAAGCTACCGAAGAATAGACAAGAAGAAAAAACCCATGCTGTATGCAGACTATATGACTTACCGTTCGGTTCTTGGCCAACCTCAGTCAGATGAATCGCTGCTGCATCGTAGTCATTAATTCCAAGACCGCGGCAAATTTCCATTCGAATCTCCCCCCCTTTTTCTAAACTCGTCACATCTATAGATACCCATACCTTCCCATCTCTTGTTGCAAACACATATACCAACTTGCTACTCTTTGGAGTTCCCCCGCCAGGAGCAGATCTTGGTTTATTCCCCTTCACCCCCGCGGCATCCACGGACGAAACTGAGGCCTGACCGAGTGAAGAGTCACTCGCGTTGTTCTCAGTAATTGTATATGGTAGAGTCGGGGCGCTCGGCGCTGTAGGAGAGCTCTCGTCATTATCTTTATCCGAAGTCCCCCCGCGAAATCTTTTTCGAAACCCGCCCATAAAACTAGAACCACCCGATTTCCCATCATTTTCTGGGCGAGTACCTAGCCGCCCGCCTGATGATGTAATGCCTAAAACAAGAAGAGCTTTCTCTTTCCCTTTCCCATCCCCGGGCCTGTGGTTCACAGTACCTGATGTGACAGACTCTTGGGAATTTGATTTTCCATGACGGGTCGAGATGGGCTCCGGACGGCCTACGGACTGATATCCTATGTGTGGAGAATTCCGTGGACTGCCGGAAAGCGTTTGCTTCCCAAACATATGGCCATCAGTTGGGTTCTGTATACTGGCCTCAGAATTTGATGGGGAATGTCTAGAAATCTGGTCAGTACTGGCCAAGGCTCCCTTTGAGAAATCACCCCTGGACCGTGGCTCTGACGTCCCCGCTCTGTGTTGCAGGGTGTTCTCACTTCCGCCGAGTGGAAGAAAAGGTTCTGATGCATTGTGGGACCCATCAGCATAAAGGTTGTGAGTCGGAAATGTAGCTCCTCTTTGAGTGGGAAACCGAGCCTGAGCCGGAGATCTCTGAGATGTGCTTCCCATCCTTGCTGGCGATTCTCCGTTCTCAGGGGGGTTATGCCCAGCGGGTGGTGGGGTATTCGGGACCTCCTGGGATAGCTTTAATATCTCCCGAACCATTTTTTTAATGTTTCTACTCGCCAGCTTCTCCTTGGCAAGGTCGGCGTTTGGGCCACAAATCCGTAGGACCTCGGGGAGTACAATCTGGAGTAGACTCGTGGAATTATGCTGTCCCATTTCCAAAAACCCTGCCCCGTGTATGTTAAGATTACGGAAGGCCTGCTGCCATTCTTCAGAAAATTCATGTCGGCTGAGATAAGCAACAACACTATCCAAAGTCCAAACGGTAGCCACATCTGGCGAAAGGGGACCCGCTGAGTTTGACACAAGGGGTGACTGTTGAGAATGAGAATGAGACACATGAGAAGAACGGGTGATTCCATTAGAAACACTACGGTTGCCTACCGACGCTGGCACAGACCCAGAAGCAGCTGTGGCGGGCGTCATGTATTCACTATCGGTGTTTGACTCGGTCCTAGTAAAGGAGGAAGCTATGCTTTCGGAGGATTGTGTTGATTGCTGCCGGTACATTGATGCCTCGGTCCGATGGGGGGGATGATGTGCATGGGAGTGGGAGTAAGCATGCAGGTGAGGAGTGTAAATTGAATTGTTGTTACCGTTGGTCAAAGCGTTCTGGTGGGGTACTGGTAAAGGTGGGAGTTGGGGCTGGGGCAGGGAGGCAGTTGAGGAGGATGCGGAGGGTTGGTGAGGTGCGTATGCACCGTACTGCTGTTGCTGCGGGTGGTGATGATGAGAAGTGTAGTGGTAATTCATCATACCCTCTCGCCCGTGGCTCCTCCCGACACTAGGGTGGGGTATATAGCCCGCATCCTTCGCCGGTGGGGGGGGCGGAGGCGGGGGTGGAATAATCATCCCATTCTGCATCGGCGGCGACCCAACGGGAAACCCATTTCCAGCAACCCCACCCCCACTTCCTCCACCAGCTCCTCCCATCCCTCCAACACTTCCGTTACCGTCAACCCGAACCCTACCACCGCTATCCAGTACAGACGTCGATACATGACGAGGACCCATTCCTCCCGGATGCCCCTGCATCATCGAGTTTCTTGAGGGTTGCCGCGGCTGTAGCCCTCCAAACGCCGCCGCGCCTGCATTCGATGGTGAAGAATCGGCGCTCGTGTGAGCCCTAGGTCGATTTGGGGTTATTGTGGGGTATGCTGAACCCGCTCCGAAGGTTGTTGGTATAGGTAGCGAGTTTCCATGGAATGTGGGTACCCCTGCAGCGTTCAAAACAACAGAATCCGCGGAATCGTGCAGGGTGTGATTTCCTGAACCTCCTCCCATACCTCCTGGTGAAGGTGTGCTACTGTGAATCGCGTTGTGTTGTGAGAGAGCGCTTGCGGAACGTTGGCGTGAACCCATTGATCGGTGGCAGCCCCACTCCAGTCCTTAGGTTTCTTATTGCTTTATTTTTTCCTCAAAGACTTGCGAGAGTTGGCGAGGATAGGGTAAACGAAAGCTGAATAGTTTTGTTGCCCACTATCATGTGTCGGTGAGGAGAGCGAGTGGCTGCTAGCAGGCTGACTACTGGATGGCCGTGTGCGGGCGACCCTACCCAAGCCGAGTTTAGCCCAACGCTGTCTGGCCTCGAATTTCCCAAGAACACGATCGCCCCCTCCAACTTTCCCTTACCGTTTCGCTCCCGGCCAGATAGATGGAATGGATGGGTTAAAATTGGTTCGCTCTGTTCACTTTTTGACGGAGGCCGTTGCCGTTGTTTGCCTCCCCTTTCTCTCGAAACAGTGAGCGAGTGAGTGAGCGAGCGAGTGGGTGAGTGAATGAATGGATGGATGAATAAGGTGCCAAAGGAGCAGAACAGTTTGTTGTTTAGACTGTTGTTCAGCCTTTTGGGATTAGACCCCCTGCTACCACACCCCAAGCTGGCCTCCAATCTCTGTGAGCGCTTTCTCTGCCCTTCGTTTACTTTTTTGGGCTGTGCCTTTCGGCTGTCCGACAAGTCAACCCCCTGCACCAAAAGCTGGTCGAGGAGGCCAAATGAAAAATCGCCCCCCCCCCCCCCCTTCCAGTGTGAGATGCATACAGTAGAGAAGAAAATCATCCAAAAAAATTACCGAAACATAGCATTTTTGCCAGCAGAGGAAAGACAGAAATTGGTTCTCAGTTTTTTGATTATCAGTACACTGCTTATTTCCCAGAAGATGAGATATACATCGAATCAAATTCGAGGGAATCTACGGGGACGGACAAACGTAATCCCGTTACACCACCGTGCTCAAACTGCCGAAACACAGAGAATGCTCTCTGTAACTAACTGCAGAGATTTCAGGAAACCACCTTTCCTGATGCCCGAGCTTCCTCTCGACTCTCCACCGTCTTCAGGGGTTGATCAAGCACGAGCCGTCTCTGCGCTGGTATAATACGGTACTGTACTTGAGAACACCCCGTTTCTATGAACCCTACCGAATGATACAGTACCATGCGGGCACTCAGCAGCAGCAGTCGGTAGAAGTTCAAGTACTCGAGTAATGTATTCGAGCACACCGCTTTGTAGGGGGAGCTTCAATTTCCCATAAGGCTTGCGGAATCTTAAATCTCGTCGCACACCTGCATGAGATATCATATTACCACAATATCCTCGAGAGCTTCCCCAGACAGAATCCCCAGCCCTCGTTCCTCGACCACCCAGGCGGGCACAGCACTGACTATGGATAACGGAGCACGTACTCGAGTACGCTGCATCGTACAACGAGAAAGATCATATATCACAACGGTGCATAAATAGCGGTGCTGGTATATTACCCTTTTGGCGGTGATACTTACATATAGCCCTGAGTCCTGCATCAGTACCCGTACTAGTACCTTTGCTTGTTGTACCATACTGCCCACCATCCTCACGACACCTTAAAAAGAAATCATGCCCCCAACCAACTGCATAAGTTACCGGGGATTTGTGGTACCGTTCACGACTAACTGCAGCGCACTTACAGACTGCAGAATATGATAGATGCCACCCCTCGTAAGCCACACCCACACATCAAAATTTCGAGCCCAATGCAAAAAGTTATGATATCCCCCCAAAGGTCAGGCGCAAAACCCAGCGTGGACAGGCTTGCCTACCGTTCGAATTTTTGAGACAGCCAGAAATGTATAATCGCAAAAGCAAAGAAAAGCGAGAGGGAAGGGAGAGAGTGTGTGTTCCAGTACTGCACGGTCTGTACGAGTACGAGTACGCACCGGTACAAGAACCATACCCAAAACAAGTAGATATAATGGTATCATAGAATCTGATAAACATGATAAACGGTTTGCCAGTTGAGGATGGGCTGACGAACAGTGTTACAGTGAGACATGGTGGGTGCTCTTTAGACCCCATTGTTTTGGTTGTGGCGTTCAGCAAACATGCCGGGTATAGTATGATACTGATAGTATTCAAAGTTGAAAAGGCTGAAAACTTACCTTATGACGCTCCACTGGCTCATCAAGCTCGGCATAAGAAGAAACAGTTAATTTACCGTACCACACTACCTTACCCGACATTAGCTCGAGCACAAGCACCAGAAGATGGTTTTTTTACAAGACAGATTATTGTCCAGGCTAGCCTGGATTAACTCTTCACACACTTTCTGGTAGGACAGCAGGCAGAAACCCTGCAGGATTCTGTCCAGCGGGGCCTTGTCCGGGCTCAGTAGCCATGCACACACACGAAGCAAAGGAAGCTTTTCAACGATCGAGAAAAAACAAAAAGTCTTGGAATATTATGGCCCACTTTAGGAGCAGTTATCCACTTTCTCTACCAAAAATCACCCGACTTTGTGAATTTTTGCTAATGAGCACAGAGTTCTTTTCGTATACTCGTATGTCAGATCTACCGGTATTTACTATCTCTCCACCTTTACCTCAAGTCAACTCGCCTTGGTGCATTCAAATATGCAAACCAGAATATGAGGACACCATGATAACACCCTTCCCGTGTTTAGTCGTCACTGAAAGACCATCCCCCGACTTTGAACGCCCCCAATATGACTGTGTTGTAACGAGCGCACGATGCGGTAAGGTTATCAGATTACTGGAAAAAACGGGATCGAATGCATTACTCGAGGCCCAATATGGCATTGGTCGACGCTGGGATGCAGGATGCGTATTGGGATTGGATCTGCCTACCGTACCAGCACAGGGTCCAGCAGGAAGTTATGGAATACCGTGAGTATTTGAGGTTAACCGGCCAAATATGTCTGTCTGTTCCGGTCGACGATTCCCTACCCAGTTGGGAGGCAGCGTGCTTGTGTGCTGTTGACTTTGGGCATTCAGCAGGATACCGGTACGAGTACTTGGGATCGCACAGTACGGTACTATAAACCTAAATCGTGGAAATGGCATATCTCAACGGGGAGTCGTAATGTCGCGTTAAGGATATCTCCTGGTGCTCAGAACCACGACCATCCCTCGACCTCGGGACGTCCACAAGGAAACAATCCCAGAAACCCAAGGGCGGTCCACTACGAAACCAGTATCGTGTGAGTGTGAGCTCCGAGTACCGTAGACTCGCAGCTACCAGCAAGAGTGATGAATCCATGCAATGCTGCCACATCCCTCCCGCGCCCGGTAGGAGTACCGGTATTTAAAGTTAAATGGAGAAAAAATTCGGCTTACTCTGCTGTTTCATGTAAGCTTGGCACGCCCCCAAACAGCTAACTTATCATTACTTTACCTCACCATGCGATACTGTACTTTTTATTTATTTACAGGTTGGAATGGAGGCCTAGATGTCTGTAACAACTGTAAAACTCGGTTTAACCAGACTCTACTCGCTCGCCTTTGCCAAGAATACCTCCGCAAGGCGATATTTTGCTAGAGTTCTCACCAAATATTCGGCTCACGGAGGTATTCTTGGCAAAGACGGGTAGTGTTACAATTCAGAAACAATACATGAAGCATAAAGAAATTTTAAAAAAATCAAGGAAAAGTTCTAAAACATTACAGCATACTTGAGAAGCAATTATCCCCATTGACCAGTAAAACTCTCTTATCATGGACTTTTTTATTAATGAACAGAGCTTATGAGATGTCTGTAAGATCTGTTTTGGCCTTAATACTCTGAATTGAGTTGCCTGAGTGCATTTAAATATATTGCATAGAACATGTGAGCACACCATTGGGTAACTTAATGCAACTTCCCGCATTCGCCTGTTACTAAAAAACCATCTTTTTAACTTTGAATACCCGTACCGTCAGGGTCTTGAGGGATGCGTAGTATTGGGTGCAAGACTTCGTACGCACAAGTGATTGTTTCCTCGTCAGCGTATCTAACACTTGTTTTTGGATTCATTGTATAAATCAGGGCTCTGCGGACATTAGGGGGAGGGAGAGATGAGAGCTCGGACTATCACCAGAGCTCGGACCGTCCTGGAAAGTGGATGCTGTTTGATCTTTCTTTCAACTTTTCTTTTTTGACTTTCAGAGCCATTGTGACCTTGATAAACTCTTGTGCCGATACCCGCAAAAGAAAGCCCATTCCCGGAAGAGATCCGACAGTACCCCTGGTGGTGTGAAATTTCCAGCAGTACTCGTAGAATCACTCCCAAAAAACAGTGCTCAAGCTGCCATGGATGAGTGCGCTATCTCCAACATCCCCCGGCCAGTCGAAGCCCCATCCATGAATCCCGGGTGAATCAGTAATCCGGCATTTCTCCGAGTGGGGGGATAAGCTTTTGGCGGGGGATAAGCTTCTCCGGCCCCACGGAAGTAGTAGCCGCCGAGCACATAAATCTGTGGTGGCCTGATGAAGCTCTGTCGTCACTACCCACCTTTGGCAAGGGAATTAAGTTACATGTCTCCCCATATCTCCCCATACCGGTATCTCCCCCAGAATGATTACCGCACATTCATCGTCCGAGGGTCTTCCGAGGATCGTCTGTTTGCTTGCTTTGTTTGCTCTCCTTAAGCGTCGGTAGTTGTGCTGTCAGTCTAAGGTTTTCGGTGCCACGATTACTGAACTCCCTCCGCTGTTGCTTATGGTTTTGGTTTAGCACCGGGCTGCCCTATTTAAACCCTCCCTTATCCACTATCCAATTGCTATCTAACTGGTCAGCTCCTATCGTTAGAAACAATTAGCTTCACCATGGCTCCTCCAGAGAATATTCCCATTGCTGCGTACCTTTTCAAGCGTCTTCACGAACTTGGAGTACGCGGTGTTCACGGAGTCCCGGCAAGTCCTCTTCCATACCTTCACTACCCGATCAACCAGCTAACGACCAATATGATAGGGTGATTTCAATCTTGCGGCCCTGGATCTGCTTCCCGACGCCGGTTTGTATTGGGTGGGAAATTGTAACGAACTCAACGCAGGTATAGGCCCCTTTATAAAAGCACCTCATGAGTATGAAGGCCGAAAACCAATAATCTTCTCTCAAAATAGCTTATGCTGCCGATGGCTACGCTAGAATTAAAGGGATTTCAGCGTTAATTACAACATTTGGAGTTGGTACGTCATAGACCATAACACACTAATTAACCTTTGTTGATAAATCATTCAGGCGAACTTTCTGCACTTGCGGGTGTGAGTAGATCCCTTTTTTATAGAGGAGGGGGGCGGACCAATGGACACTCTCCTCCTTATTAACATGCAATTGTAGGTCGCAGGATCCTTCAGTGAACATGTTCCCGTAGTTCACATCGTCGGTATTCCTAATACAACTTCGCAAAGGAATGGTGAGTAGACTTTGGTAGTTGTGGGTTTTAGGTGATTGCTAACAGTTGCGTTTAGGTCTCCTGCTTCATCACACCCTTGGAAATGGTGACTATACGGTCTTTCAGAACATGTCAAGGAATATCTCTGTGACTTCGACCATCTTGGATGATCCTCATAGGGCTGCTTCGGAAATCGATCGTGTGCTCTCGGGTATCTCTCTCATTAACAACCCGCATAACTTTCCAGATAGTAGCTAATAAGCGGCCAATCAACAGCTTGCTGGGTTAGGGCCAGGCCAGTATATATAGGTAAGATCTCTTTGAGCTTTCACGTTATGATGGCTCAAATTAACATAGTCCGCTGCAGGTCTCCCTACCGACATTGTCTTCAGGGAAATCCCAGCAGCCCACCTCGACACCCCCCTCGACTTGAATATCCCTGACAATGAGCCCGAGACCGAATCCGAAGTGGTCAACGAAATCGCCCGCCTAATGTACAACTCCAAAAACACCATCATCCTTGCAGACGCCTGTGCAATCCGTCATCGTGTGCTAGATGAACTCCATGAGCTTGTTGAAAAGACGCAACTCCCCACATTCGTCTCACCGATGGGCAAGGGTGCCGTCAACGAAGAGTTTAAAGCGTATGGAGGAGTCTACGTCGGAGATGTCAGTAGAGACGAAGTCCGACAACGTGTGGATGACGCCGAGCTCATCCTGTACGTCGGCGGCTTGCAAAGTGACTTCAACTCTGGTGGCTTCACATATAGAATAGCGAAGAAGAATACCGTCGAGTTCCACAGTGACCACACGAAAATCCGATATTCCGAGTTTCCGGGGATCCAGATGCAGGGGGTTCTTAGGAAGTTGTTGGATAAACTTGACTATTCAAAGGTCCAGACGCACCCTATTCCGGATATATCGAACATTATCCCGCGCAGTGTCCAAGAGTCTGTTTCAGAGGAGATCAATCATGCGTGGCTTTGGCCGAGAGTTGGGCAATGGCTTAGAGAAGGTGATGTGGTTATCACGGAAACGTTAGTTTTCCCAATGTTTTTCCAATCATGGATCATCACTAGCTCCTGCTCACTCGCACTAGTGGAACATCGAATTTTGGTATCCTGGAGACTCGCTTCCCAAAGGACGTGACAGCTATTTCACAGGTCCTCTGGGGATCAATCGGATACTCCGTTGGAGCGTTGCAGGGCGCAGCACTTGCCTGCAAAGAAAAATATCCAGAACGAAGAGTGATTCTCTTTGTCGGTGACGGCTCACTGCAGCTAACCGTCCAGGAAATCAGTACTATGATCAGACACGGACTTAAACCAATAATGTACCCTCTCCTCCCCTACCCTGTCATGAATAAGAGCTAACATGCGTCTTCCTCCAGCTTCGTCATTAACAACAAAGGGTACTCCCTCCCCATCACCCACACTAATAAACCACTACTAACAGAGAGAGATACACAATTGAACGCATGATCCACGGCATGGAAGCTACCTACAACGACATCCAACCCTGGAACCACATAGGCCTGCTCAACGTCTTTGGTGCAGACCCCTCAGATGCAAAGTCCTACCAGTGCACGTCGAGGACTGCGCTCGAGAATCTGTTCAAGGATGAGAAGTTCTCTAGCACCCCTTATATTCAGGTATGTCCTTGCCTGTGGTGTTGGCTTGGGATAAGAGAATCAGGAAGTGCTAATAAGCATCTATAGTTGGTGGAAATCTTCATGCCGTGGCAGGATGCTCCGAGAGCACTTATTAAGGTTGGGAAAGTTACGGCGAAATTGAATGATGGAAGTGGGGAATGAGGGTAATAATTCATTGAAGAGAAGGCGGGGGAATACCAGAAGAGAGAAGAAAGGATGATTGTGTTCAAATGTTATTTAAGCACAGCGGTGCATGAGAATGACACGACATTAACGACAGAAGAGCAAATAGGAAGATCACGGTCGCCATACGATGCTCTACAGCCCACAACTGATGAAGTAGATATATATATCATATCATATTACCGGCACCCCAATCCCCAATCCCCAATCCCAATTCCGAGTCCCCTCCGAAACCCCAAACAAAGTTCCCAACGGCAACCCCCGCCCCAAACTCTTCCTTCCCCTCCCATCCGTCCACCCTGAATCAGCCCCATACCCAATCCAAATCCCAATGCTGACACCGTACCACCATGGCATAACCCAACCCCCGGAACCACCCAGCTACTTCGAGCTACCGGTATGATGCAAATACCGTATCATACCGCCACAACCTTCCCCCCCTTCCCCAAAACCGCAAGAACATATTATGATATACCGGTATTCCAACACAAACACAGCACGGTACCATACCAGAAATCCATATTCTCCGCCTTTCACGAACTCCAATCCAAGGACTTGGGCCCGAACGCGGAGGAAGCAGGTCCGTGCCTTTCCCGGCTGACAGGGCTTGGGAACCGTCGGTTATGCTCTCGGCCTTGTGCGAAATACGATATATTATGATGGGTGGATTAATCGGTGGAGGCCGAAGATTGAGGGGGGGGGCTTCTTTGCGGGTGAAGGGCGCTCAAGGGGGGAATTGGACTGCTGGCTGCAGTGTTAGGGGAGGGAGGGAGGGAGG
>Ga0307510_10004205_pt1 | contig 16911 bp, 12 predicted proteins | sample 12_EM_MG_FD_207224 | JGI IMG/M metagenome (GOLD analysis project Ga0307510, IMG submission 207224) | Populus trichocarpa ectomycorrhiza microbial communities from riparian zone in the Pacific Northwest, United States - 12_EM | ecosystem: Host-associated > Plants > Roots > Unclassified | place...
AAGAAAGATCACCAACTGTTTTATAGCCCAACCGTTTAAACCCTTCAATTGAATTCTTAAATAATCACAGATTTGAATTTCACAATCCTTAGTTTATTTAAAAAATCAATAAAAATATAATTAACTTTTTAGTTCTAATTTTGTTTGGGAAATCTTAAAAGATGGACATTGGTGATGGTGGGGAAACAAAAGGTTGGATGAGGATTGAGGTGTTTGGATTGCCGGAAAAAGTTCACTTGAGCAGCCAGGAGACATCAACGGCATGTATCCGACTCCTTTTAGTTAAGGGCAATTGTGTCATCTTAAGAAAAAAACGTGGAGCGGCAATATCAAGTATCAACCCCGTTAGTTTCCAAACTCTCTTCGTTTTTCGTTTTTTGTTTTTTGGAATGATGGTAACTTTTGTTCTTATATAATTATTGTCTTTTACGTTATATACAATATTTTGTTTATTATTCTCACTCTTCCGAAAACTAGAGTTGTGCTTTCTATTAGGTTGCAAATCATTTTATGTATATTACTTTTTTTTTATTATTTTATACCTTAATTTTTTTTCACCTTTTTTTTATTCTCACATGATTTAAAAAAAATTAAAAATAATAAAGATAAAAATATATTTAATTGAAGAGATAAATATAAAATTATAATATATATAATGAATATATTTTTCACTATTTTCTGTTTATATATATATAAAAGTCAAATTGAAAAATATAATGATGTAGCATGTTGGTTTACTTTTAAGAAATCAAATTTGGAGGAAAAAAAGAGTATAATGCATGAAAAAACTTGAGTATAAAACAACTAAATTATTTTTATAGAATAAAAAATCTTCTTATAATATTTTTTCTAAATCCTAATTTCTTTCACGACAAAATTTGTTATATTTATTTAAAAATACAATGAGAAATTTATTATGCGATTTCAATTCTTTCTTATCATTGCCAAGCACAGTATTTCATAATTAGATTTAAATTGTCATTCGAATATCCCTATATTTTTTTTATTTTTTTTTATGTTTAAAAATATAATATAATTATTTTTAAAGTATTTTTTACATAGAAATATATAAAAATAATATTTTTTTTATTTTTTTAAAATTATTTTTGATATCAATATGTTAAAATGATATAAAAATATAATTTTTTTAAAAAAAATATTTTTAAAATACAAAAATAAATATGCATGATATTCATTCCTATATGAAATATATCAACTAAATATGGGAGAAAATGAGAAGTCTAGTCCGCTTTCCAAAAGCAATCCAGTCAACACTCATGTCCCATCAGCTTTTACCTTTACCTTTTTTCAGCAAATTTAATAATTAAATATTATTATTTTCTTCTTTTTCTTTGTCGATTCTTCTCTCTTTGCTCATTGGTCTTCCAAGAAAGAACAGCAGTTTCTGTGCCTGCTCCAGCTTTCATTTTTGTCAGTTGAAGGACAAGAACAAATGTGTGGGTTTCAGACGCGCATCTCTACCTTACTATTGCATTCTCAGGAGTTTTTCTTCTCCTTTTGACTCTTGAGGAAAACTGGCATTTTTGTTCCGGCATTCCCTTCTCCACATATGCTATGCTTCTTGAATGAATACCCCTCTAAAATAAAGGTAAAGGGGTCTCTCTCTCTATCATGGCTTAGCTTTGTTTAGCAATGTGCTTATGATTTCCAACTTTTCTTTCGTGGGTTTGCATTATTTTCATGGAATCCTGATTTCTTGATTTGTTCTGCATTTCTTTAGCAAGGCAAGCTAGTGTCCTTGATTCATAATTCTTCCTTCACATTGATGTTGATTTCTTTGATTCCTATTTTACTCCTTTGATGAGTTTGGTGCCCTTTTTTTTTCTTTCCAGTTCTGCATCTCTCGTTTTGTTTTGTATTATTCATGGTCAATGGGTTATTCTTTTGTTAACAATGGTGGTTGTTTACTTGGCTTTTGCACTTTGAGTAATTTGCTGACCTGATCTGTCTCCTTGAAAGAGCCATTTTCTTTGAGAATTATGTGTAGCCGACCCACTCAGTAGATTTTCAGTTCTGCCATCTTTTTGTTGAACCATATACTATTGTCGATTTGTCCTCTCCTCTCTCTCTCTCTCTCTCTTTTATTAATTCGGGAATGGTAAATGTCCAATGCAGCATGAGCATACTTGACTTTCTGTCATTTCTAATGAATTGGAGCACCTGAGGTTTTCTGATAGGATCTGGGGTGCTCTGGTGGAAGGACAATCTGTTCATATCTGACTCGTAGGTTAATGCCATAACTCAGTATTAAGAAACCAAATAAACTTGTATTGATCAATAAAGCCTTCACGTCCCAATTAGTTAACTTCTGTCTTTCTAAATAGATACTCATTTCTGACCATAACTTTTGGTGAGAGAGAACATAGCCGAGGAGAGAAAGACAGAATTGAAGACAAATAAGTTAGTATATAGAATCTTAATTTATATTTTCATTATTGGATAAATAACTCTGATATAGTTTGTATTTCCTTACTTATACTAGTCCTAAAAAAACATCATAAAAAATTATTTTTCATAACTAAATATGAAATAATAATAATTAAGAAAAATAATTTTTCCCTAAAAATCCTTCTACATTAGTTGCATGCAAAAGATTAATTGTATGTGTTTGGTAACTGTATTATTTTAATTTTTTTCCATATTTTACTTATATATGGAATGGTTAATGTTTGTGTTGGCATATTTGCAGATCAGAAACAGGTAGACTTGTTCCTGGTTTCACCCGTAAACATGATATCACGACCAAAGAATGGGTGGCACTCTATTTTGCCCCTTAATTTCAGAGGCAAAGCAGTCACCGGCTTTTGCATTTTCCCAAAAGTTAAATCAGCAGGTTATAGCCCAGAAAACGCACCTGTCTACCTGAATGTGTATGACTTGACAAACGCTAATGGCTATGTCTATTGGGCAGGCTTCGGTATCTTTCACTCTGGGGTGGAAGGTTAGCACTTAGCAACACTTATTACACATTGCTCTTGATTGCCTTCTCTTCAATCAGATTATATATTAATAGAATGCTATGAATCATTCGATGCTTCATCTTCTCATTGGTTTTCTTCCTAAGATCGTAAACTGTCCTTCTGCATGCTTACAGTCCATGGTGTGGAATATGCCTTTGGAGCCCATGACTACCCATCAAGCGGTGTGTTTGAGGTTGAACCCCGGCAGTGCCCTGGTTTCAAGTTTAGAAAATCAATATTTATGGGGACAACGCGCTTAGATCCTAAACAAGTTAGAGAGTTCATGGAGCGCCAATCTGCTAATTACAATGGTGATACGTATCATTTGATTGTTAAGAACTGCAACCATTTCTGTGAGGATACGTGTTACAAACTGACTGGGAACCGAATACCGAAATGGGTGAATCGACTTGCAAGAATAGGTATTGGATAAATATCTTTCCTTCATGATACACCTCGTGCCATCTTTTGCATGACGTTCAAACTTCAAATACTGCGTATCAGTTGACTGCTGTGGATTACTGAACCCACCCAAACATTCATGTTGCAATTTTATGCGTGTTCCCTTCTCATCTCCTTGTGCTATCTTCAGTATTAATGAAGATGGATCTCTTGTAGCTTCCGACAGCAACAAGAAACAAGAATTTAATCATATCTACGAGACTTTTTATGCGAGCTGCATGTTCATTTACCACGCTTCTTCCCTTGTTATTTTTTCCCCTAAAAATTCTTTGTATTGATATAAAATTCTTTTTCACCGATTAACTTCTTTCTTTAGGTTCACTATGCAACTGTATACTCCCAGAGGCCCTCAAGGCCACTAAAGTACAGCATGACCCCAATTATCAAGAACGCGAAAGCGAAAAGAAGAGACTAAGAAGTTCCTTCAGTTGCTTTTCATCAATTTCAATGCCACAAAAGGAAGTCTCCATGTCTTCTTTGTTTCTGCACTCTCACTACAAAGGCTGCCTACCACCATGGGAATTGAAGAGGTCCAGAAAGGGTTCACTTAAGGAAGGATGAAAAAAAATGCCAGTGCTTTTGAAAGATTGTCAGTTGCGGTTTTGCAATTTTGAGGCATTCGGGGGATATCAACATCTTTCCTTTATACACGATTTTCTTGGAAAGTAAATATGTGCAAGGTGGTTGTTTTGAGCGCTACAATAGATTGCTTTACACTTCTTATCCCATCTCTGCCGGGCTGCCTCCCAGGAATTTGCTTGTTGTCTTCTATGATTGTATTCCGATGTCGTGCAAGCCTGTTTGCATTGCTAGAGAACTGGTGTAGATTTTTCAGTTGTCTACAAATCACATTGATCTCTTAATTTTCAGTAGCTCCTTCCGATTTTGGTTATACATGCTGTTTCTTTGGCTAAAAGATTCTCTTTTACGTTGCCTTTATTCTCGTTTGGTGTTAATTACTCTTTGAAACTTCACTCCCATTACATTACAAGAGCAAAATAGTAAAAGTTGCTTTCTGTTCATCAATTTCTTGACAAAAATCTCAAATAAATAAAATGTTCTAATTCTTCATGTTCCAAAATGGTGAAGATTTCCGTAAAATAAAAGAAAGGAGAGAGATTGATAAAATAAGCAAAGATGTGTTAAACTAATTACTCTACAGCCAACAAATATATGACTCATGTAGACCAAACCAGTTAAGAATGTAACTTGAGCTATTATGAAGATGATGAAGCTATTAGGTGAGGTTGTTTATATTAAGATTTTGATGTTAATTTAAATTGTTAGGTTAGATTAAAAGAGTAACGGGACAATAGAGATAATAAAAAAAAATTGAGGTTGCTGGGGAAAAAAAACTGCTTTTATTGAACTTTCAGATTCCTACGACAGAGATTCATGAGCGCTATTTTATGGACAGAAATCAAAATGCCAGCAAGAACATCTAAGGAAAGAGTGGAGCCGAAGACCCAAGACCCAGACAAACAAATTCTTCATCTTCGTTGTTTCAATTTCTGTTCATGCTACAGCATAATCAGGCTTGCATAAATTTACAATCTTTCTTTTAACTAAAGCTGCCGTCCAATCTTTTGATCATTTATAGTTCAAGATTTCAAGAAACGACAGAGAAACCAAGAATTCTATATTCTTGATCACCGATTCTGATTCTTGAAGATTTTATTGAATCTTTTGACATGGATAAAGGTGGTGGGCGTGTACCAAGCAAGAGAAGATTACCTATAGAGGTGCATGATCAAGCACCCCTCTCCAAGAAGAAACAAACCCTGCTATTTCCGCACAAAACCAAACCACATCCACGAACACAACAATCCCAGATCAATATAACACCACACGATTAGTTTAAAAAGAGTAAGAGTTACATTAATTTTTACTCAACGTATGATCATGTGGAGTTAATGGCAAGAAGAATAAAGAAAGGAGTGGATTCCACTCCTGAGGTTGAAGGAGTTTTGCATAGGATCCCAGAGACGTTGCCAAATAGGACTTCAGGGAAAATGAAGGTGCCCCAGAAAAGAAATGAGGTGCCTTTGGTGAAAGTTGATGAGTTGGTTAACGCTGATGGGTTCTTGCTTTGATTTCCTACAAGGTTTGGTTCCATGGCGGCTCAAATGAAGGCTTTTTTTCGATTTATAGCTTGTTTGGTGGGGAGATGGATAGTTAAAGTTTGATCAGCTTTCCCAAACATCAATCAACATTTTTTTATCAACAATGAAGGGATTTTTCATAAGTCTTAGATTGTGAGCTTGACAGGTGTAGCAGTGAACAGATGCAACAAGAATGTCTTGCTATGGAACTGTTTTTGCATTTATTAGTGCCTTGGAAGTACCCTAGTGATCAGATGGCGTAAAATGTCGGCCTGACAACTTAATGTCAAGTCCCTGATTGGGATTTTGCACTTCCGAGTTTCCTGCTTCAGTTCTAATGACATTGAAAGAGGACATGCAGTCAGGATAAACGATGTGCACTTATTTTAGGAAAACTAACCTCTTTTTGCAGTGTGAAATTTATGATTATCATCAAATTGATTTTTTTTTTCTTCATTTTGCAGCTTGACAGTAATCACTCAGTTAGTCCATCATGGGATGGTCTTTGTCCCTATTGGTCACACCTTTGGTGCTGGAATGTTCAGAATGGATTCCATTAGAGGAGGATCTCCATGTGGCGCAGAAGTCCTTTCTGGGGATGGCACAAGAGAGCCAAGCGAAACAGAGCTAGCTTTTGTGGAGCACCAGGGAAAATACATGGCTAAGGTAGTCAAAAGATTTGCCTGGCCCTTTTCATTTGCGCCTGGTGAGAACCACAACTAGCGCTGCTAAAACCAACATTCATTTACATCTCCGTCCACAATGTTTATATGTTGATCTTTTGTATGTTTCTCTCTCGTGTCATTAGATATCACGTGTCTATAGGTTTTAGATAGCTTAGGAGATTATTCTTTTGTAGCTTAACATTACTCCATGCCCGTTTTTCGTTCCCAGCTTCTGGCTCCCTGTTTCTTTGGTGTGTTACGTCCTTGTATATGGTTTGAAATGCCCATTTGATTATATCGGTTTTTATTCAGATGAACCATTTGATTGAGCTACCATATTGATCAAAAAATTGCGAGGTTGTGTTCTTTGACATAACTTTTTGCTTATGACTTTTCTGTGTTTTCTATCATAAGCATGTTGCCTGGGTTTTGCAATGTGAAAGACTTGCTGTTTACCCTGTACATGAAGCCTTGATCATGTTTGATATCCCAAATCATTAGCCACCGTGAGCAGATAAAAAGAGCAGCTTGAAACGAGTCACCATCACTGGGCAGTGTTCTAACAAAACAATAGAAGTCTTAAACAGCTTTATGCCCTAATCAGAAGTCGCTCTGCTTTTTTATGAGAACAAACCAAAATCAACAAAGGGTTACTTGTGTCTTGATTCAAAATGCGAAATTCTAAAGAGTGCCTTGTAGGAAGATCAGCAGCACTACTTTGTTTATTGACACTACCATGCATTCAAAGCAAGAGCTAAAATTTCTGCAGCTCTGGTATTTCAGCTATGGTCTTGACAAACACAAGATAGTCTTAAAAAGATATGAATGCATTACTTGTTTTTCAAGACTGAACTATGGAGAAAGTATTATTCCTAGCCAACATCAAGGAAATATATACATGACTAGATTCTCAAGTTCAGTGCTGCAGAATCGATTCATATTGAGAAATGGGGTAGTAATACTCCAGGCAGTATCTGACACATCACAACAATACACTGTCATACACACACCTTCACATTGGCCTTGCAATATTTTGAAGAATTAGCATCAATACACACGGGGAGAGAGATGAGACCAAAGTTGCAATCTCCTGAACTACATGCACTGAGCTTGATGCTTCCCATCGACAAGGACAGCAACTAGATACAGCGAGGGAAGAAGGTTTGTCCCATATATCCACCAGTCATTGCCCTTCTCACGTTGGATTCAAACAATTTTGGGTTATCTCTTAAGACAGCTGCGGCATCTTGATTGAGGGGATCCTCATGATTAGGTTCCTGCATGCACAAGTACAAACATCAACTAAATCGGACCTACAAAATAGCAAGAACCTAATCATGGAAGAAAAGCAATACCGTGAAAAGATGAAAGAGTCCATAGATTATTGTATTAATATTCAGAACAGGTTTCCAGTCTTCTCGTAAAATATTGAGGCAAACATTTCCTTCCAGGTCTATATTAGGATGATAAACCTGCACCGCATCCCAATCAAAGCTATGTTAATGGCAAAAGGATTTTGTTGAGTATGGAAAACAGAACATGCTTAACTACCTTTGTCTTGCACTTGACTTTTGGTGCTTCATGAGGATAGATGGATGAAATTTGGAACGAGAACACAAAAGTGCCACCTCTGTGACAGGAAAAGAAGTGCATCTAGTTAAGTAATTGAAACATATAACCCAGGAAACATGGCATAAAATTCTTTAAAAAACAAAAAACATAACAAAAGATGATTATTGGGAAGGAAATGAAAGTTTTAGGATCCTGAATGCCTTGCACCCAATTTTTCGAGCTAAGTAAAGATGGAAATGAGCGTTGCCTAAGAAATTACTTACCGATAATATCCTTCATCAGGACGAATGGTAACCTCAAATTTCATCAAGTCATCCTTGCCATTCGGGAAAGCCATTGTACAAGTTTTATGCAAGTTCAGTTCACTGATATCTATAAGAGAAACACCCTAACGTAAGATTTATGAAAAATCCAAAACCAGTGCGTCATAACCAAGAAACTTAAAATAGCAATGGAGTTCTTAATGAAAATAACAACCAGGTAGCTGATCCTAGTTTCAGCAACGGAATTCATGAAGGATAGCCCATTAACCAACCATAAAAGGCTAAAGATCAAAACTTTCTCTTCTACCCAGTTAAAACACTAGAAAGCATCTGAAAGTTCGTCAAAGTATAAATCTTAACAAAGCAAGCAAGACCCATATAACAAAAATAATGCTTTTCGAGCAGGATTAAATAAAAGCAATCATAATTGGCAATTAAAAGATAGTGATGAAGATGCATAGGTAGAACAACCTTTATGAAGACGTAATTCTCCTGCACTTTGTTTCTTGATAGGTGACTTTCCATTGGCGTTTTCAGCAAGTTCCCTTTGTTTCTCCTTCACTTTAAACAGCTTGATCATTTCTCCTTCACGATAAGAAGGGGAAACAGGGGTCAGCATCATCTCTGTAATTAATAATATTAAAGAAAACCGTGAGCAAAACCCACCTGTGTGTCGCAAAGAGTTCGATAAAGCTCCAATCAAGAAATTAAACAGCAGGAGTTGATCAAAATGTTTGACAAACACACGAAGATTAGGATGATGGGTTACAAGAAAGAAAGAAAGCTTAGCTGCTTTTCTTGGAACAAATGAGAGAGCGAAGGAGCTATGAAGAACGAAGGAACCTGAAAGCTTGTTAAAGATGCTCGTTGTTTACGAAGGAGAAGGGGAGAACGAGCTTTCTCTCTCTATGTCTATCGTGTCGGCGTCAAATATCGTCATCCACTTGCAGCGTAGTTGTAATACTTTTATCCTCTGGGTGCGTTTGATTTTGCCATTAAAAAATGTATTTTTAAATTATTTTTTATAACTTTAAATAATATATTAATATAAAAAAATATTTTTTAAAAAAATAGTTTAATAAATTCTTAAAAAAAAACATTTTAAAAAACAATAATTTCAAACATTTTTTCCAAATGAGCAACCATAATAGTGATACTACTCTCTCTGTGTTTTTTTTCTCTCTCGATTATTGGAAACATGTTTTTGCAAACAATTTTGCTTTTACTGGCTAGAAAAATTACTCTTAAGAAAATAAACAGTAGCACTTTTTTTCCGCTATCTTGTAGACATTTCTTTCTCGAATTGGATTAAACCATTAAGATTTATTTACTGCATAGTTATTAAATTTGTCCCGTCTGAATTTAAATAAAAAATTAACTCAAAAAATTATTTCAGGCTTCGGCGTCTACTATACGTGGAGGTCAATATTTAAAGCTTTTCATCGTCTTCGAGAGGGCTTCGTGTACGCCTCGAAGTCTGACTATTTGTGGCTGATACAAAGGAACAGAAATCTGCAGACAAATGTTAAATGGATCTGGGCATGGAAGGTTAAGGCTCCGGAGAAGATAAGGATGCTGGTGTAGCACATAATGCGTGCTTGTCTGCCTACCAATTTAAAATCCAGAATCTAATCATTGGAAATATTTATGATATTAGGTTATATCTATTGACATTATCACTTGTTCATTACAATTCTCGTAAATAAAGAAATCTACTCCTTGAATAATCCACCATTATTTCTCCTTTAGAAAATTACCACCATTTTTTCATAAATTACCAAACCCTTACATTTCCACTATCAAGCAGCTCCGGCCCCGACGGGTAAACGAAAAAACCGCTCAAAACTCCAACAATTTAACAAATCCCCGGCCTCTCACTCTCCCACTCTAAAGTCTAAACCCCATCACCTCCAAAATGGCCATAAACCTTCTCCTTCGCCTAACTATCCTCCCCTTCTTCACCACGTCCTCCTCCCCCGACTCTCCAACCAACCGCCGCATTCTCATCTTACTCGACGACTTCGCACTCAACTCCCCACATCTCTTCTTCAACTCCCGCCAATCCCGCAACAACTTTAACCTTGACTTCAGACTCGCTGACGATCCCAAACTCTCACTCCAACGCTAAGGCCAATATACGAAGCTCTAATCCTCTTTTGCCCCTCTCGACCGCCAGTCACACTGTGATCCCTTCTAGTTTTCCGGTTAGGTTTTGGAGGATCGATTGATATCGCTGCGATTGCTAATTTTATTGATTATGGTCATTTGATTATTGGAGCGGATGCTAACCTGTCTGATTTAATTCGCGAAATAGCCAGAGATTGGTGTTAATTATTTAATTGTAAGTTTTTTTTATCATTTGTTTAGTGTTAAACGTAGTAGTGTAATTTAGTCTAATTGGTGTAGGATCCAGCAGCAATGGTTATAGATCATATTAGCTATGCGGTGTCGGATACTGAACGAGATCATACATTGATTGCTTGTTTTATTAATTCTAAGGTGATTTTGGGAAGTGACAATATTGAAGTAAAACAATTACAGAAGTTTTGATGTTGATGCTCGTGTTGCTATGCTAGTGATGGTTTTGTTTTAATTTCTTATCAGTAGTTCTTTTACGAATCTGGTATAGGCTCCTGTGCTTTTTGAAGGGGTTGCACATACGGTAAATGCTGCAAATAGCTTGGTAATCTGGATTTATTTTCTGTAACTGTTGGCAGAATTGAAGCTTAAACGACTGTTTTACCTTAAGTTGTTTATCAAAATGTGTGGAGTTTTTAGGTATTAAAAGTTATTTCGGCTTCTCCAGCTGCATGTTCTGCTAACCCCAAGTCTGCGATGTCAAGTCCTCCAGAACTCACTGGTTCTGCAATCTCTTTAGTATGTTCATGTGCAACCTTTTGTTCTCTATTGTCTTCTAGATTTTGTCTTATTAACTTGCCATAATGTTTTTATAATTGCTATCTTGATATTTTTATGACTTTTTCTTGTTTTATTTTATTGAATATGTATATTTGCTTCCATGCTATGCTATTATCTATGCTCTGCTAATCTTTTGTTGAATATCAATCTACGGCTGGGTTAACACATATCAGGCAACATTTCAAGATATTGTTATCAATTATGGAAGGATACAAGAAAACTTCCTAATGCAACAAAGAAGCAAAGAGAAAGCAAGATTCGTATGTAAACTCAAAGAATAAAATGATTCGGTATGCCTGCATGTAACATCTCAAAGAAAAAAATTGCCCGTGCTTTCCTTTCCTTTCCTTTCAGGCAAGGAATAATGCACGAATTTTGATTGCTGGCTCATTAAGCATGTTCAGCAACAGTATGTGGCAGTTCTTAGGTGAACAAATTTTCTCATTGTGTACCCATTTTCAGATTGGCTTGGCTCCATTTTCAGATTCTTTAGATCTCTGGGGTGCAGAAGCCAGGGAGCTCAACCAAGTCAGTGAAGCCTTAACTTGCCTTTTTTTTTTTATCATCGTTTAAATATGTTCTGTGATCCATATGAAACTGTTACTATGTTCATTAAAAGAGTGCGAAGATGGATGTGGACACCAGAAAACCTGACAAAAAAATGACTACAAGAAAGGATTAACTTACTGAAGTGAGGTTATAGGAAGGTTGTGGAATTCTGTTGCTTTTTGCAGAATTCAGGTGGTTTTTTCTGGACTGGAAGAAACACATGGCTTACTAATTTTTATTTCTTTTTGTTGTTTGATGTGATTATCTGTCAAGGGCAGTAATGACAATGTAGTTATTGGTGTCTATTAAAACTACAATTTGGGACTTCTTCTTACTTGGTTTTCGGCACATGCGTCTGACTTAGTTATGAACGTGAACTTCAAATGAATGTTTTTATCATGCTGAAAAAATCTTGCAGATGCTATTGACAGCAAGTTAATTTTATTTTTTGATACCAGACATGTGAAATCCGGAAATGAGCAGTTCTTGACTGAACTCAACAAATGGATTTTCCATGATGGAGGTCATCTTAAGGTGAGGATGTTTTCATTTGTATTTTGGTATGATCTCTTAATATTGCCGAACATGAACTCATTCTGAACACTAGGAAATGAAAATTGCTATTTTCTTGTTGGTTACTTGTGATCACCTTATGTCCTTATTAATGCATTTATTTAAGACAGTTCATGATTTACAGGCTGTAGATGTAAGACACCACGAAGTTGGGGAAGCTGATGAACCTGCAATTTACAGGATCAAAGATGAATTGGTAATATTTCTCTCTTGTTTTTTTTCTCTTTTTGTTAGAACTGGAGAAATAAATTGTGGATAAGCTTTGGTTGCAGGAATACTCTGTTGAAATATATGTGTGGTCTGGAGCAAGCTGTGAACCATATGTGGCAGATGATGTTCAAGTGCAGTTTTACATGATGAGCCCCTATGTTTTGAAAACCTTGTCAACAGATACAAAAGTAAGCTAGTTGATTATTGAGCATGTATATGCATGTGAATTTTGGTTTCCTCCATTGTTGAGGTTTTTGCTTCGTAATTATATGTACTGCAGGGTCTGTATTTCACATCTTTCAAGGTTCCAGATGTGTATGGGGTTTTCCAGTTCAAGATGGAGTGCCAAAGACTTGGTTGTTCAAGCTTATCCCTATCAAAGCAGGTAATTAAATTTCTTCTCCTACTTCATGGTTAGCATTTTTTATGACACCTTTGGTTTGGAACCCCTTTTAACCATTAATGTGAACTTTTTAATTTTAATTCCCTTGGCAATTCAGAGGGAAACAATAACTCTAATGCTTTATTGTAAGGCGCAAAATCCACCTGCATGGATTTAACTAAGCAATCAATGAACATTAATGGATGGTGCCAAAAGTTCATGTGATAATTTACAAGTGCGTGTATATAATGTTATGGGAGAGTCCATAATAATAACTGATTTTTAAAGTTAGCATTTTAAATTACAGATTCTTCAAAAAGGAATTTCTAATTGATTGGACTAAAGGCTTCTGCAGTGGTGTGTGATGCCTTTTTCATAATCATCTGGTCTTGTTCATGTGAAACCTGCATGCCTTCTTTGATCTCTGCTGTATTTTTTGACTTTCATTGCATAATAGGTGGTTGCTTGGGATCTTGTTAACTTATAACAAGGCAGGACGAACAAAGTACGTGCACCTTTGCTTATACTTTTCTTCATGCATCTTTTTCATATGTTGCCTAGCTACCGGTTGAAGTTATAGTTAAAAAGGGGAAAATAAATGGCACAGTAGCTTGAAATCTTGCCAACTTAATCAAATTCATTACAAACCTCTTAAGTTCAACAATACTGACAATTTGTATTTCATTTATATTCAGTATTATAGTCTGCTGAGTATTGAATAAGTACAGTGTCTTTTTCTGCTAGAGCTGCTATTGTTGATGCCGTGGGTTTTTGAAAATTGAATTGCATATTCCAGTCCGGCCCTATAGACATAATGAATATGAGAGATTTATACCAGCAGCTTACCCCTGCTATGGAGCTGCATTTTCTATGGTATTGCTCCTCTCTAAACCACTCTTAGCCATTTTCATTTTTAAAACCCTGCCATCAAAGTCATTTTATCTGTTACATCACTGGAGTTTAGGTTATAGACCCCTTCAGGTCGTCTGCCAGTACTCGTCTTTTTAGAATCTGGGATATTAGTCTTTGAACTTCTCATTAACCATTCATATCCTTAACCACATATTACTCCTTCTTGGTTGGGCAATGGAAGTTGATATGATGAGCATTTTGGTATTCACCCCTGGCTTGGTTTAACGTGGACTGGGCCTAAGCTGGATCTTTATTCAATAATTCTCTTCAGACTTGCTTATTGATTTGTCCAAGAATAGCTCTTTATCAAACCTAGTTAAGCTTGTTCTTAATATAGAATCTATCATTTCCTCCATGGAAAGATTTCTGTTGCTGTGCTGGTGTCAATGCTTGAACCCTAGTTGCTAAGATTTGGAACCACAATACCCAGGGACTATTGGTTTCCTCCATACAAAGGTATGGGCATCATATTGAAAATGCAACCTGTCTTGCTTGGAGGGAGCAAGGGATTTATCTCTGCATTAGTTTAAAAGATCCTGGGTCTGCTGGGTTCCAAAATATACGTTCTTGTTAATATTTATGTTGTTGCTTGACTTGTTAGCTTCTTGTGGTTTAAACAAGTTGAATGAAGTCAATTAGCTAGTTTACAAGCCAAACTTTGAGTTGTTCGTATGTATTTTTTTTTGCTTGAGAATGCTATATGACTGGCCTTCCGTGACACACAGAGGTAGAGAAGAGGGGGAGGGAGAGAAATTGAAAAGAAGGAACATTATGGGTTGGAATTGTTTATAAGCAATGGCATTGATAGATAATTACAATCTTGATGCGTCATTGATTGAATGGTCAAAGAATCACTTGGTCGCTCGTGTTATGGGTTCATGGCAGACGACAACTTAATTAGTATACCTCTTAATTCTGAAAAAATTTCTCTGTTTTTCCATTTTTGTTTGTTACAGAATGATTTTCTAATAAAATTATTTCCATTTTTTCTACAATATTTTTAATTAAAGTTCATTTGATAAAATACTCATAATTGGAAAGGGGTAATTTAAAAAAAAAAAAATACACACACACACGAATAAGCAGTAGTGATATGGCATATCAATAATTGACGTTTTCAATTCATATAAAAAATCAAATATGACGATCTTCTTAATTAACTTCCATGCCTATTGTTTTGTATAGAACAATTTATGGAAAGATTTTTCTTGAAATCACCTTTCAAGAAAATAGTGAAAGAAATTACTAGTTGATTTTTTATTTACAACTAACTCGAAAATAGTTATTAGTTGAAATATATACTAAATAAAGAATAGAATAGCATACTTGAAAGAAATATTTTTTTTGTTATTGAGTTTGAGCAAAGTGATATGCTCTATAAATAAAAATAATATTGATATTAATTCCAGATTGGATTATTATTGGATCGAATCCAAGTTGATTAATATTTGATTCATTCTATAAAACGTGTTAATCATAATTAGACTAGAATCATAAAAATTGTATACCAAATCTGTTTAATTACATCAAAGTCAAATAAAATTCAAGTCAAGATCTGGTCCTTTAACGCACCCTAATCAAAAGCATATCTTCCTATTGTTGAGTCCATTTTTATTTTAATTAAAATGACAACTTTCTCCATTAACTTTTTTATTACTCATACCTAGAATGCTAGTGTTTTATATAATTATGTTTCAAAATTCTTTATATATATTATTTATTGATTTTTTAAAAACTATGTGTCTATATATATTATCATTCTATTTAACTGTTTTTTTTTTTTGTAGTTTTTTAAATTAAAGAACCATTCTCATATACACTTCTCATATGAATTTAAAGAATCATAAATCACTTAATAGGTAAATAAAATATATTTTTTAGAATATTTTTAATACATCATAGTATTTATTTGTCATTGGTATAATAAAAGATTTAACCACAGATATACCAGCACCATACAATAATTAGTAATCAAACAATGCTTTCATGTAACAACACAGCAAGACTGAAGAGACCCATCACGAGTTAAGTCTTTCAAGCATCAAACTTTGAAATATTTAAAAAAATAATTTCGTCCTTTGCAAAGAAAGGCGTGGGGGCCGACTGCCGATGGTATATCGGGGAGTGTCAATAGCTGTTCCCTTCTCCGCTTGTTCTCCTGTTTGCTAGTATATTAATTGTATCGCTAATCATACAGGAAACAAATTAAATTCCCATTTCCTTCCATTGACATCGAGATTTAGAATCTGTGAAATTGCCTTCCATTTATATCGATATTCGATGAGATATACCTAACGATTTCATTCAGCCTATAATGATTACTCAATCCTTTTCCTTCCATTTACATCGAGATTTGTGAGATTTATGTCCATATTCGTTGAAATATAATCACTCAATCCGCTATATATATGTAGTGTACAAGGATTCAAGGGCCCTGACTACAAAGATTTAAAGGCTGAGGGAAAGAAATTTTGATTGAGATCAACATGGAGGGTAAGGGTATTCGGGCAAGCATTCTCCTGGTCCTGATGCTGGTGTTGATGGTTCTGTGTAATGCGAGAATGGCTGCTTCAGACTGCTTTACTCCCTGTGTTCAAAAATGCAAGCTTCAAATTGAGCCAGGAAAATGTATAAAAGAGTGTGAAATTAAATGTGGCGATGGTCCAGATGTGAATCGTCAGAATCAAGTGGATGATGGCAAAGAAGCTGCAAAACTAAGTTAATGTCTTGCACAGTTCAGCTGTTTTGAATTTAGCAATAAGGCATGCATCACATCCATGTATCTTCTTCAATAAATGGTTCATGATTTTTTAATCCTATTTTGTGTCTTTAACAACTTCTTTTTTTTCAATGAGTAAGACTTGAGACATTATTACGAGTGATAATTTTTTTCACAAGGAGAAGAAGGCAGAGATAATAATAAGATTAAAATTAAAAATAAAAAAAAAGACGAGACTCCTAACTATCATGCTACAGCCTTTTATTGTATTTGCTTCAGACAGCAGCTTAACCCGGTCTCTAAAATCTGACAGCGATTGAGGAAGTCCATCCCATTAGGTTTACACGCCAGTGCCACCAGAAACCACCTGTCATTTATTCATCTCTTTGATAGGGAACGACAAGCCGTCTATAATTTAACAAATAATCACCTGCAAATGAACCAAAAAACAGCTATAAAAAAAGGACAGCATTGCGGGCTGTGCTCTGTATGCTAAACCGGAATCAAGCTGGCCACCCACCACCTTGATATTTTGAAATGATGTCTAATATTTTTCATGCCCTACGTGCTTGATTGGGTTTTTTTTTTTTTTTTTTCATAAT